>Ga0180430_10005103_pt1 | contig 10955 bp, 12 predicted proteins | sample SS_ome_9_FD_132999 | JGI IMG/M metagenome (GOLD analysis project Ga0180430, IMG submission 132999) | Hypersaline lake sediment archaeal communities from the Salton Sea, California, USA - SS_1_S_2 metaG | ecosystem: Environmental > Aquatic > Non-marine Saline and Alkaline > Hypersaline >... | reverse complement strand
ATGTGCAGGATGAATGTGGCTGTGGCGAAAGTGTATCCTTTAAATAGGTGGGCAGTATGACACTCGACGATTACGTGGATACATTTGAACTGTTTGATGACTGGGATCAGCGATACCAGTATCTGACAGAACTTGGTGAACAACTCGAGGTTTTACCGGATTCATTACGCATAGAAGAAAATCGCGTTAAAGGCTGTATGAGCCAGGTATGGGTTTCTGCCTATTTAAAGTCTTCCGGTCTTGTCGCTTTCCATGCGGATTGTGATACCGCAACAATCAAGGGAGTGTTGTATCTGCTGGTCGATTTGATGTCGGATAAGCCGGTAGAGCAGGTTTTGCAGATCAACCTGGATGAGATTTTTGACCGCCTTGCCCTGGATGATCATCTCTCACCTAATCGTCACTTTGGTATCTACGCTATCGTAGAGCTGATGAAAGAGCAGGTTAAAGCATTAACAAAGGCGGCTTAGGCAGTTTTCTTCATCCCCAATAAACCTGTTTTCCTCATGGCTATGGGATGCAACATTTTTCACTGTTATCTGTCTTAAAATCGACCGCCTGACTTGCTTTTTATTTATTATTAATAGTGGCGTGGAGCATTTTAGGCGGTCGTCTTTAATTTCCCAATCTATACGAGTAATGGTTCGCCCAAAGCAAGTTCAGCCATTTGCATCACGCCTTCAAATGATTCAGCCCCGGCAATAAACAAACCATTATGGCAGAACATGGCATCATCGATGCCAGTCATGTCCTGAAGCATGTTTTCTGATAAGCCACCCCAGGACTCGGGCAGGGATTTTTTGTTCTCAAATGATCCGGGTTCCACCGGAACCGTCTGAATTCGCCACTGTCCAGTTTGAGAAGGGTAAACCATATACAAAGCGTCTTCTGATAAGGCATGCACCGTCCTTTTCCATGGTGTGAATTTTTCCAGCACAATCACTCGCGGATCTTTGGCTGTCTCTATGGCTGTGGCAACAATCTCTTTGGCCTTGACACTGCCTTTGGCAGAGGCAATAAACCTTTCCAGGATGCGAGATGCGAAAACAACTGCTTCATCAAAGCACTGGTCAATGTCATCATCTTCTTCCCAGCTGGGGTTGAACATGGCAATGGTTTGACTGAGGCTAATGCCTTCAGCCACGCCTTCAACATGACCACAATCGATGGCATCAATCGTCGATACAAGGCCGGCATCGATGGAATTGGCTACAGCTTGCTCACCATCACAAATCTGCAGTCCAAATTTCTTCCAGATAAGGCCGAAAGAAGAGTAGGGAATACCGTTTTCACGCTTACCGGCACCATCGCGCTGATGGTGATCGAAACGGTTAGTCTCAGCGTCATACTCTCCACCCACGTCAACCACAATATCGGCCCCTGAAATGACCTCTGAATCACGAGTGCGAACCAGGTTAAAAGAAGGGAATACTTTCTTTAATGTGGCGATGCTGAATACATCATCAGCATGAAAGATGCCATTATGTGTTGCTATAGTGATATTACTCATGAAAAAATTCCTCAATGCCTGCAACACTGGATTATTGATCCATTGCTCATGGGCGAAAAAAAAGATCTAGTTCAAAAATGAACTAAATCCCTGATTTATATGGCTTCTCCAGCCCGGCTAAGAAACAGGGGTAAACGGAAAAGACTAGCAAAAAGCTAAACCTCGAAACATCCGTAAGTCGAAGAACCACAAAGATTTCCCCGAATTATAAAGCAGGCGAAAAAAAACTGTCGAACCATTTTCTCAAATTCAGCGGTGATTGGGGAACTTTGGAATCAATCCTCGCAATCAGTGTACCGGTTTTTGGACATTTTCAGTTTGCAGCTTCTACTGATAAGCGCACATTAATCATTAAAGTGTTACAGAGTGTTTCAATCATCCTCTTACAGAATTTGTCAGACCTACAATTAAAGTAGCGGAGTAGTAAAACAATTTATCCTGTAGAGGTTATGATATGAAGTCTCTGAAGTCGTTTCTCTTCTATTTGTTTATTTTCATATGTATCGCAATTTCGCCAAACCTGGTAAGTGAAGTTTATGCATCTGGTGGTTATTGGGAAATGTTTGGGGCTGAGTTGGATAAATCAGGCGAAGATCGTGGTTACATCAAGCGAGTTACGAGTAACAAAAGTGGAACTTTCGTCGTTCAAGCACAGTTTTTTGACCGACAAAACAAGCATATTGATAACTGGACGGGTGCATTTCGATGGGGCAAGTTGCCCCGAAACCTGATTCCTGGCAATAAACTGGCCTTAACGATTAATCATGCGATTACTTACAAGCCTAAAGTAGACGTCGGTAGTTACCAGTCAATCGTCGGGTTGAGAATGCAGGCACCGACTTCTGATGGCTGGGTTGACAGATTTACACCAGCTGATGTTAAGGGTAAGCGGGGCTCACAGGTTCATAGTCGAGTTCGAGAAGATTATGCTGTTGAATTTGCGCCAATCACTGAAGTAACGCCTGGAGCAAAAGCAGGCGATAAAATGGCAGTAACGGTAGTTGTCTGGCATGCCGGTCAACAACGTTGGGACTGGAGGTATATATATATTTGGCGTTCTGGAACGCCTCCAGCTGAAACAATAAACGACGCCATTCCATCGGCCACAGAATGGAATGGCAGGGATCCTTTTCCTACTACCCCTGAGGGAAAGGACAGAAATGAAACCACAACACAGTCAACAGCGGCTGAGACAACAAAAAATGAAGAGGCTAATACTATCACGCCTGGTCCGGGTCCTGTTGTTAGCGATAATGTTCCTGATCTGAAGAATCGAAATGATATTCCAACCACGGGCATGGTGCTCGTCGCTGATAGAAGGAAGGTTAAGTCTGGGGGAGAGGTATGGTTACCAATCCGCCTTGTTCGAGGTAGTAATGTTGGGAATATGAACTTCCAGGCCACCTATAATACTGGAGTTGTGGTAACGACCGGTGAAGTTTCCAAGGGGAATATCGTCGGCAACTCCTTGTTTAGTGCTAACCCAAAGCGAGCTGGTGAGGTCTTGATCGGTTTTGCTGGAAATGGGGTTTCAGGTACAGGTACGGTAGCTCAAATTGAGTTTCGTGCGACAGGAAAACCTGGAACCAGTTCAGAAATTGCCCTGGATGTTACCAGAATCGATGGTTCGCGCGGCGAACAACTGCAGATAGCAACGGTGAATGGACGAATCGATGTGCTAACTGCAGATGGTCGAGTGCCGGGAGATTTCAACGGAAACGATCGACTGGATCTGGCTGATGCGTTGGCCGCATTAAAAATGTCGGTAAAGCTCATTCCTGAAGATCTGATATGTGATGCTGATTCAGACAAAAGCGTGACATCCAACGATGCTCGTATCCTTTTCCAACGAGTATCCCAGCGATGATAGTTCAAGGTTTAGGTGAACATTATCGTTGGTCATTGCGGATTATTCTTGCATGTTTTTTATTTGGGCTTTTAGCTAGTGGAGTGGTTTTTGCCCAGACTCTTAACTTGGCGATTGAACAGCCTTCAGGCTCATCCTCCGGGACTTATAATCTGTCGATAACCACTTCCAGGCCCGATGGAGCGGGGGCCTTAGAAGTAGAGTTGGTCTTTAATACAATGAACCTGGAATTTGATAGTGTTACTGCTGGTTCGTTGCTATCAAATGCAATGTTTGATTACAAAGTCATCTCACCTGGCCGAGTTCGGGTCGACTTCATCAGTAATGCTCCTATTGAAAAAGAAGGTGTTCTATTTACAGCGAAATTCAGAGGGCTAGAGCCGGGGGCTACAACGATTAAGATTGAGAATGCTGAAGCTTGGAATTATTCAAACCTCCATGAAATGGGGATAGAGTCTCAATCCCTTGAGCTAGTTGTCGCTCGAGATACCAGTGAAAGTATTTTTAGTCTGAGTAATATTCTGATTGGTATCGGCATGTTAGTGATGATCCTTATAGCCTTTTTCATGGGGCGGAGAGGATCAAATCGATAATCGTAAAGTCTGTTTGAGTTTGATATAGAATAACTGATAATAATTGATAGATCATTAAAGTGTCCTTTTTTTCTAAAATTACCTCGTATGTTGTTTTTATATAAGATACTGATTTATCAGAAGTAAATTTGAGATTAAAATTGGAAGAACAAGAACTAGAAAGTTTCAGCCAACTGGTGATTGGAAAAAAGTTTGATGCGAGAATTTATAAAATTATCAACAGCTCAGCGCGAAACACTGGTGGATATTACCGAGCAGGTTGAATCGGCTGTTCAGAAATCAGGCATAAAAAATGGCTTGGTGTCTGTTTATGCACAAGGTGCTACTGCCGCCATTATGATCCAGGAAAACTGGGATGACAGCGTTCAGACAGATGTGGTGAATTTCCTGCGCCAGATCATTCCAAAGGGTGTTTGGCTGCACGACCAGCAAGATGGCAATGGTGACTCACATTTGAAAGCAGGCCTCGTTGGGCCCTCTGAAACAATACCACTAATTGATGGAAGCCTCGGCCTGTCGAGGTGGCAGAATATTTTCTTTTGTGAATTCGATGGTCCCAGATCAGATAGAAAAGTGGTTTGTACAATTATTGAAGACTCATCGTCGTTATGAATAATTCTTTACCCATACTGTATACATTCAGACGTTGTCCTTATGCCATTCGTGCCAGAATGGCGATTGCTGTAAGTGGCCAGAAGGTCGAATTTCGAGAGGTTGACTTAAAACAAAAGCCTCAGGAAATGATCTCAATTTCACCAAAAGCCACAGTTCCTGTGTTGCAACTTAGAAATGGAGAAGTGCTTGAGGAAAGCCTGGATATTATGCAATGGGCATTAAAAATTAACGATCCACAACACTGGCTTGCGAACAAGGATAATCAGTTTGCTGATGAGCTCATCCATAGTAACGATGAACAATTCAAATATTATCTCGATCGTTATAAATATGCTGATCGCTACCCGGAGCATTCATTAGAGTATTACCGGGAGAAAGCCAGCGATTTTCCTTTAAAACTGGATGCTTTGCTTGGAAATAATGCATTCCTTATGTCGGAAAACCCATCACTGCCAGATATCGCAATCTTTCCCTTTATACGGCAATTCGCATTCGTTGATAAAAACTGGTTTGATACCAGGGGTTGGGCAAATTTACAGAACTGGCTGGATAACTTGCTTGATAGTCGGCTATTTGAATCAGTAATGAAAAAACACCGGCCCTGGCAATTTACAAACCTCTCGTCCACCCTGTTCAGCCCGGACGCCTGACAACTCGTTGGAAGACCTAAGCGTGTCAACAATCCCGGTGTATTCTTTTGAAGTAAGCGACTCGTCGAATTTAATTACCACAAAACCATCTTTACGCGTATTGTATGAAGCTTGGGTATCCATATCACTTTCAAACAACACGCCTGAAACAAATGCATCGGCTTTACTCTGTTTAACGATTTCTTTCCTGGTTAATGTATTCTGATCAACACAGGCCATTAAAGCCAGTGTAAAAAATATGACAAATAACTTAATTTTCACAATACACCTTTTAAATGCCACTGATAAGTGGTGTTAAAAATCACAAAATGAACATGAAGATATTACTGTATCAATTTTGCTACGATTAGGTTAATGGAAATAAGGATTTTTGTTAAATTCGTTCGTAAAATCAAGAGTATATATTAATTCGGAAAACCACTAACGATGAGCAATCAAAATATACGCAATAGACTGAAAGAGTTCATGGAAAGTCCTGTCGTACAGAATGTGATTATTGCTTTGATAGTGATCAACGCAGTGATACTGGGTCTTGAAACATCAAAAAATATTATGTCCCAGGCGGGGCGATTATTAATCACAGTAGATAAGATTATTTTAGCCATTTTTGTGGTAGAGATTGCGATTCGGCTGTACGTGCATCGTCTGAAGTTTTGGAAAGACCCATGGAGTGTTTTTGATTTTTCTGTTGTGGCAATAGCGTTGATTCCAGCTACCGGACCACTGGCTGTGTTACGTGCATTAAGAGTCTTGCGTGTGCTTAGATTGCTGACAATGGTGCCCTCAATGCGTAAGGTGGTCGGGGCGCTATTAGCAGCAATTCCAGGGCTGGGGTCAATCGCCGTGGTCTTGCTGATACTCTATTACGTGTTTGCTGTTATTGCGACTAACCTATTCGCTGAGGCATATCCTCAGTGGTTTGGTACTTTAGGAGACTCTCTATACACGCTGTTTCAGATCATGACACTGGAAAGTTGGTCAATGGGCATTGCTCGACCTGTTATGGAAGAGTTTCCTTACGCATGGGCCTTTTTCATTCCCTTTATATTAGTGGCTACCTTTACGATGCTTAATCTGTTTATTGCGATCATTGTTAATGCAATGCAAAGCTATAGTGACTCAGAACGCCGGGAAACCATAGAAACCCTTCACAAAACCCAGGCGCATACAGAGGCGGGCATTAGTGGAGAGATTGTACAATTACGACAAGAAATTTTTGAGCTAAAGCGTGTTATCCTGGAACTGAAAAAGTAGGTTGCATGCGTGCCGGGTTTTCATTTGACCAATGTTAGATACTGAAATAGAAGATCTTGATGAGGCTGCCACCGCAGAAGCTCGCCCAGAGTTCAAAATTGTATGCAAACAATGCCAGTTCCATCTCACCAGTTCTGACTATGTCATTGCTGTAGAAGGGCATCATGAGCATGTTCAGTGTAACCCTCATGGCAATACCTTTATCTTCAAGTGTTTTTCCAGGGTGCCTGGAGGACTATTATCAGGTGAGCCTACCCGGGAATACAGCTGGTTTACCGGTTATAACTGGAGCTTTTGTCACTGCCAGGGTTGTGGTCAACATATAGGTTGGTACTTTCAGAATCATCACAGTGATACTTTTTTCGGGCTGATAGCTGATAAGATTCTTCTGGTGCAACAGGGTTGGGTAGAAAAATTATGAAAGTGATTACTTCATCCAGGTTTTCCATCGGTGAGCTGATTCATCATAAGCTGTTTGATTACAGGGGCGTGATTTTTGATGTCGACCAGGAATTTTCCGGAACGCAAGACTGGTATGACAATGTGGCCAAGTCCAGGCCGCCCCAAGACCAGCCCTGGTATCATGTGTTGGTACATGGTGGCAATCACACGACCTACGTGGCCGAGAACAATCTTGAAGCAGACACCAGTGTTCTGCCAATTCATCATCCGTTGGTGAAAGAAATATTCACTGATTTCGTCGACGGCCGTTACATCAAGGCGCAGACATTTAACTGACCCAAAAACATGTCTAATCGCACGCTTCAACTGACAGATCCGCTGTATAAATATCTGATTGACCATTCCCTGCGCGAAAGTGAACCACTGAGAAAATTAAGAACAGTCACGCAACAACATGAAATGGCACGCATGCAAATTGCTCCCGAGCAAGGGCAGTTTATGGCATTAATCGTCGAGTTGATTGAAGCAAGGCAAATCATCGAAGTGGGTACCTTTACGGGTTATAGTGCATTGGCCATGGCACAGGCGCTACCACAGCATGGTCAAATTATTTGTTGTGACATCAGTAAAGAATGGAGCGATATCGGCAAGCCTTTCTGGGAAGCGGCGGGTGTCTCTTCAAAAATTGATTTGAGGCTTGCACCAGCGCTCGAAACACTCGATTCATTGCTTGCCAATGGCGATGACGGGAAATTCGACATGGCATTTGTCGATGCAGATAAAACCAATTACCTCAATTATTACGAAAAATGTCTTCAGTTATTAAGGCCGGGAGGAATGCTGGTTTTTGATAATACGCTCTGGAATGGCGATGTAGCAGATATAAGCGTTCAGGATGACGATACTGTGGCTATTCGTGCTTTAAATGATCAGCTTCATCAGGATGACAGAATAACACTAAGTCTCGTGCCTATTGGTGATGGCCTGACCTTAGTCAGGAAACGTAAATAAAATGACGTTTCATTCATTATCCTGCGATACAGAAATTTCTGATAATTCACCATTGTCTATTACAACCCTGAATTCAATAGGCTGACAACATACCTGGCAGTCTTCGATATAGGATTGCTGCTCAATTGAAGGGTCAATCAGAACGGTGAACGACTCGTTGCAATAAGGACATGAAATGGTGTGTTCTAGTAATGTATGCATGGTAAGAGAAGTGATTAACCTGGTTGCTGTTTGTACATGAAATTCAGTCACAACCGCAAGCTTAATAGGAGAAAATCATGGAGATATATGAGGTTATCATTATTGGCTCTGGCACAGCTGGTCAAACGGCTGCTTTCGAATTGCATGGCCACGGCTTAAAGGTTGCAGTAGTGGAACAGAGTGAAACACCGGGAGGAACTTGTGCACTAGCCGGCTGCCAGGCCAAAAAATGGTTTTACGAAGGCATGGAAACTGCTGCCCGTGCGCATCACCTGCTGCACAAAGGCGTTACGAGTCCCCCGGTCATGGATTGGCAGGCCTTTTTGAAAGAGAAAAACCGTTTTACCTCCGGAGTCCCGAAAGGCACATTAAACAGCTTTGCAAAAGCTGGCATCGATGTCATTGCAGGCAGTGCCAGGTTTGTTGATGACAACACGATTGACTGCAATGGCCAACAATATACTGCCGGCAATTTTATTATCGCAACAGGCGCCAGGCCTTTAAACCTGCCCATTGACGGCGCTGAGCACATGATCAGTAGTGATGAGTTTCTCGATCTGACAGAGTTACCGTCACGGTTTGTGTTTATTGGCGGTGGTTTTATATCATTTGAGTTTGCCCATTTTGTCAATCGTTTGAATAAATCGGAGCAAGCGCAAACCACTATTCTTGAAGTCGCTGCACGACCGTTGGGGCCATTTGATGCTGATATGGTCGATCAATTGATGCTGGCTTCTGAAATTGACGGTATTGATATCCTGACCGAAATCAAAATCACCAGTATCGAAAAATCAGGTTCTTGTTATAAGGTTAATCTGGCCGATGAAACCATGATTGAAGCTGATGTCGTGGTAAACGGAGCAGGTAGACAGCCTGTCATTGAGGGCCTGGATCTTGATCAGGCAGGTATTAATTACAGTCGTCGCGGCATTACTGTCGATGAGGAGATGCGTACTTCCAAATCAAATATTTTTGCTGTGGGTGACTGTGCAGCGACCATTCAACTGGCGAGAGTCGCTGACTACGAGTCGCTGATTGCGGCCAATGCTATTCTTGGAGATCAAGGCGATCCCGACTGGCCTGCTATCGACTATAAACTCGTGCCGTCAATTCTGTTTACCTATCCTCAATACGGCATGGTCGGTCAAACCGAAGAGGAGTTGATCGATGATGGTATCGAATACACCAAGAGCGAGGGTTATGACCTTGGCTGGCCGGGCTACCGTAGAATTGGAATGGAACATGCGGCCTTCAAGATTCTGGCTTCAACCGATGGCTATTTTCTCGGAGCTCATTTCCTCTCTGACCAGGCTTCTGGCATGGTAAACACCATTCGACTTGCCATGCTAAACGGGATCACGGTAGACAAACTGTATCGTCAGGTCATGATGGCACCTTATCCCACCCGCGAGAGTGATATGACTTATATGATCAAGCCGTTGTTAAATCCGTGATCATTTACGTTCCGGTGTTTAATTAACAGTTAGTGCTCAACAGTGTCTGAAACGACAAAATCGGATCGCCCTTAATCAAAGATATAGCTAGTGTTCACTGTTTTTGCGCTTTAAATAAAGTGTGGTCAGATAGCTAAAGCTTGCCAGAATAATAACGGCTGCGAATGCGTGCCAATTAACAACAGAATTTTTCACTCCAACTACCAGGATAATGCTAACGCAAAGCATGAAAATGACAGCGGCAGTCAACTGGTATTTTGTAGGAAAAGGCTGACGATTAAAGCGGCGTAACCCGAACAGTGATAGCGCTGTCAGTGCTGAAAAAATCAGCAGAAAAGCCGAAGCTGCCAATACCGCTTCTCTGAGGGTATGAGAAAACAATAACAAAAGTGCCACCGTGGCTTGCAGCAGGGTAGCGTTAAGCGGTGGTTTACCGTCAATAGTCTTGAAAAACTTAGGTAGATAACCATCCTCTGCCATCGCACTGTATACGCGAGGGCCAATCATCATCATGGCGCTGATCGCTGACAGAAACGCCACAATCACCAGTATGGAAACAAGGTTTCCACCTGAGTGACCAAAAATGTCTTCTGCTATGAGGTGGGCAAGAGTAATACGCGTTTCTTCATAGTTAAATACCTCTATTGCATCACCGGGTGTGAGGTTGGCTACAAATACCCAGTTTATGGCCAGGTAAAGAATACCAACCAGGATAAGGCCAATCATCATTGATCGAGGTACATCACGGCCGGGATTCTTGTATTCTCCCGCAGCATAAACAGCCGCATTCCAGCCGCTGAATGCAAAAGCTATCCAGAACTGATTTTCGATGACCTTGATCCAGGGAAAGCCTTCGGAGCTGTTGGGCGGCTCCCAGGTAGGCATTGAATTGTTACCTATCATCAGTGAAATAAGCACAAACAAGATCAGGAAAGTTAATTTGAAACTGACAAGCATATTTTGTCCGCGGTGGGACAGTTCGTTATTAAAAGCATGCACTAATGTAAAAATAAGAATAACGATAGCGCCTAAAATACGAGGTTCCGGTCCAGGCAGGAGAGTATTGGTAAAACTGCCAATTGCATGAGCATCGACCGCTATGGCCGCGGAAAAGCCCAATATCAGTGAACCCCATCCGGCAACATAGCCGAGGAATGGGTGCATTAAATTGGATAGAAACCGGTATTCACCACCGGATTCATGAATTGAGGCTGCTACTCCGGAATAGGCTATGACTCCACAAACAGCAATAACAGTACCGATAATCCAGGCAATCAGAATTGGTGTTGCCGACATGTCCTGGGCCATGTAGCCAGTGCTGACTAAAACACCGACTCCTATCATGTTGGCGACAACCAGGCCGGCGCCAGACCAGGTTGTATGTTGTTTCATCAATTT
>Ga0180430_10005102_pt1 | contig 10957 bp, 8 predicted proteins | sample SS_ome_9_FD_132999 | JGI IMG/M metagenome (GOLD analysis project Ga0180430, IMG submission 132999) | Hypersaline lake sediment archaeal communities from the Salton Sea, California, USA - SS_1_S_2 metaG | ecosystem: Environmental > Aquatic > Non-marine Saline and Alkaline > Hypersaline > Sediment... | reverse complement strand
CCCGGTAGGCGCAGCCGCCGCAGTAGTCCGACATCCGGTCGATATAGGCGCCGGAGGAAACATAGGGTTTCGATCCGACCATGCCGCCATCGGCGAACTGGCTCATCCCGATGACGTTCGGCGCCTCGACCCATTCCAGCGCATCGGCATAGACCGACAGGTACCAGTCGTGCACCTCGGCCGGGTCGATCCCGGCCAGCAGCGCGAAATTGCCGGTCACCATCAGCCGCTGGATGTGATGGGCATAGGCCATGTCGCGGGTCTGGCCGACGGCGGCGGCCATGCAGGCCATTTTCGTCTCGCCGCCCCAGTAGACCGGCGGCAGCGCCCGGTCGTGGCCGAGCGCGTTGCGGGCGGTGTAGCCCGGCCCGGCCATCAGCCAGATGCCGCGCAGGAACTCGCGCCAGCCCAGCACCTGCCGGATGAATCCCTCGGCCGACTGGATCGGCACCCGGCCCGCGCGCCATTCCGCCTCGACCGCCGCGCAAACCTCTTGCGGGGAAAGCAATCCGGCGTTCAGATAGGGCGAGATGACGGCATGCCACAGCACGGGATCGCCCGCCACCATGGCATCCTGATACGGCCCGAACTCCGCCAGACGGGTTTCGAGGAAATGCTGGAAAAGTGACAATGCCTGCGCGCGATCGGTGGCCCAGCGGAAGGGCCGCGCATTCCCGAAATGGTCGGGAAATTCCCGTTCCACGAGTGAAATCACGTCATTTGTCACGTCATCGGGTTCGAATTCTGCCGGGTTTGGCGTCAACAGGCCACCGGGGGCGGGTTTGCGGTTCTCCTGATCGAAATTCCATGTTCCGCCGGCCGGCCTGTCGCCTTCCATCAGCAGCCCCGTGCGGCGCCGCATCTCGCGGTAGAACCATTCCATCCGCAGCTGCTTGCGGCCCTCGGCCCAGGTCCGGAACTCCGCACCCGAGCAGAAGAACCTGTCGTCGGGCAGCACCGTGACGGGCAGCGGCAGCGCCTCGATCTCCGCCCGCAGCCGCCAGTCGCCCGGTTCGGTCACGATCACCTCGCGCGCGCCCTCGGCCGCCGCCCGGCGCAGCACCTCGCCGGCGATGGTCTGGCTGTTGTCCGGATCGTCGAGCCGGCTGTAGGCCACGCACCAGCCCGCCGTTTCGAGCGCCGCGGCGTGCTTGCGCATCGCGGCGAGGAAGAAGGCGATCTTCTGCGGATGGTTGCGGGGCTGTCGCGCCTCGGCCCGGACCTCGGCCATCACCACGAGGTCGCGCGCCGGATCGGCGGCCTTAAGCGCGGCGATGTCGGGGGCAAGCTGATCGCCGAGGACAAGGACGATGCGCCCTACCACGGCACCGCCGCGCCCCGATGATCGTAAAAGCCGCCCGAATGCTCCGGCCCCAGCCCGTCCAGCACCGCCAGCAGCCGCCGGGCGCTTTCCTCGGGCGCCAGCTTGTCGGCGGTGTAGCCGGCGGTGAACCGGGTCGCCACCGTACCGGGATGCAGCGCGGCGACGACGGCCTGCGGGTGGCTGCGCGCGACCTCGACTGCCGCGGTGTGCAGCAACTGGTTCAGCGCCGCCTTCGACGCGCGGTAGGAATACCAGCCCCCCAGCCGGTTGTCGCCGATCGAGCCGACCCGCGCCGACAGCGCCGCAAAGGTGCTGCGCCGGTCCCGCGGCATCAGCCGCAGCGCGTGTTTCAGCACCAGCATCGGCCCCGCCGCGTTCAGCGCGAACTGCGCGGCGAAGGCCGCGGCATCGAAGGCCTTCAGCGTCTTTTCCGGCCGGCCCAGCGCCCCGGTCGCGACGAAGATCATGTCGAACGGCCCGTCAAGCGCGCCCAGCGCCGCCGCGACCCGGGCCTCGTCCGTCACGTCGACCCCGTCCTGCGCCCGCGACAGCGCGACGACCTCGCCGCGCGCGGCCAGCGCCGCCGCGACCGCCGCGCCGATCCCGCCCGATGCCCCGATGACCAGTGATCGCATGCCCGCCTCCGTCCTGCCCCGGCCCACCTAGGCGGCCGGCCGGCGCGGTCAATTTTGCACTTTTCTTTTGCGGTCCGGCCCGTATGATCCGCGCCATGACACGGAGCCCTGCCATCGCAGCCACCTGCACCGCGCCCCGCGCGGCGCTGTCCCGTGCGCTTCTTCTCCTTAGCCGCCTCTGAGCGTGCCTGCCGGCGCGACCGCTCAGAGGTGACCAGCGCCGCCACGGCTAAGGACAACGAAGGACAAGACCGATGACAAAGACGACCGAACAGGATCGCGTGCTGATCTTCGACACCACGCTGCGCGACGGCGAACAAAGCCCCGGCGCGACCATGACCCATGACGAGAAGCTGGAAATCGCGACCATGCTCGACGAAATGGGCGTCGACATCATCGAGGCGGGGTTCCCGATCGCCTCGGAGGGCGATTTCGAGGCGGTGCGCGACATCGCGGCGCAGGCGCGAAACGCGGTGATCTGCGGCCTCGCGCGGGCGAATTTCAAGGATATCGACCGCTGCTGGGAGGCGGTGAAACACGCCCGCCGGCCGCGCATCCACACCTTCATCGGCACCTCGCCGCTGCACCGCGCGATCCCCAACCTCACGCAGGACGAGATGGCGGAGCGGATCCACGACACCGTCAGCCATGCCCGCAACCTGTGCGACAACGTGCAATGGTCGCCGATGGACGCGACGCGCACGGAGTTCGACTATCTGTGCCGGGTGATCGGGATCGCGATCAGGGCGGGCGCGACGACGATCAACATCCCCGACACGGTGGGCTACACCGCGCCGCGCGAAAGCGCCGACCTGATCCGGCGGCTGATCGACGCGGTGCCGGGCGCCGAGGAGGTGACCTTCGCCACCCATTGCCACAACGATCTCGGCATGGCGACGGCGAACGCGCTGGCGGCGGTGGAGGCCGGCGCGCGACAGATCGAATGCACGATCAACGGGCTGGGCGAACGCGCCGGCAACACCGCGCTGGAAGAGGTGGTGATGGCGCTGCGTGTCCGCAACGACATCATGCCCTACCGCACCGGCATCGACACGACGAGGATCATGAACATCTCGCGCCGGGTTGCGGCGGTGTCGGGCTTCCCGGTGCAATACAACAAGGCGATCGTCGGCAAGAACGCCTTCGCGCATGAAAGCGGCATCCACCAGGACGGGATGCTGAAGAACGCCGAGACCTTCGAGATCATGCGCCCCGAGGATATCGGGCTCGCCGCCACCAATCTGGTGATGGGCAAGCATTCCGGCCGCGCGGCGCTGCGCGCCAAGCTGCGCGACCTCGGCTACGAACTGGCCGACAACCAGCTGGGCGACGTCTTCGTGCGGTTCAAGGCGCTCGCCGACCGCAAGAAGGAGGTCTATGACGACGACCTGATCGCGCTGATGACCGACACCACCGCCAATGTCGCGGACGATCACATCCATGTGCGGCACCTGCGCGTGGTCTGCGGCACCGAGGGCCCGCAGACGGCGGAGTTGACGCTGGAGATCGGCGGCGCGGAGAAATCCGTCACCGCCACCGGTGACGGCCCGGTGGACGCGACCTTCAAGGCGATCAAGCAGCTCTTCCCGCATGACGCGCGGCTGGCGCTTTACCAGGTGCACGCGGTGACGGAAGGCACCGACGCGCAGGCCACCGTCAGCGTCCGGCTGGAGGAGGATGGCAAGATCGTCACCGGCCAGTCTGCCGATACCGATACGGTCGTCGCCAGCGCCAAGGCCTATGTCAGCGCGCTCAACAACCTGATCGTGCGGCGCGCCAAGACGAAGCCGGCGGAGGCCGCCGCATCGGCTTAGTGCAGGAAATCACGCCCGATCCGGCCTTGTCCTGCCGTTGAAGGTGGCAGATGTGCAAATCGGCGCGCGGCCGCTTCAGATGCGGCCCCGCCCCTTCCGTGACGGTCGCATGACGCCTATAACGGAGCGTCCCCGCACCCGATGACCGAGTCGCGGGAAAACCACTTGAGCGGGAACGGAAAAACAGCATGTCTTGGCTCAGCAGCCTCTTCTCTTCCGACATGGCGATCGACCTCGGCACGGCGAACACGCTGGTGTATGTGAAGGGCAAGGGCATCATCCTCAACGAACCCTCGGTGGTGGCCTACCACGTCAAGGACGGCAAGAAGCAGGTGCTCGCCGTCGGCGAGGACGCGAAACTCATGCTGGGCCGCACCCCCGGCTCGATCGAGGCGATCCGGCCGATGCGCGAGGGCGTGATCGCCGATTTCGACGTCGCCGAAGAGATGATCAAGCACTTCATCCGCAAGGTCCACAAGCGCACGACCTTCTCCAAGCCCAAGGTGATCGTCTGCGTGCCGCATGGCGCGACGCCGGTGGAAAAGCGCGCGATCCGGCAATCGGTGCTGTCGGCCGGCGCCCGCCGCGCCGGGCTGATCGCCGAACCGATCGCCGCTGCGATCGGCGCGGGCATGCCGATCACCGATCCGACGGGCAGCATGGTCGTCGACATCGGCGGCGGCACGACCGAGGTGGCGGTGCTGTCGCTGGGCGACATCGTCTACGCGCGCTCGGTCCGGGTCGGCGGCGACCGGATGGACGAGGCGATCATCAGCTACCTGCGCCGGCAGAACAACCTGCTGATCGGCGAGGCGACGGCGGAGCGGATCAAGACCTCGATCGGCACCGCGCGGATGCCCGACGACGGCCGCGGCGCGGCGATCCAGATCCGCGGCCGCGACCTGCTGAACGGCGTACCGAAGGAGACCGAGATCAACCAGGCCCAGGTGGCCGAGGCGCTGGCCGAACCCGTGCAGCAGATCTGCGAGGCGGTGATGATCGCGCTGGAGGCGACGCCGCCGGACCTGGCCGCCGACATCGTCGACCGCGGCGTGATGCTGACCGGCGGCGGCGCGCTTCTGGGCGATCTCGACCTTGCGCTGAGGGAACAGACCGGGCTGTCGATTTCCATCGCCGACCAGTCACTCAATTGTGTGGCGCTGGGCACCGGCAAGTCGCTGGAATACGAAAAGCAGCTTCGGCATGTGATAGACTACGACAGCTGACCGGGCCGGCCGGGCCGGCCCGCCGCGCCCGGCCCGCCCCCGCGACGGCACGCCCAGGGAAAGGCATTCCGTGGCCCGCGACCGCAACGACGAGATCGACTTTCAAGCGCCCGTCCGCCGGGTGCTGATCGTGCTCGTCGCGCTGTTGCTGTTCGCGCTGTTCCTGCTGTGGCGGATCGACAGCCCGCGGGTGGAGCGGTTCCGCACCGCGCTGGTCGATACCGTGGTGCCGAGTTTCGAATGGGCGCTGGTGCCGGTCACCAAGGTCGTCGACATGGTCGAGGGCTTCCAGTCCTACGCGCGGATCTACGAACAGAACCAGGAGTTGCGCCGCGAGTTGCAACAGATGAAGGCCTGGAAGGAGGCCGCGGTGCAGCTGGAGCAGCAAAACGCCAAGCTTCTGGCGCAGAACAAGCTGCGGCTCGATCCCAAGCTCACCTCGGTCTCGGGCGTGGTGCTGGCCGATTCCGGCTCGCCGTTCCGGCAATCGGTGCTGCTGAACGTGGGGCGGCGCGACGGCGTGGTCGATGGCTGGGCCACCACCGACGGGCTTGGCCTTGTCGGCCGGATCGCCGGGGTCGGCGAGACGACGAGCCGGGTGATCCTGCTGACCGACAGTTCCTCGCGGATCCCGGTCACGGTGCAGCCCTCGGGCCAGCGCGGGATGCTGGCGGGCGACAACACGGCCGCGCCGCCGCTGGAATTCGTCGAGGCACCGGACGAGGTGCGACCGGGCGACCGGGTGGTCTCGTCGGGCGATGGCGGGGTGTTTCCCGCCGGGCTGCTCGTCGGGCAGGTGGCGCAGGGGCCGGACCGGCGGCTGAGGGTGATCCTTGCCGCCGATTATTCCCGGCTCGACTACCTGCGCGTGCTGCGCTCGCGGCCCGCGGAACGGATCACCGAAGGCGTCGGCCTGGTCGGCGCGGCCACCGCCGAACCGGCGGAGGCGGAGGCAGAGGCGGAACCCGGCGCGGAGACGGCGGGCGATGGTTGATCCGGTCTCCGCCAACCGCGTCGGCTACCGGCTGGTGTTTCTCGGGCTGGCCGCGGCGGTGTTCTTCCTGCGCATCCTGCCGCTGTCGACCGAACCGGTGGGCTGGCCGGGGCCCGACGTGCTGCTGTGCCTCGCGCTGGCCTGGGTTCTGCGGCGGCCGGAATTCGTGCCCGCCGCCGCGGTGGTGGCGGTCTTCCTGATCGAGGACATGCTGCTGATGCGGCCGCCGGGGCTGTGGACGCTGCTGGCGCTTCTGGCGACCGAATTCCTGCGCGACCGGGCGGTGGTGCTGCGCGACATCCCGTTCCTCGTCGAATGGCTGCTGGTCGCGGCGCTGGTGGCGGCGATGCTGCTGGTCAACCGCTCGATCCTCGCACTGGCGATGGTGCCGCAGGCGGGGCTGGGGCTCAGCCTCGCGCAGTACGTCTCGACGGTGCTGGCCTATCCGGTGGTGGTGCTGCTGTCGCATTCGGTGCTGGGATTGCGTAAGGTCGCCCCCGGCGAGGTCGACGAGCTGGGGCACCGGATATGAGGCGCAGCCCGAGGGATATCGAGGAAAGCGCGCGCAGGGTGTCGCGCCGCGGGCTGTTGCTGGGCACGCTTCAGGGCGTGTTCGTCGGCGTGCTGGCGTTCCGGATGCGCTACATGCAGGTCGACCAGGCCGACGAGTTCCGCACCCTGGCCGAGGAGAACCGGATCAACATCCGCCTCGTGCCGCCGGTGCGCGGCCTGATCTACGACCGCGAGGGCCGGCTGGTCGCCGGCAACGAACAGAACTACCGCATCGTCATCACCCGCGAGGATGCCGGCGACGTCGAGACGGTGCTGCGCCGGCTGGCGGCCCTGATGCCGCTGGGCGAGGACGAGATCGCCGCCACCGTCGCCGAGGCCGAACGGCGCAGCCCGAACCTGCCGATCACCGTCGCCGACCGCGTCGCCTGGGAGGATTTCGCCCGCGTCGCCGTGAACGCCCCGGCGCTGCCCGGCGTCACGACCGAAATGGGGCTGAGCCGGATCTACCCGATGGGGCCGGATTTCGCCCATGTCGTGGGCTATGTCGGGCCGGTGTCGGATTACGACCTGTCGAAGATCGAGGAACCCGACCCGGTGCTTCGGATCCCGCGGTTCCAGATCGGCAAGGTCGGGGTGGAGGCCAAGCTGGAGGAGCGGCTGCGCGGCAAGGCGGGCACACGGCGGATCGAGGTCAATTCCTCGGGCCGGATCATGCGCGAGCTGGACCGGCAGGAGGGCGATCCGGGCGCGACCGTGCAGTTGACGGTCGATCTGCCGCTGCAAAACTACGTGCAGGCGCGGCTGGGCAGCGAAAGCGCCGCGGCGATCGTGATGGACGTGGCCACCGGCGATCTGCTGGCCGTCGTCTCGTCGCCGTCGTTCGATCCCAACAAGTTCGTGCGCGGCATCTCCACCGCCGATTACGCGGTGCTGACCGAGGACGATCATCGCCCGCTGGCCGACAAGACCGTGCAGGGCCTTTACCCGCCCGGCTCGACCTTCAAGATGGTCACCGCGCTGGCGGCGCTGGAGGCGGGACTTCTGGACCCGGAAGAACGGATCTGGTGCGGCGGCTTCACCGAGCTGGGCGACCGGCGGTTCCACTGCTGGAAGCCCGGCGGCCATGGCCGGATGGAGCTGATCGACAGCATCGGGCAAAGCTGCGACGTCTATTTCTACGAGATCGCGCAGCGCGTCGGGATCGAGAGGATCAGCGAGATGGGCCGCCGGCTGGGGCTGGGCATGCGGCACGACCTGCCGATGTCGGCCGTCGCCGAGGGGCTGATGCCGACGAAGGACTGGAAGCTGGACCGCCGCGGCAGCGACTGGCTGATCGGCGACACGCTGAACGCCGCGATCGGGCAGGGTTTCGTGCTGACCTCGCCGATGCAGCTTGCGGTGATGGCGGCGCGCCTCGCCACAGGGCGCGCCGTCTCGCCGCGGCTGGTGAAATCCTTCGACGGGGTCGAGACGCCGGTGCCGCCGGCGCCGGCGCTGGGGCTCGATCCGCGCCATCTCGACATCGTGCGCCGCGGCATGCTGGCCGGTGTGATGGACCGCGACGGCACCGCCTGGTCGAGCCGGGTGGTGGAAGAAACGCTGCGCGTGGCCGGCAAGACCGGCACCAGCCAGGTGCGCAACATCAGCCCCGCCGAGCGCGAACGCGGCGTGACCGCCAACGAGGATCTGCCGTGGGACCGGCGCGATCATGCGCTTTACGTCTGTTTCGGCCCGTGGGACGCGCCGCGCGTCGCGGTCTCGGTCGTCGTCGAACATGGTGGCGGCGGCTCGCTCGCGGCGGCGCCGATCGGGCGCGACGTGATCCTTTACGCGCTTGCGGGCGGGATGCCGCCGTTGTCGGCCTATCCCGACAGCCAGCGCAACCGGATCGACAGCGAACGCCGCGCGCTGGACCTTTATGACCCGGACGCGCCGCAATCCGGCCGGAGCCGCGCGTGAGCTATCTTGAATACAACGTCAAGACGGTACCCACCGGCCTGAGGAAGGTGCTGTTCCTGAACTGGCCGCTGGTGCTGCTGCTGTCGGCCTGCGCCGCCGTCGGCTTCCTGATGCTGACCTCGGTCGCCGGCGGGCGGACCGAGATCTGGGCTGAACCGCAGATGAAGCGGTTCGCGGCCGGCATGGCGGCGATGTTCGTCGTCGCGATGGTGCCGGTCTGGTTCTGGCGCAACCTGTCGGCACTGGCCTACGGGCTGTCGCTGCTGCTTCTGGTCGGGGTGGAATTCTTCGGCGCGATCGGCATGGGCGCGCAGCGCTGGATCGACATCGGGCCGCTGCGCCTGCAGCCCTCGGAACTGATGAAGGTCGCGCTGGTGATGCTGCTGGCGGCCTATTACGACTGGCTCGACCTCGGGAAGGTCTCGCGCCCGCTGTGGGTGGCGATTCCGGCGCTGCTGATCCTCGTGCCGACCTTCCTTGTTCTGAAACAGCCCGACCTCGGCACCGCGATCCTGATCGTCGCGGGCGGCGGGATCGTGATGTTCGCCGCCGGGGTCAGCCTTTGGTATTTCGGCACGATCCTCGCCGCCGGCACGGGGCTGATCGTCGCTGTGTTCCGAAGCCGCGGGACGGACTGGCAGCTTCTGGCCGACTACCAGTATCGCCGGATCGACACCTTCCTCGATCCGTCGAGCGACCCGCTGGGCGCGGGCTACAACATCACCCAGGCGCAGATCGCGCTGGGTTCCGGCGGCTGGACCGGCAAGGGCTTCATGCAGGGCACCCAGACCCGCCTGAACTTCCTGCCCGAGAAGCACACCGATTTCATCTTCACCACGCTGGCCGAGGAATTCGGGTTCCTCGGCGGCGTGTCGCTCCTGTCGCTCTACGCGCTGATCGTCGGGTTCTGCGTCGTCGCGGCGCTGGGCATGCGTGACCGGTTCTCGGCGCTGCTGACCTACGGGATCGCCGGCAACTTCTTTCTCTACTTCGCCGTCAACATGTCGATGGTGATGGGGCTGATGCCGGTCGTGGGCGTGCCCTTGCCGCTGGTCTCCTACGGCGGAACGGCGATGCTGATCCTGCTTCTGTCCTTCGGGCTCGTGCAGTCCGCCCATGTCCACCGACCGAGGTAAGCCATGCCCGCAACCGTCTATTTCGCCGCCGGCGCCGATCTGTGGCCCGACTACGAGGGCCCGATCCGCCGGCATGCCGCCGCCGCGGGCCTCGACATCGCGCTGGTTGATGCGGCGCCGGACCCGGCGGCGGTGGATGTGATCGTGACCGCGCCGGGCGGGGTAGTGCAGGATTACGCGCCCTTCACCGGCGCCCGGCTGGTGCAGAACCTCTGGGCCGGGGTGGAACGGCTGGTCGCCAACCCCACGCTGACCCAGCCGCTGTGCCGGATGGTCGATCCGGCGATGACCGAAAGCATGACGGAATACGTCGTCGGCCACGTCCTGCGCCACCATCTCGGGATGGATGCCCATATCCTTGGCCAGGACGGGATCTGGCGCAGCGCGCAGATCCCGCCGGTGGCGCGCCACCGGCCGGTCACGGTGCTGGGGCTGGGCGAGTTGGGCGGCGCCGCGGCCCGCGCCCTCGCCGCGCTGAACTTCCCCGTCACCGGCTGGAGCCGAAGCCGGAAGCGGATCGAGGGGGTGGACTGCCTTGCCGGGCCCGAAGGGCTGGCCACCGCGCTGTCGCGCGCCGCGATCCTCGTCACGCTGGTGCCCGACACGGCCGAGACGGAAAACCTGCTGAACGCCGACCGGCTGGCGCTGCTGCCCAAGGGCGCGATGATCGTGAACCCCGGCCGCGGCACGCTGATCGACGATGCCGCGCTTCTGGACGCGCTCGATGCCGGCCGGATCGGGCACGCCACGCTGGACGTGTTCCGGGTGGAACCGTTGCCGCCCGATCACCGCTACTGGGCGCATCCGCGCGTCACCGTCACCCCGCATATCGCCGCCACAACCCATCCCGAGACCGCCAGCGCGGTGGTGGTGGAAAACATCCGCCGCGCGCTGGCGGGCGAGGCGTTCCTGCACCGGGTCGACCGTGGCCGGGGCTACTGACGAGGCAAGGCGGATGAAATCGATCCTGATCACCGGCTGTTCCTCCGGCATCGGCCACGATGCCGCGCACGGGCTGAGCCGCGCGGGCTGGCGCGTCTTCGCGACCTGCCGCAAGCCGGAAGACTGCGCGCGGCTGGAAGCCGAGGGGCTGGAAAGCTTTCCGCTGGACTATGCCGACGAGGGCAGCATCGCCGGGGCGGTGGACGAGGCGCTGTCGCGCACCGGCGGAACGCTCGACGCGCTGTTCAACAACGGCGCCTTCGGCTGCCCAGGCGCGGTGGAGGATCTGCCGCGCGGCGCGCTGCGCGAGATCTTCGAAACCAACCTCTTCGGCGTGCACGACCTCACCCGCCGGGTGATCCCGGCGATGCGCGCGCAGGGGCACGGGCGGATCGTCAACAATTCCTCCGTCCT
>Ga0180430_10005099_pt1 | contig 10959 bp, 12 predicted proteins | sample SS_ome_9_FD_132999 | JGI IMG/M metagenome (GOLD analysis project Ga0180430, IMG submission 132999) | Hypersaline lake sediment archaeal communities from the Salton Sea, California, USA - SS_1_S_2 metaG | ecosystem: Environmental > Aquatic > Non-marine Saline and Alkaline > Hypersaline >... | reverse complement strand
TTCGACCTCTGAAACGAGTGGAGCATGCTCTTCTAACAATAAGTGATGAATCATACGTATTAATAAAAAAACATATTCGAATTATGAAACCTTCGGAGATGATCGTTTTGAATCTTTCCTCTGAGATTCTTTCTAAAATACAAGGAACACAGTTGTATATTGGAGTTGATGCCACATAAAGAATCAGAATCAGAATCAGAATCAGAGAATGATTTGTATTCAATGTCCGGTTGGCTGCGTTTTAGATATTGAAAAACAAGATGGGACAGTATTTGTATGTGGAAATGAATGTGAACGTGGAAAAGACTATGCAATTCAAGAGGTTAATTCTCCAAAAAGAATGATAACTACGACGGTGTTTATTCAAAATGCTTTTCGATTGTTATTGCCGGTTCAAAGTGAACGACCCGTTCCAAAACACTTGGTGAAATCGTGTATGCTAGTTCTTTCTCGGGTTCAAGTTAAGGCACCAATTAAGTATAAAGATATTATTTATGAAAATATTATAGGAACAGGTGTTAATATCATAGCTTCCTGTGATATGAAACAGCGTTAGTGTATTTGAAAATAATCAGTTTTTTTTTATCCTCAGAGTAATATGTTATAAAGCATTTATGCCCTACTTGTTTTCACAGTATTGATTAGAACAGCTTTGGGATCATTCTATATGGGGTATCTTTCATGAATTTTTTATATTCCTCACCATATTGTCTAATAAGGAGTTTTTCTTCATCAAGGATACTAATGATCATTATAGGAATTGAAAGTGTTGCGAGAAACACGGCTATTGTGGAATAGAAAAACAGGGATAAACCATAGGCAATGATGATGAGGCTCGTATAATGAGGGTGTCGAATATAACAAAATATGCCATCAGTTACTAGTTGTCCATGATAATGTTTATTCCAAAAAAACTCCCATTTGAAATAAAAAAGAGTACCCGCTATAAAAATACAAATACCTAATAAAACTGTAGGTAAAAGGGGGGTTGGTAAGATCCATATGCCATAAAGTGGTGTGAGGGGGCCAAGAAAGATCATTAACAATAATGGCATATAATGAATGATAAAAAGCATGCGTATGTTTTTTGGAGGTTTGTATGATGTAAAAAACCGAATCGGATGAAAAGAATCCTTAGATAAAAGTGATTCCTCCTTGCTCGATTTGTATATTTTGTGGTTTCAATGTGTGTTTGGTGTTTCTCATTTTCATAATAGAGAGTTTTCTTCGATCCATGGTAGGGTCTAAATTGAGTATAATTACACCATCAGCAAGGAATTCTGAGATACCGTCTCGTGAGAGATTCGTTGAACCCATTGGGAGCTCTGAAGTAATAATTGCTGTTGCTTCAGATGTTTCTAATGCATTGATGATATATCTGAGATGTCTGCGACGCACGGGACCTGTTTGTGTGTTATGGTATTCATCTGAGTTGATAAAGCTATAATCAGTATTATTTTTCGTTTCTGTTGATTGTAGATACATCGGCATTTCTGAGAGGGGGGTTATAGAATCAAGAACGATGCGGTCATATTCTTTTGAAAGGATTTCATTGCTCATCGTTTCATACACAAGTTTTTGATTGATGTTAAGGTAGCGGAACTTTGCTTGTCCATTCTCAATTGATTCTTGGAAATCAAATCCAATTTTTTTTGTTTGATACAGGACACCATCTTCTTTTTTATCAAGTGTAAGGTATAATACTTTTTCTCCACGTTGTACACTTGCATTTAAAAATTGAAAACAAAATATACTTTTTCCTGCTCCAGGTGGGCCAGATACTAGAGTAATTGATTTTTCTGGTAGCCCTCCTTGAATTAATGTATCTAAGCCTTGAATCCCTGTAGGTATCCTTATATCTGCTTGTTCTGTGTTCTGAGCAAACATATTTCTACCACCATCCATGTTATGCTTGTAATATAATAATCCTATATTATCTTATCCATCTTTTTAGTTGATAGTGTCTCTTTGAATTTGCTCTTTCTTTCGTTTATTTTTTTTGATTTTTCATATATTATAAATGTTATGCAAATAAAAAAGAAATATTTATATACTTATAAAAATAAAAATATAATATAGACGTTGAGTTGGGTGCAACCTATGACTATGAAAATCTCAAATATCTGGATCTGGATCCAAAATGGGCACATATATAAATCAATTTCTTGTACTGAGGAAGGAACGGTTTGTGTCTATGACCAATATGATCATCTTATCTTAAAAAGAACGGGGTTAAACAAGATTCAGATAAAGCAAATCGAACAAAATATCATGAGATATGGTGCAAAAAAACTTAACACCAATGCAGAACCTTTTAAATTCCTTGGTAAATAATCTAATTTAAAATTGAATATGGACTTTTTTTTCAGGATAGACCTCTATACCATGATCTGTAATTTTCATTGATACAATATATTTTTCATGCTGTCCATAGCGCATTTTTAACACTTCAATAGCGTTATTTCGACCATCATCTGTTTGAACATTATAAAGAACGATAATACCATCAGCAAGGAATTCTTCAATACCTGTTTCACTAAATTTTGTTGGTAAAGGGTCTGTCTCTGTAATGAGAAGAGATGTTGCTCCTGTATCCTCAAAAAAGGAAAACAACTGTTGTAGATAAACTCTAAAATTTTTCTCCTTTGTTAAAGATGCAGCAATAATAGCACTTAATGAATCCACAACGATGATCTCGGGGTGAAAATCCTTAGGAATAATCAATGGTTTTATCTTATAGGAAAGCTCTGTTGCTGAACCTGTACCGCCAAGTGATCCAAATTTCATACGAAGAATGTCCAAAGGATTAATGTTTTGTATCAGCATCTGCTCTTTTTCAATAAACGGCTGAATATCAAATCCAAAAGAGACCATACTTCTAATGATCTTCTCTTTTGTTTCTTCAAAACTAACATACATGCATTTGGTACCTGATTGAAGCCGATTAAAGCAGATTTGTCTACACAACGTACTTTTACCCGTCCCTGGTCCACCTGCAATCATTACAGCGTTTCCTCTAGGAATACCATTTTCAGAGAAGAGTGCGTCCAATCCTTGAATACCGGTTTGTATCACTCCTTCCCTTTTGGGAATGGTGTTATCTAAGCTATGTTCAATGATGATATCGTTGTTTTCCACAGTGTTCATCCAACCAATCCTTCACTAATTGCTGAATTCATCAGCAAATATAATTTTAAAGATAAAAAATCTTTCTCCGTCATGTTTTTATGAAGTGACTACTGTCCCAGGCCCTATTTGAGCGATAATTGTTGATACAGTCAGATCAAATGCCAGTGTTTTAGTTCCCGGTGTAATGGCGATATGCGTTGGAGAAACGATCGGGCTTTTTTCTACAGTAATGTAACCTTGTTCAATCGGTATTTGGAGAAGTTCATGAAAGGTACTATTCCATGCATCAAGATATTCACTATAGATATGAATGTAACTTGTTGTGACATCATAGGTTGTTGATGAAGAATAATTTGTTCGAATGAAACAATTCTTATATCCTGAAGTGGAATTCTTTCCTCCTATACTCTGAAATTTAGGAAGCTGCAGTTCAATTTTGATTTGCGTACTCAGATTTTCAAAGCTCATCGAGGGTTCAATTAAAATACTCTCCCCATTAGATTGCTGTAATATTAGGCTTCCACCTTCTAAGGCAAATGTTTGATCAATAAAATAGGTGTTATATGCATCATATTCAATAGAGGTCAACGGCACACCTGTTGGAAATCCTTCCCAAGTAATCTTATTGTTTGTATCATCAATAATATCAAGTTGTCCGTAGGATCGGGCCGTGACAAAATAAGCTAATTCTCTAGTCCCTAATGTTATAGGTGAAGATATAGGAACGGTTACCGCTAATGTCGATTGAAGGTCGATAATGGATTTCAAATATGAGAATTGGTTTTCAACAACATCCATATGTTCTACTTCTCTTTGTTCCATAATCTCGGGGATATAAATCAATTGAATTGTTGATAAAATAATGGTTACTAACGCCACTAATAAAAGAGCTTCAATGACACCAGCTACTGCAGAATCATTTCTCATTCTGCGTTTTTTTTGGTGTATTCCCATCATGCCAACCATCAGATATTGATAGGTCATCAATCTTATATGTATTTCTAAAAAAATTAGACTATTCGTAATCAGAGGAGATAACTTTGTATACCTCTTTTATAATTCATACAACCAAGAATTGGTGAAGCTATTATGGCTAAGACATTTGTAGAGAAAATATTGGCAAAATATGGTGGAGTACGTGAGACGGTTCCAGGACAAATTGTCACAGTACACCCAGATCACGTTCTCACTCATGATAACACCGCCGCTATTATTCAAAAGATTGATGCTGAGCTTAAGCAGTATGGAGTGTATTCTAAAGATTTATCAATAATTGTTGTGGATCATGTTGTTCCAGCAGCATCTGAGAAAACCGCGATAAATCATAAAAAAATAAGGGAATTTGTTAATAAATACGGAATTAAAAACTTTTTTGATGTTGGCTATGGCATTTGCCATCAAGTCGTTGTAGAGGAAGGATTAGCACTACCCGGTTCTCTTCTTCTTGGTAGTGATTCTCATACCTGCAGTTACGGTGCAGTTGGAGCATTTTCATCAGGTATAGATCGAACAGAGGCAGCAGCCTTATTGTTAATTGGAGAAACCTGGTTAAAGGTACCACAAAGCCTTAAAATCGATTTTAAGGGAAAACTCTCCAAACATGTATCTGCAAAGGATGTCGTGCTTCATATCATTGGGGACATTAGTGCTTCAGGGGCATCATATTGTTCTGTTGAATATCATGGCATGGTTGAGCAATTCAGTATTGATGATCGGTTTACCATTGCAAATATGGGTGTGGAGATGGGTGCGAAGAATTCAGTTTTTTTTGTTGACTCTGTAACTGAGAATTTTTTGAAAAAACTTGGAATAAAAAAGGATACATATCAAGCAATTACTGCTGATGAAGATGCTTTGTATGAAACTACTCTTTCATATGATGTTTCCTCAATTGTTCCTCTTGTTGCTTGTCCGCATACTGTTGATAATGTGAAACCTGCAAACAAACTTGAAGACATTTCTATTCAGCAGTGTTTAATTGGTACGTGTACAAATGGACGACTTTCAGATATTAAAATCGCTGCTGATATTTTAAAAGGAAAACAGATTGATCCATCGGTTCGTTTACTAATTTTACCTGCATCAAAACTTATTTTTCAACAAGCATTGGAAAAAGGATACATCAAGATGTTAGTAGATGCTGGTGCAATGATTTTACCACCCGGCTGTGGACCGTGTTTAGGGGCGCATCAAGGAGTTCTTTCACCTGGCGAACGTTGTCTCAGTACGGCAAATAGAAATTTCAAAGGAAGAATGGGTTCAAAAGATGCAGAGATTTATCTAGCTAGTCCAGCAACAGTTGCTGTATCTGCTTTATCAGGTCATATTACTGATCCACAGGAGGTGTTATAACAATGAAAGTATGGAAATATGGTGATGATGTGAATACAGATATGCTCTTTCCAGGGAAATACACCTATACGTGTAGCACACCAGACGAGATACGACCACACTTACTTGAAGATTTAGATCCCTTATTTACAAAAGAAGTGGAAGAGGGAGATATTATCATTGCCGAAAAAAATTTTGGGTGTGGAAGCTCCCGTGAACAACCCGTTGTAGGATTGAAATCGGTTGGAATTACTGCAGTTATTGCCAAGAGTTTTTCAAGGATTTTTTATCGATCCGCGATAAACCAAGGATTGCTCCTCATTGAGGCGCCAGAGGCAGTACGAGCATATTCATCTGGAGATAGGGTAGAAATTGATATTGAAAATGGAAAAATTAAGATAAATAATTCTATCTATTCTTTCCCCCCAGTTCCTCAGGAAATAATTTCAATTAAAAACGCAGGTGGACTACTGAATTATACTCGGGAGAAATTGAAATCAAAAAAAAATAAGTAACTTTTTCATTTTTTTATTTTTTTCTCCTGAAACATTCCTTTTAGATATGCGTTGGTCAGATTTTGATAGATTTCCGCATTTTTTATCGTACGTTCTTCATATATTACGTTAGTTTTTACTACTTTTCCTGGGATGCCTAGAACAAGACTATGTTCAGGTATAACCATTCCTTCTTTAACTAGTGCGTTTGCACCTATGATAGAGCCTTTTTTTATAACAGCTCCATTGAGGACAGTTGCATGAATACCAATAATACAATTTTCTTCTATTGTTGCTCCATGAACCATTGCAAGATGACCAATCGATACATTTCTACCGATGACTGCAGGATGATCTTCATCTACATGAATGACACATCCATCTTGAACATTTGATCCTTCATGTATATGGATGCTATTTTGATCTCCTCGGAGTACTGCATGTGGAAAAATCCCGCAATTATCGCTGATATGGACGTTTCCAATAATTACTGCTGTTGGATGGACAAAACTTTTTTTACTAATCGATGGCATGGGTTGACACTCCTCTTTGTGCATTCTGTGGCCTGTAATAAATATTTTCTTTGTTTTTTCTTATTTAATATTTCATAAAAATTTTGTTGAAAATCGATAAAAAGATAAATGTTGTGATATATAAAAAATTCAAAAATAGGATGTGAGTTCCATTTCGAGGAAGGCACTATCTTCGAAAAAAAATGGAATATTTCTCCAATTGATGCGGTGCTCTATACTGTGTTGTATATTTCTTAGTGTAATTTGTTTTGGTGTTTCTTCATCTGCATCCTACGAAAATGCTCCCTCAATTGAGTATATCCATGCTTCTCCGCAGGTTCAACTTCCCTTCAAAAACATTTCAATTATTGTGATTATAAGTAAACCAATTGAGGAAGTAATGATTTCTGTACTTCTTCAAGGGCCTAATAATTTTCAGTGTGAGTACCCTATGGAATGGAGTTCTAAGGGGATGTATATATTAAATTTTTCTATTGGAAATTACGGATGTTATGAATTTTTTATCATGATATATACAAAAGAAAACACTCAAATTGTAAGTGAGTCTTATAGAATTGTTATTTCACCTTCTCTGATGGATCAAGATAATGATGGAATGCCGGATTGGTGGGAAAAGAAATATGGATTTTCTGTTTCTTCAAAAAAAGACGCATATTTAGATGTAGATAATGATGGATTTACTAATATTGAAGAATATCTTTATGATATGAATCCTCTTGAAAATAATCTATTGGAGATTACGTGGTTTCGATTGAAACAAAATTTTTATTATATATTTTTTTCTCTTTTCTTATTTGTTGCAATTGTATTTTTCTCTCTATGGGGGATGCGGAGGAATATACAATGGCATTAACGTTTCGAAATCTCTTCCTGCTTGTAATTTTTATAAGTGCCATGATTTTTCTTTTTAGTCTATTGGTTTTATTATTTGAAGGTGAAGGAACGTATCTTCCATTTCTTTTCTATGCAGTTCTCTTTGTTTTGTTACTATTTTTATTTGTGTTAAGAAGGATTCTTTATCCATTGAAAAAAGCAATAATCTCAGAATTTAGAAAAACACTTCGTGGTGGATTATATCATTTCAAATGTCTTCATTGTCATCAAGTATTTGCATTAAAGGAATCCATGTATAGAGAAAAAACATCTATTTTAATGAACTGTCCTATTTGTGGTAAAATTGGAAAAGTTCCATCTTCTCCTCCGTTGATTGTTGGACTTATTCCAAAAGTAAAATCTGATAAGATAATATTTCAATGTATTCAATGCAAAGAGAGTGTGAATATTTGGGCAGAAGGCGCTCCAATCTCTGAAGAAATCAAGATATATAACTGCCCTTTTTGTGGTTGGAATGAACCTATGAAGCGGATTTAGGAGAGGCAATGTCTTATTTTAACGGCCTCACCATATTGACGTGCAATCATTTCATTTCCACACATCTGGGCTACTCCTACCCCAATCAGATTGTCTCCCTGATTGATGAGAACTTCATCTCCTATACGGATGTCTTTATCTGCAGATATTACTGCTGGCGCAAAAACGGATCCTTTTAGATGAAAATCATCTGTTATATGAACGAAGTATTTTTGATGATGTGCTAATTGTTTTGCACCTTCAAGTGTAAGTGAAAGAAAACCTCGTTCTTTTGTAATCATACCAAGCTGAATGTTTTCTTTATTGTATATTCGAAAATATGGATATTTTCCTTTGATATTGGTATTTTCAAGAAATGATTGAGCAATATCAGGTCCAAATTGATATGAAACTATCGCTAATACATGGTCCCAAAAGCGTTTTTTTGCTTGAATCCCTTGTTTTTGTGATATGTTGTTTTTTAAAGTGTCATAGAGGCATTCAAGTGAGAGTGGAGATGTTGGTTTGTCATTTGGTACTGTATAAATAGCATTTGGAAGAAGATCAGTTATAAACGAGGATATGTTTTTAGGAAGATGGACAAAAATCATATCATACTTATTTTTTTCAACATATTGGCTAAGCATGGATCGAATCATTTTTTGTTCATCTTCATACCAGGTACCAGTTACTGGTATATCATATGATGAAGCAGGATAGAATAATTCTAATTCTCTGGGGACAAGACCTAATGGTGAGGTAAGGATTACCTCATGAAGAAGCAAGTGATTATTCACTTTTGATAGAGTTTTTCTAAAAAGCATATGTGATTTAGAAAAGGAATAAGGTTTTTTTGCTGAGCAAGGTAAAAGCAGAAGACTAGTTGCGGATGCAGGTTTAATAAAACGATGAAGAACACGGTCTTGGAATCGATGAATAACGGGATGATATAATGATTCACGAGTTGTCGCTTGAAGTATCGTTTTCGTATACAAGGGTATTCGTTCCTCAAGATAAGAATAGCCTTGTTGCTCATAAGTTTGAAATAACCTACAATGAGAAGGGTGACCAGTAATGCGCGTTTCAACAAGAGAGCGCAATTTTTGTTGTCGCATTGCATTTCGTATGGTTTTTAATTCTTCAACCATAATATAAAAATTATGAAAAAAGATATCTTCTATTGTGAGAGCAGATGGTGAGCCATTGTGAGTATGGCAAGATGAGCAATGACAAGGATTTTCATTTATTTCATCAGTATGAATCATTGCATGGGGAAACATCATAATATGTTGCCTAGCAGCAATTAATGCTTTAAGGGTATCAAAACAATTTATTCCTAGATACGTAAGTAACGCCATGTTTAAAGTATCAGCTACACCTGGTGTATAGATTAATGCATCATAGCCAATGCTGTTTCTTAGTTGACTAATATATGAAACACAGTCTTTAGGCTGGTTGAGCAATTGTTGAAACTGAGAAATAATATAGATATTTGTATGTTTATCTGTTAAATTATCTGTGATATATGCTTTATTTGCCGGTAGAATTTTAATAGTATTTACTTCATCGTTATTTTGTTGTTTTTCTAGGCTTGCAGTATCTGGAGATATTTCTTTTGAAAGTATAAGGCTTTGTGAAACACACATATTATCAAGAGATATACAAAAACATTGGGGCGCTATTTCTGTTTCGTCATTATCTTTTTTATTATGTTCGTTGAAATATACATAAGAGGACTCTTGAGAAAGAGTATCAGGAAACCGAGTATTTCTAATATTAAAAATGCAAGGAATTGTCACTTGAGTATTGATTCCATAGAGCGTACCAATCTGCGCGGGGCCATCAGTACATGATACGTGAAATTTCATTATATCACAAAATCTTTTTATAGATGCATATTAGTGTTTAAAATACCGCTGCCCTGAAAAAACCATTGCTATATTATGTTCATTGGCTGCTGCTATGACTTCTTCATCTCTGATACTGCCCCCTGGTTGGATAATTGCACTGACTCCTGCTTTTGCTGCGACATCAACTGCATCTCGAAAGGGGAAAAATGCATCACTTGCAAGTATTGAATCTTGAATGTTATCTTTTCCTTTTTGTGTTGCAATCCATGTTGCATCTACACGTGCGGTTTGCCCACCACCAATCGCAACGGTTTGTGTTCCTTTAACAAATACTACTGAGTTAGATTTAATGTGTTTTACACATTTCACAGCAAATTCCATCGATTCAAGTTGTTCTGATGTAGGATGTTTTTTTGTCACAATGTTCCACTCTTTTTTAGGTGTGAGATACACGTCTCTTTCCTGACAGAGGAATCCACCTACAACGCTTCGATAAATCATTCCTTTTCTAGTGATGGATGTATCAAGACCTGGGAGACGGAGAACACGTAGGTTTTTTTTCTTTTCAAAAAGAAGTAATGCTTCTTTTGTAAAATCTGGGGCAATGATAACTTCTAAAAATAGTTTATTTAATTCTGTTGCTATCTGTTTTCCAACAGATCTATTAAAGGAAACAATGCCACCATATGGGGAGTAAGTATCTGTTGCAAATGCATGTTTCCATGCATTGAGAAGTGTTGCTGCTGAAGCAATTCCACAGGGTGTAGCATGTTTTATGATGACACAACTTGGTTCAGTAAATTCCTTTATTGCTTCAATTGCTCCATCACTGTCTAAAATATTATTGTAAGAGAGTTCTTTTCCTTGTATCTGTTCTGCAGTTGTTATACAGGGTTCTTTTGTAAGAGGTAGTGTTTGATAAAAACAGCCTTGTAAATGTGGATTTTCACCATATCGCATACTTTGTTTTTTTCGTAGGGCAAGAGTGGTATTGGTTGGTAAGAGTTCATTGGTCCATTTATGTCGAAGATATGTTGATATAATTGTATCATATTGTGCTGTATGCGAATATGCTTCAAGAGCAAGTTGTTGCCGATCTGATAGTGAAAGATTTTTGTTTTTTTCTAATGAAGAAAGCACTGTAGGATATTGCGATTGTTTCGTTACAATGATAACATCTTTATAGTTTTTTGCGGCAGACCGAATTAATGTTGGACCACCAATATCGATATTCTCGATGATTTCTTCAAAAGCAACATGTGGTTTTTCTAT
>Ga0180430_10005096_pt1 | contig 10963 bp, 4 predicted proteins | sample SS_ome_9_FD_132999 | JGI IMG/M metagenome (GOLD analysis project Ga0180430, IMG submission 132999) | Hypersaline lake sediment archaeal communities from the Salton Sea, California, USA - SS_1_S_2 metaG | ecosystem: Environmental > Aquatic > Non-marine Saline and Alkaline > Hypersaline > Sediment... | reverse complement strand
TCCGGCGGACATCGACCGACTGGTCGCGCTGCTCTTGCATGACAACGGCTGGATCTCGCTCAACGCGGCAAAGGCGATTGCTTTCCTGGGTGATCGCAAGGCGCTCGACCAGCTCGTCGAAACACTAAAGAAGATCCCCGCCGAGGCGGATTTCGGTTACAGTGGCACATTCAAAGACGAAGAATACAACGATCCGGCACCGCGTCGCCGTGAGGGTATCATTCGAGCGATCGGCGCGCTAGGTGGACCGGAACAAGCAGACATGCTGATTGCGATACTCGAGGATCAACGCAGCGTCGTCGATATCCGCTACGCGGCTGCAGAGGCTCTGAATGACTTGAAATGTGAAAAAGGGAACGAAGCACTGAAGCGAGCTGCGATCGAGCACGATTTCCTCAGCATCCGCCATATTGCTCGGGACGGGCTGTTGCGCCAAGGCATTCACGTGGCACCACCCGCGCCGCCACAACTTCCGCCTGTCACGCTCCCCCAAACGATCGCGCCAAACGGCTCGACAACGCTTGGCATGCGAATCGCTACACCCGAAGATGCCGCGCCCCGATCGCTCGATCAGATTGAGCGACTGATATTCATCAAAGGTAATAACGACATTCCGAACACGAAGGGAACCGTCGAGCAGGCCGACCGCTGGCGACAAACCTACGTCGTTACCGATTCCGGCCCCGCTTATCGACCGGGTCGAAATCTTTATACGCTTTGTCCGCCTCGACCGGACGGTAAAGTAACGCCGCTTACAACGTTCGAAGACGGATACGTCGCCGATCTGGAAATGTCGCCCGATGGCAGTCACGTCCTCTTCTGCCGACGCGGTCAAGACGATCCTTGGTGGCACGTTTGGCGAATCAATGTAGATGGAACGGACCTTACGCAAATTACCGACGGACCGTTCCATTATGTCGGCCCGACCTATCTACCCGACGGCCGGATTGCTGCCTCGACAACGCGACTCGGTATTCGAGACGAGTATCACGGTTATCCGTGCAACTCGCTTTGGGTTATGAACGCCGACGGAAGCGATCAACATCCAATCGCTACGAACATCGGTCGCGACAACGACCCGTCGATGTTGCCTGACGGCCGAATTGTTTTCAGTCGCCTCGAAGTCTTCTACTCGCGAAACAAAACCGAACTGACGCTCCACGCGGTATTCCCGGACGGCACACGAGATTCGGTGCTCTACGGACCGGAACGTCGCCAGTTTTGGCGAAATCTCGATCATGGCCCGCGCACACCCGCAGACGGCCAAGAGGCGCCGCTCACGCACCGCGTTCTGAGAATGACACAACCACAGTCGATGCCCGACGGTCGAAGCATCGTCTGCGCAACTCAGGGTGGACTAATCCTGATCGGCGCGAGACGAGACACGGAACAATTTATTACGCCCGACTATAAAACTCGCGCGTATACGACACCCTACCCGCTGCCGGATGGAACGATCCTTTGCGGGGCAGCGGAAAAAATCAGCGACCGAAAACTTATCGACGTCGGTCTCTACCTGCTCGATCCAGAGACGGGCAAAACGACACTGGTTTACAACGATCCGACGATGGCAGATTTCGAAGCTCGACCCGTTATGGCACGAAGTCGTCCGCCGCATCGTCCTGACACGACATTCCGTGGAGCCTACAGCGGACAAATGATCTGCACGACCGTCTTCGCCACGCAGGAACCGATCGTCCAGCAGCGAGGTAAGCTGATCCGCCTGATCGAGGGCGTGCCCGTCATCGGTCGCCATAGCACGCAGACGAATGTAGAGCCTGTCTGGAAGAATCACGGCGGAACGTTCGCCCGTGTCCTGGGGACGATTCCGCTGGCACCCGATGGTTCATTCAATGTTGAAGTACCCGCCGACCGCCTGATGCACTTCCAGGTTCTCGACAGCGACCGGCGAGTGGTCAACAACCAACTTACTTGGATCTATGCCCGACCGGGCGAGCGAAAGTCTTGCATTGGTTGCCACGAAGATCCTCATTCGACAACGCGAGCGAACAATCCGTTAGCGTCGCATTATCCGCCGGCGAAGTTTATCCCCGAGGGTGAAGAATTCACCTATCGAGCGAAAGCGTGGTTCAAAGGTCGATTGCCCGACGAGATCGAGGAACGGACACGAACCGTCCGCTCGGTCAATCTATTCGGACGATAAGATATATCACTGGTTTAAACACTTTTCTCATCGGAGCTGCTTCATGATGATTAAGAAGATTTCTGCGCGCGTTGCGATTCTATTCGCTGCAATAGCGGTTTTTTCGACCTGCACTTGTCCAACTCAAGCTGAAATACCAGAGTCGAACCGCTACAACGTGCTGTTGATCTGCGTCGACGATTTACGACCAGAGCTAGGCTGCTATGGCGAAACGGTTATCAAGTCGCCGAATATCGACAAGCTGGCCGAAACAGGACGATGCTTCATGCGGCATTTCGTGCAAGTGCCGACCTGTGGAGCTTCGCGTTACGCACTGCTGACGGGTCGACGGACCAGCGAGTCGGGCGGCAGCGGAAACGGTGCGTTTACCGGTGGCAGCTCGGGATTGAAGCGAGAACCACAAACCAGTGGAGCGCAAACATTGCCCGAAATCTTCCGCCGCAGCGGCTATACGACTGCGATGATCGGCAAGATTTCGCACCAGCCAGACGGACGCGTCTTCGGTTATAATGCATCTGGAGACGGTCGAGAAGAAATGCCCGGCGCGTGGGATCGATACCTTACACCTTACGGCCAATGGAAACGCGGATGGGGAATTTTCTTCGCGTATGCGGACGGCCGACACCGCGAAGATCGCTCGGGATATCGGCCTGTGATGGAATTTACGGCGGAAAAGGACACCGATCTTCCCGACGGCCTGCTCGCCGAAGCTGCAATCGACGCGATCGACGACCTGGCGGCGAACAAGTCCGACCAGCCCTTTTTTCTTGCAGTAGGTTTCTTCAAGCCACACCTTCCCTTCGTCGCACCGAAACCGTACTGGGACATGTACGAAGGTGTCGACATCCCTGCCGTGCCCAACCCGACTGGAACCTCCGGATACGGTCACGGCAGCGGCGAATGCTTCAAATATCAATTCCCGTTCGACAAGTCGGCCCGACCGCTGTCCGCGGAAAAAGCACGACAACTGAAGCAGGCATATTACGCTTGCGTCAGTTACGTTGACGTGCAGATCGGCAAGGTTTTGGATCAGCTCGAAAAGTCCGGACTGGCCGACAATACCGTCGTGGCGCTTTGGGGCGACCATGGTTGGCACCTGGGCGAACACGCCGTGTGGGGCAAACACACGCCACTCGAACGATCGCTTCGCAGTCCGCTCATTATTCGCGTGCCAGGCATGAAGCAACCCGGTCGGTCGACCGACGCGCTGTGCGAAACGGTCGACATCTTGCCGACACTCGTCGACGTATGCCGTCCGACCAAACCGCAATCATGCTTCAAGCTGGGCGGCACGAGTCTCGCTCCGGCACTTGCCGATCCGTCAGCAACAGTAAAAGACGCCGCCTACGGATATTGGAGCGGCCGAACCGTGCGAACCGATCGCTATCGATTGATCGCAAAACCGGCTGGCGGCGATGGTTATAAGAGCATCGAACTTTACGATCACCAAGAAGATCCACTGGAAACGAAAAACATTGCGGATGACAACCCTGAACTGACGGAGCAGTTGCTCAAAAAGCTCGGCGAAGGCTAAGTCATCATCTTGCACCTACATAAGAAAACCGCCCGCGACTTCGAGATGAAATCGCGGGCGGTTTGATATTTATCGGGCGACGCCAGGTCGCTTATTTCAAGATCATTTAGCCGCAGCAACTTGATCTTGCTCGGGCAGGGCATAAACCCAAAGCTCACGGATGGCGGTATAGAGTCCGTCGTGCCATTCGCTCAGTGCCTTGATCTTGATGTAACGTCCCTTCTTTGCCTCACCGAAGTTGACCGTTCGCGTGTCGTGCTTCGCATTGAAGCGAATCTGCTCAACCGGGTCGCCGAAGTTATTCGGATTGTCCGAAACATAGATTTCGCATTCCTTGATCGAACCAATTCCGTCACGCTGTGCCAGACGAAGCGTGCAAACGTCGTGCGAACCACCAAGATCGATTACGATCTCGTGCGGCGGCAGCGGCTGCTGCTCCTTGAACTCGGTACACCAGTACGTTCGTTCGTCACCGTCGAAGGCCTTCGTTGCCGAAAGGTCAGCAACATTGGTCTCTTCGCTGTCAACGCTGACCAATCGCCACGCTTCCTTTTCGACTTCGTAGCTTCCGTCTTTCGGTCGATCTCCGCCGTTATCCGTGCGGAAATTGCGCTCGACCGGCGGGTATCGCCATCGCTCGTCGATGCGTCGCTCACCACAGTTACCGCAACCACAGCCGTGCGATCGGCCACACGTTCCACGCACATCGTAATGCGAAGGCGTGTTGATACTCGCAGCAACGAGCTCGACGAATCGCTTGTATTCGGAATCATTCTTGCTACCGAAGGCATTCTGAGAAACTTGTCCCCAGCCACCGGCACGTTCCGAGAGCGTCGCCATTAGAATGCGACTTTCGTCCGGCTGAGCGATATTTACAAGCGTGGACATCGGCTGTCGCGATAGCTCGTCACCGAATCGCTCCTTGATCGCTTCACGCAATTCGCGTTCGCCGTCGCCATTGTATCCAACCTGATGGATACGATTGTGCGAGTAATCGCCGAAACACTGCGCGTTCAGGTCGAGCCAATCGACGATCCGCCGTAAACTGGTCGAATCCAACTTCGCGTGCTTTTGGTGCTCTTCACTCATCAGGTGAGCGGCCAACGTGCCTGCGTGCGCGTAGTACTCCTTCGGAACACTATATGCCGTTTCGCGATTACGATACGCAACCTTCACTCGGTTTTGATCCGAAACCAGCGAATTGTATGATCGGAAGCCATTACCGTCGCGTTCGCCCAATAGGTCGATACCCTTCGGTTTGTCATTCTTCAAGCCGTGGCAACCGATGCAATAACGATCGAGCACAGGCTGAACAGTTTTCTGGAAGCTGAACCCGCCATCGTAAATGGGACCAGCCTGCTTTTGCGGATCGTGAACGCGGATACGTCCATAGTTGAACGCTGTCGTCGGTGCCGATTCTCGCGGCTCGTGACAACCAGTACAACTTGCCATTTCGCCCTTGTGCAAGAAGACGAACGACCGCATCGTCATAACAGCCATGCCGTTTTCGTCACAAACTTGAAGCTGCAACGGTACGCCGGCCGGCGCGCGGAAAGCAACGCTACCATCGCCATTGATCGGGACGTAGCCGACGACATTCTTGAGGATCTCATTGTTTGCCGTGCTGAGCCAAGGTTTGCCTCTGGTCGTCTGGCCGTGAATTCGATTGATACGCATCATGCGAGCCGTACCCGGCTCGATGGGCTGACGACAATCGTAGACGTTTTGCACGTAAAAGACGCCGGTATCTTCCTTACTCGCCAGATCAAGCCGTGAAGGCATCATCTGAGTACGTTGTCGACCATCGAGCGGAATCGGAGCGAAACAGGAAATCGAGTCGTCCTTATAAATAAGTTCGCGACCACCCATCGAGTCGATCAGGTAAATCTCGTATCGCATATCATCGTCGTTGTCCCGACCACCTTGCCAAGCTTGGCGACGGCCCAGACGTGCTGCGAAATAAAGGTTCTCGCTAATGGGCCAAGGACTGCAATAGGCAACGGATCCACCCGAGTGGTAAGGATCGCTGCACTCGGGCATCTGCGCCTCGGGCGTGACACGACCGAGCGGCGCCCAACCATCTTCACCCTTGACAGGGTCGCATGTCATGATACTTCCCGAAGTGTAGCTATGATGCGCTGCCGCGGTGAATACCGTTTTGTTTGTACCTGGGATCGACTTGCATTCGCCTTGGAGACAAGGAGATGCCGAATAGTTGCCATGATAATGGGCAACACCCGTCCCGTCGGGCATCATCGTCCAGAGACTCTGATATCGCACGTCGTGACGATTGATATAATCCCATCGCGTATAAACGATACGTCCGTTGTTCAGGACGCTTGGATCCCATTCGTTTGCTTCGCCGTAGGAAAGCTGGCGAATATTCTTCCCGTCACGATCACATCGGTAAACGAGATAGGTCGGCACGTAACGCGAACCGTGGCATCGACCGTATGTTTGACTTCGAGTCGAAATGAAGAGAATCTCGCCATTAGGCAAATAGCACGGATCGAAGTCTTCGGTAACGACCGACGCGCGATTTTCCCAACCTGCACGATCGTCGTTATCTCCACCGGTCAACTGACGAAGTCCGCCACCGTTGGTATCGCATTCATAAAGGAAAAACGCTTTTTCATTACCGTTATAATTCTCGTTATCACAAAACGCGAAAGCGATTTTTCTGCCGTCGTAGGACAGGTCCGGATGACGATAATCGCCCTTGGGAAGTTTGCCTTCAAGCAGCACACGACAACGCGGATTACGCTTCCAATCTTCGAGCACGCACAGACCGACACCTTCGCGGCTGTGACGGCCAAGGTATTGGTCGCATTGATGACTGTATCCGGGCGGACGACGCTTATTGATAAGCAGTCGCGAGAAATTTAGTTTCGGATGTGAAAGAACCATATCACGGCGGAAACGAGCGATCTCTTCGCGGTACCGACTGTCTCGTTCGCGATTCTTATAATTGTCGACAAAGCTTTGAAGCTGACCGCTGAAGTTACGGACATTCACGCCTTCGCTTTCGAGCATATAGTACGAACGAATCGCCAAATCGAGCATTTCGATCGACGAATCTTTATTCGGCGGGGCAAAACCACGAAGACGACGGTCTTCGCGACGCTTGAGTTCGCCTTCGTCCGGATCAGCAATCGGGAACGTCTTGCTCGCGCCAATCAGACGCATTTCGGCGATCGAAATCCAGGGCAAGCCTTTTTGCTCGTTGTGGACTTTGAAAGAGATCGAACGGACATCACGATCGGGAAGTTCGCTAATGCGAATAATCTCACCACCGTCATGCGTACCGCGGATCGACTCGCCCTCGAAGATCAATTCATAATCTTTGACCATACCGCGTCCGACACGTTTATCGCAAACGATCTCGACCGCATCGACGGTGATATGCTCGGGCAGTTCGATCTTCAATTCGTGCGGCGGATTCTTTCGGTCACGATGCCACCACGCACTTTGCCATACGGTATTCTGGTCGCCGTCAAACGCATTTTCGGACCAGAGGTTGAACTCTTGACTCGATGCGTACAATTTCGACTTCGGAGTTTCTTCATCCGCAGCCTGTGCTACAGAGATACTGGAAATTGCGACACTTACCGCAATGAAAGCAAGGATTCGCTTCATCTTTGGTTCTCCATTCGGTGTGTATAATGGGTAGGAGGGATTATTTGACTCCACGATTCGATTGCAAATTTCGATGGTGTCATCGGTTCGCAAGAGGATCGGGTAAACTCGAGCATTGGTTCCTTCGTAAAAGACAGCGATTTGAAAACAATCTCAAACTCTTTCTAACGAAAGAAGCATTTGTCTTTTCAAAGTGCAGTTGAGAGCGGAAGCAACTTCGGGTGGAAATGTTCCAGGTAGGTTCGATACAAGGAAGATGTCCGCTCTGTCAGGCAGGGGTGCATATTCATGAAGGCGGATTAAGGTTTGATGGAAACTTCAATTTTCAATTATAATCCCATCGAATTGCCGTTCCAATACGAACTTGGGCGCAATTGGGGAAAATATCTGAAATAGAAAGCATTTGGAAAGAATGACGAAAGGTTGGATCACACGGGCATGAAGCGGTGATTTCACAAAGATAAACGCAAAGTAATACATCATTGTTGCGAATAGCGACACGCCCGAGCAATCAATGTGACATCTTTGTTGACATGAAGAAAGATATCAACACTCTTCTATGTATCGGACATTGTTGGAACAGGCTAGAGCGACATCTATTCGATGTTTCGAAGAACACCAACTCCTAATCGGCCGAAATCTTTGATTATCCGCGAGTTTTTCCACACTCTCGCTATTCGCCGACTTGCCGAAGTGCTGCAGATGCATATCCGCGAAGCTCAGTACTGTTACGCGAATCGGAGGCAATGTCACGCAGTATCCTTGACAAATCTGGACGTGTCACGCGTGCCAGCGGTCCGATCTTTCCGACGGCTTCGATGGCGCGACGTTGCGTGTGATTATCGCGATGGCGGAAAAGTTGAATGAGTTGCCCAACGACGGAGCTAGCTTCCGGTCCCATCGCGCTGATCGCATCGAGCGAGTACCAGCGCACCCACTGATTCTTGTCTTTGCCCGCCTGAGCGAGTCGGGCCGACAAAGATTTCGCACGCGGCCCCATAATTCTCGCAATCATTGCGGCGCCGACGCGAACATTCGGACGAGAACTCGTGATTGCCGCATCGAGAATCGGAAGGATGCGACTTTCAGGCAGCATGCTCAGCCCGTCGATGATATGCTCGGAGAAACCGGCCGTGTCATCACCAAGCGAAATCGTGCGATCAAGAACGTCTGCCACCGCATGTGGACCGCGTTCCGCCAGACGACCAATCGCCTGCAAACGCTGCTCTGGAGTGCGAGCGGAACGAATTTCACGCAACCACGCATCGACCTGCGCATCGCGTGCCGGCGTTTTGTCGCCATCCTGAAGCATAACAATACCGATGATCGCCAATGCAAGAACGGCGATCATGCCAAGAAGTCCTAAAATCCAGGCATTCAAACCACCTGGTGCTCGTTCTCCCACGCTACCGGCCGATCGACCGCGAGACGCTTGAACCGAAACACTGGGAGATGATTCGACGGGTTCGGACCAAGCTTCACTGCGGGGTGCTTGGGTCGTTTCCGCAGGTGCCTGCGTTGCCGATTGCGCAGGCGCGCTGGTTTGAGAAATCGATGCCGCTTGTGGCATCTTCTGCGCAGGCTGTTGCTGTCCCGTTGGATATCCACCGGTCTGCATTCCTTGCTGCATCCCAGGTTGCTGCATTGCTGGTTGTTGTGGTACCTGCTGTTGCTGTGGTGCACCTTGCTGGGGATATTGCTGCGGCTGCTGCATGCCCGTCTGAGGCTGTTGCATCATCCCTTGCTGGGGCATTGGAGCTTGCGGTTGCGGAGGCGAAGCAATTCGCTGATCCTGAGAAAACATCCCGCCCCCAGCAGGTTGCTGGGGCGTGCCCTGCTGTGGATATCCGGTTTGATAGGAAGATTGGGGCGGAACCTGAATCTGCCTTGCACAAGACGGACAATTCAAGAACGACGCAGGCACTAAACCATCCGCGTTGACCGCAATTCCACAAAATGGACATGCAAATTGAGCCATGAATCACAACACTTTCACTGAATTCCGTCCATACGACGGACAATTTCCAAGTTGCTAAACTAGCAATTTCTTCGCTATATTATGGTCCAAAAATTTCACTTAGGTCACACATTATCGCATTTTTCGCGTGATTTCCCTTTTTAGTCTTATTTACCACGACATGCAATGCACTAGCGCCCTTTTGGAGCAAATTCCATCGAACCATGAGTCTCAAAAGGCAAATCAAGTAACCATCGTACAGATTCACATTTCTGAATAAAGGCCAATACCTATTTAGTGCTATACGAAGCAGCAAAATGACAGATATCCTGCAACACAAAGCAAGAATGTGGTCAAAAGTTCACATCTCAGTCGATAAAATCAAAATAATCCGCAAGAAAACAACCTCAACCGGATACAATATAATGTTGGATTACCAAACAGAATCACTTACACCACGATATGACTACTTTTGTGCGTTTGGTGATTTATGCCGGTTCATCCAGCCATAAAACGATAACTTGACATGGCTGCTTGTCTTAGTGATAATGAATGCTGGTAATTTGCTTAATATATAAGGACTCAATTATAAAAATTCCTAGCAGGAATCGCTAATCGGCTTGGAAGCTTCTGATTGGCTTGAACTGATTAAAACAATTTGATCCATCAAATATTCCACCTTTAAAAACTCCACCCGCCACGATGACTGACGCCCCAATAAAAATGCAGTCAGTCGCTTTTGCAGCCGGTCAGCGCGTTCCTATAGCTGACTGGCATAACCGAAGCCAAGTTATTGGCACCTTGGAACAACTTGTACTCAATGGAACTTTGATCGTAGCGTAACACGTAACCACGCCGAGACCAACAAGCACCCCCTCAGGAGATTAGTCGTATGTCATCACGCAAATGGATTGTAAAGACGTTCGCACTTCTTGCCGTCGCATCGATTCTCTTCAGTGCCTCTACGGCATTGAGCGCCGACAAAAAGGAGAAGAAGGAGCGCAAAAAAGATCGCGCCGCCAAAGAACAGGTCGAAGCCACCGAAACGCCCGCCGAAGAACCAGCTGCGGAACCCGAAAACGTTTCGACACACGAAGAGCTCGATCCGATCACTATTCCGATCGGCGAATCGAAGGCTCCTATTCACACCTTCGCCACCACGGCCGACGGAAAACTCCTGGTATCGATGGGTGGATCAACAATCTCTTACGCACGCAATGAAGACGGTCAACTTGAGCTCAAAGAAGTTGAAGTTCCTGCTGCGATCAAAGTCTTCGACGCTGACGGCAAGCTGCTTGACACTTGGAAACTCGAAGTCACGCCCCAAGCGATCGGTGTCGCTCCGGATGGCACCGTCTTTGCCGGCGGAGTCGGCCGAATCGTTCACTTAAGCGCTGACGGTAAAGTTCTCGCCTCGGCAGACGCCCCGGCCGTCGCCGATCTGCCGCCTCTTCCGGAGATTCCCGAGGAAGAGGAAGAAGACGAAGAAGCTCGCAAGGCACGCGAAGAAGAAGCATCCAAGATTCGTGAAAAGCTAAACTCGGTCCGTGAAACCGTCAATACGAAGTGGCGAGAAATCATGAAGATCGAAGATCCCAAGGAACGTCTGGCCGCACAGGATGCGTTCCAAAAGACATTGGCCGATTATCGCGAACTCAGCGGCAAGTTGAGT
>Ga0180430_10005094_pt1 | contig 10967 bp, 9 predicted proteins | sample SS_ome_9_FD_132999 | JGI IMG/M metagenome (GOLD analysis project Ga0180430, IMG submission 132999) | Hypersaline lake sediment archaeal communities from the Salton Sea, California, USA - SS_1_S_2 metaG | ecosystem: Environmental > Aquatic > Non-marine Saline and Alkaline > Hypersaline > Sediment... | reverse complement strand
GCCGTCCGCGGCGTGATCTGATATCTGGTCATGGTCTGCCTGGAGTTGAGTGCCGCGGGGCGGATTCGTCGATCCCCGGGAACCGGCCCGCCGCCGAGGTGTATGATCGGAGCAGGAAGCGGGCAGGTCGCGGTCGAAGCCGGCTGCACGTCCGCCGGCTCGCCGAGGACAGGACAGTGTACGAAGTCGAGATGAAGTTTCCCGTCGCCGACCCTGCGGCGATGGAGGCGAAGTTGGTGGGCCTTGCCGCGAGGTTCCGCGATCCGGCTGAACAGATCGACCGCTACTTCCTGCATCCCTGCCGCGACTTTGCCCGCACCGACGAGGCTTTGCGTCTGCGGCGGTGCGGCGACGAGGTGGAGGTGACCTGGAAGGGGCCGCGGATCGACTCCGCCGCCAAGACCCGCCAGGAGGTGCTCCTGCCGCTGCCGAGTGGCCCGCGGACGGTCGACGCCTGGACCGAACTGTTCACCGCCCTCGGCTTTCGCGTGCTCGCGGAGGTCTCGAAGCGACGGCACGCCGCCCGGGTGCTCTGGCAGGGAGCCGAGGTCGACGTCGCGATCGACCATGTGGAGGGGCTCGGCGACTTCCTCGAACTCGAACTGCTCGCGAAGCAGGGGGAAATCCCGGTCGCCGCCGCCTGCATCGAGTCGCTCGCCAAAGAACTCGGCTGCCCACCGGCGGAACGCCGCAGTTACCTCGAACTCCAGATCGAGGCACGGCTGGGGTGAGTCGTCCGGTCGGCCGCGAGGCCCGCAACATGCTGGCCATCGCGGCGTACCAGATCGCCGTCCGGATCGGCTGGATCTTCAAGACCGAAACGATCATCATGCCGGCGGTGCTCGACGCGGTGGCCGAGGCAGGGGTGCTCCGCGGCCTGCTGCCGGTGCTCGCCAGGTTCGGGCAGAGTCTGCCGCCGCTGGCTTTCGCCGGCCGTCTCGCGGCGATGCCGATCAAGAAGCGGGCCCTGTTTGTGACCACCCTCTCAATGGCCGCCTGCTTCGGGCTCTTGGCCTGGGCCTGGGACTCGCTGGCCGCGACGCATCCTGGAATTCTGGCCGGCATCTTTCTCGCGGCCTACGCCGCCTTCGCGGTGAGCAACGGTCTCAATCAGCTCGTCGTGGCCGCCCTGCAGGGCAAGCTGATCGACGTGCCCCATCGCGGCAGGCTGATGGTCTTGAGCACCGCCGTGGGCAGTGTGCTGGCGATCCTCGCAGCGGTGCTGCTCCTGCAGGGCTGGCTCGATGCCGGACCGGCAGCTTTCACCCGCGTCTTCGCGGCGACCGCCATCTTTTTCCTGATTGCGGCCGCCGTGCCGGTGTTGATCGACGAGCCGTCCACGCCCCGCGAGGAGTACGCTCCTCCGCAGCGTCGCGGCCTGATGCGGGCGGCCGGCCGGGAGCTGCGTCGTTGGCAGGGGATGCTCGCCCGCGACCCGGCGTTGGTGAAGCTCTGTCTGGTGGCGGCCTTCTTCTCGGTGGCCCTCTTTCTCTTTCCGCATTACCAGGCTTTCGCCCGCGATCAGCTGCGGACCGGACTGCCGAGCCTGCTGGTCTGGCTCGTGGCCCAGAACGTGACCACCGGCCTGGCGAGCCTCGTGGCGGGCCCGGCGACCGATCGCCGCGGCACGCGGATCGTGCTCATCGGCCTGTTGGCCTGCACCGGCATCACGCCGCTGTTGGTGGTGGGCCTCTCGCTGCTGCCGCGGGAGATTGCCGGGAGCCTCTTCTGGCTGGTCTACGTTCCTCTGGGCATCAACCCGCTGCTGATGCGGACCTTCAGCAACGCCGCCCTCGAATTCGCTCCGAGCCTGGCCGAGCAGCCGCGGGCGGTGAGCCTGGTGGGCGTCTCGCTGGCGGCACCTTTTGTCGTTTCCCCCTTGGTCGGCTGGCTGGTTGACGTGGTCGGCTTCCGTCCGGTCTTTCTCTGCGGGGCGGGGGTGATTGCCGTGGGCGTGTGGCTGGCCACGGGGCTGCCCGAGCCGCGGCAGCGAGGCGGGGAGGGCCGCTCCTGAGCCCGACCCCATTCGGGCCGGCCGATTTTCCTTGCGGCAGCAAGGATGCCAAGGCTACGATTCTGCCTGCGTCGATCGATCGGCCTTGTGGCCTCCCGCACCCGCCCAACTCCCAGACGAGGATGCTCCCATGACCTCCCGCACCACCCTCGGCATCGCCGCCGCCCTGCTTGCCGCCCCGCTTCTCGCCGCGGTCAAAACCCCGGCTGATGTCGCCTGCCCCGTCTCCGGCAAGCCCGCCAAGGCCGCAATGGCCGTTGAGTTCGACGGCGGCGAGGTCTACTTCTGCTGCGGCAAATGCAAGGCCGCCTTCGAGGGCGGTCCGGCCGGCTTTGCCGCCAAGGCCCATCAGCAGATGGTGGGCACCGGCGAACTCGTGCAGACCGGCTGCCCCTTCAGCGGCAAGAAGGTCAACCCCGCCACGATGATCGAGATCGGCGATGCCGAGGTCGGCTTCTGCTGCAACATCTGCAAGGGCAAGGCCGAGAAGGCCTCCGGCGACGACCAGGTCGACCTCGTGTTCGGAAACATCTCCAAGGGCTTCGCTCCGGCCAACTGAGCGGCGAGCCCCTCGCGGGGCACGTGAAAGCCCCCGCAACGCCCGAAACTGCTCTAGGGCCGCACGGCGGATACCGACATACTCCCCCACCGGGTCGGTGCGGCCCTCGTGGAGTGTGTCATGCGTGTCTTTCTTTCGGCCGGTGAGCCCTCGGGCGACCACCACGCGGCGGCCCTGATCGAGCAGCTGCGAATGATCGATCCACGCCTCGAGTGCGTCGGCCTCGGGGGGCCGCGGATGGAGGCGGCCGGCTGTCGGCTCCTGGCGGACATGACCCGCCTGGCGGTGATGTGGTTTGTGCGGGTGCTTGCGAGCATCCACCGTTTTGTCGAACTGGCCCGGCGAGCCGAGCGGTCGTTCATCGATTCACCGCCGGACGTGCTGGTGATGATCGACTTTCCGGGCTTCCATTGGTGGCTCGCCTGGCGGGCGAAGCGGCACGGAATCCCGGTGGTCTTCTACTGCCCGCCGCAGATCTGGGCCTGGGCCAGCTGGCGTGCGGCAAAGATGCGGCGACTGGTCGACCACGTGCTCGCCCCGCTTCCCTTCGAGCAGGCCTGGCTGAGCGCACAGGGCATCGCTGCAACGTTCGTGGGCCACCCCTTCTTCGACGAGAAGCCAAAAGAGGCTCAAACCGCAGCTGCCCCCGGGGCCGTGCCGCGGCCGCTGGTGCTCCTGCTGCCCGGCTCGCGGAGCCAGGAGATCGAGTCCAATCTCGGCACGCTCGTCTCGGCCGCCCGTCGCGTGCGGGAGGCCTGCCCGCAGGCGGAGTTTGTGGTGGCCGCGGTTTCCTCGCGACACGCCAAGCGGATTCGCAGCACGCTCGGCACGGCCGCCGGCGGGATTCCGGTCGAGGCGGGCCGTACGCGGCAGCTCATCGGCCGGGCGACTGCCGCGATGGCGGTCAGTGGTTCGGTGTCGCTGGAACTGATGGCCGCCCGGGTGCCGGCGGTGATCGTCTATCGGGTCAGCGGCCTGGCCTGGGTCGTGCAGAGCTGGTTTCGCCATGCCCGCTTCATCACGCTGGTCAATCTTCTGGCGGCCAGAGAGCCGATCGGGCCGGTTCGCCCGAGCTGGTGGCCCCCGGCCACGGTCGAGCCGTGCGATCCCGAGGCGGTCTATCCGGAATACCTCGCGGTCAGAGACCCGGCCGAACGCATCGCCGGCCACGTGATCGACTGGCTGACCAATCCCGCCAGCCGCAAGGCCGTCGTCTCGCAGCTCGACAGAATCGCCGCCACGGCCGCCGCGACCGGATCGGCCAGGCATGCCGCCGAGGCGGTGGCGAGGATCGCCGCGGGAGGGCAGCCGGCCGCGGCCGACACAACGGCCGCCCGCGTCGCTGCGTCGCATGCGGCATAATCGGGGCCTGCCCGCCGGGGCATCGCGTTCCCACCGCCATCGCCGCCCTTTCCCAGAACCTTCCCGGAGCCAGCATGTTTCTTGCCGCCGAGCCGCCGCCGACCTCGGCCGACTGGCAGTTTTCACTCGGTCAGACGCCGGTGCGTGTCTCGGTCTGGTTTTGGGCGGCGGCCCTGCTCCTCGGCTGGTCCGCCTGCCAGTCGCTCGCGGATGGCAACCAGCGACAGCTGCTGGCCTACCTCGTGATCTGGATGGCGACGGTCTTCGTCTCGATCCTCGTTCACGAGATGGGCCACGCCCTGGCCTACCGTCGCTTCGGCCAGGCCAGCCGCGTGGTGCTCGTGCACTTCGGCGGGATCACCCTGCCACAGCAGTGGGGCGGGCGAAACATCCGCCGGCCGGCCGAGCGGATGGCGATCTCGGCGGCCGGGCCGTTGGCCCAGCTGCTGCTGGCCGCGGGCGTGATGGCGGTGCTCAAGGCGGGCGGCTACGCGGTGCCTTTTCCGATTGCATCGGTCGGAGAGTGGCTGGGGCTCTTCGAGGGGCGGCGGTTCGCCTCGCCGATGGTCTTCGCCTGGTGCTGGTTTCTCCTGCAGGTGAACATCTTCTGGCCGGTGCTCAATCTCCTGCCCGTGCCACCGCTTGACGGCGGGCAGATCGTTCGCGAGGCGCTCACCGCCCTCGGCGTGGCCGATGCGGCGGGCACCGCAGCGGGTATCGGGGTGGTCACCGGCGGGCTGGTCGCCGGGTGGGCCTTCATCAACGACTTGAGCTACATGGGAATCCTGTTCATGATCCTCGCGATCTCCTGCTTCCAGAGCCTGCGGGGGTGGCGGTGAGCCTGCGGCTGGTCGCCTGCGGGGCGAGCAATCTCTCGCGGGGCCTCGCCCGGCTGCTTGCAGCGGTATCGGGTGACCCGCCGGTGGTGGCCTTCGTGGCCGCCGGGCACGGGCGAAGCTACGGTTCGGCCAGCCGCATCTGGATGCGGCGGCTGCCCTCGATCACCGGCTGCGGGCTGTGGCGTGCCCTCGACCGCGAGGCGGACGAGGCGGCGGTCATGCCGACGGTGGCGGTTTTGACCGACATTGGCAACGACCTCCTCTACGGCTTCAGCGTCGAGCAGACCGCGGAGTGGGTCGACACCTGCCTCGGGCGGCTCGAGGCCCGTGGTGCCCGCTGCGTGGTCACCCGCTTGCCGCTGGAGAGTGTCGCGGGCGTCGGCCGGCTGCGGTACCGGGCCCTGCGAACCTGTTACGTGCCCGGCTGCACGCTCTCGCTTCCCGAACTCGTCGCGCGGGCCGAGGCGCTCGATGGCCGCCTCACGGAACTGGCCGCGGCCCACAAGGCGGCGGTGGTCGAACAGCCGGGGAACTGGTACGGCCTCGACGCGATCCATCCCCGGCGTCGTCGGCTCGACGATCTCTGGGCCGCGGTCTGCCGGGCCTGGGGCCAGGAGCCGCTCGCAGCGTCGGCGGGCTGGGCAACCTGGGCCCGGGTGGGGCTGGCCGCGGCGGAGGTTCGCATGCTCGCCGGCAGCCTGCGGCTTGCGCCGCAGCCGGCGGTGCGGCTGCCCTGCGGGGGGAGCGTGTCTTTCTACTGAGAAGGTGCGGGTGAAAAGGTGCGGGCGTCCGCTCGCGAGCTACAGCACCGGCAGTGACGGCTTGGGCGGGGCCGCGGCATGGGCGGCGGCGAGGTTGCCCACGAGCCGTTCGCAGATCGCCTCGAAGTAAGGACGGCTCGCCGGATCGTCGAAGTTGGCACCGGTGCGGCCGGCATCGCCGTGCTCGCGGATCGCGATCTGAATCGGAACCTCGCCAAGATAGGGAATGTCGAGATCGGCGGCGGTCCGCTTCGCTCCTCCGGAGCCGAAGATGTCGTATTTCTTGTGGCAGTCGGGGCACTCGAAGAAGCTCATGTTCTCCACCATTCCCAGCACCGGGATGTTGACCTTGCGAAACATCGCGATCGCCTTGGTGGCGTCGAGCAGGGCCACGTCCTGGGGCGTGCAGACCACCACCGCGCCGGAGAGCGGCAGCACCTGCGAGAGGGTCAACGCGATGTCTCCGGTTCCCGGGGGCATGTCGATCACGAGGTAGTCCAGCGGGCCCCAGGCGGTGTCGCGGAGCATCTGGGTGATCGCCCCGTGAAGCATCGGGCCCCGCCAGACAACCGCCTCGCCGGGCGGCACCAGCAGCCCCATCGACATCACCGGCAGCCGGCCCTCGCCGGGATTGAAAAACTGGGGCTGGATCCGGCCCTCCTCAACCTGCGGCCGGCCGGCAACACCCAGCAGGTGCGGGATGCTCGGGCCGTAGACATCGGCATCCAGCAGGCCGACCTGTGAGCCGGCCCGGGCCAGACCGATCGCGAGGCTCGCGGCGATCGTGCTTTTGCCCACGCCCCCCTTGCCGCTGCCCACGGCAATCACGCTTTTGGCCTCCAGGCCGAGCTGGCCGATTTTGGTCGGCGGGCGATCGTGGGGTTCGATGTCGACCGTCACCTCCGCCACGCCGGGAAAGCTCGCCCGCAGCCGCTCCTCGATGCGGCCGCGAGTGGGCACACGCAGGATCGCCGAGTGGCTCGTGAGGCCGACGACAACGCGGATCGCCGCGGGCGATGCCTCCACGGCGTGGATCTGGTCCATCTGGGAGAGCGGACGGCCGCTCTCGGGGTCGGCGACATCGGCCAGGGCGGCTCGCACCGCCTCGGCGGTCACCTGGCTGGACTGTTGATCGCTCATGGGTTCACCACCGCGGTTGTGGGTGCGGCCGGGGCCGCTTCGGGAGCCAACGCCGGGGCGACCGCGCGTCCGGCCGGTCCGGAAAGAAGGCTGGGCTGCAGGCTGGCCATGGCGACCGCCAGCAGACAGGAGAGCATTGCCAGGCCCGCCGAGAGGCCGCCGTCGGCCTGCACGCCACGCTCCGCCGGCCGAAAGTAGATCGCCGCGATGATGCGGAGGTAGTAGGCCGCCGCGATCGCCGCGTTGACCGCGAGCGTGATTGCCAGCCCCACAAACCAGGTCCGCGGCCCGCCGACAGTGAACTCCCCGGCCTGGTCGACCCCCAGGGCGGCGGTCACCAGCGAGAGCTTGCCCCAGAATCCCGGCAGCGGCGGGATGCCGGCGAGACTCAGAACAAACACGGCGATCGCGAAGGCGGCCACGGGGTTGGTGGAGGCCAGCCCGTTGAGGTCGGCGATGGTGGAGACCTCCTCGCGGGGCGGTCGGGGTGTGGTGGGGGACCAGATCGGCCAGCGGTGGCCGAGGTAGGTCACCGCGGCGAGCACGCCGGTGGTCGCGATCAGATAGGTCGCCAGATAGAAGAGCGTGGCCGAGCCGCCGTCGAGCCGGGCTTCGTCGCCCGCTCCGGCGGCTGCAGCCGCCAGGCCGACGAGCAGATAGCCGGCGTGGGCGATCGACGAGCAGGCGAAGAGGCGGCGGAGATTGTCCTGCCAAAGGGCCATCAGGTTGCCCACGGTCATGGTGACCGCCGCCAGGATCGCGGTCACCTGCCAGATCATGCCGGCCGACACCGCCGCCGCGCCGCCGGTGCCGGTGGTGAGGCCCACCAGTCGCAGCAACACCACCACCCCGGCAAGTTTCGGCAGCGTGGAAAGCACCGCGGCCAGGGGCGTGCTCGTGCCCTCGTAGACATCGGGGGCGTAGAAGTGCATCGGCACCGCCGCCATCCGAAAGGTAACCCCGGCGATGACCATCCCCACCGCCAGGGGCAGCAGGGCGGCGGCCGTGACCGCATCGGTCTCCCGCAGCCGTTCACCGATCACCGCCAGGCTCACGTCGCCGCCGATTCCGTAGAGGCAGACCAGACCGTAGAGAAAGAGGGCCGACGCGGTCAGCGAAAGGAAGAAATATTTGACGGTCGCCTCCTGGCCCTTCGCCGTGGTGCGGGCCAGCCCCAGCAGGACATAGGTCGGGATCGAGACCATCTCCAGTCCCAGAAAGAGCAGCACGAGATCGTCCGCCGTGGCGACCAGCGAGAGCCCGGCCAGAAGCACCAGGAAGCTGCCCGCCTCCTCGCAGGTGCCCGCCCGGTTGGCCGCCGGAGTGCGGAGGTCGCCCCCCTGCACGAGCACCAAGACCAGGCCGGTGAGAAGCGTCGCCCAGCGGGCAAACCCGGCAAGCCCGTCGCCGGCCGGGGTCGCCAGCCAGATCGCTGCGAGGGTGCCCACGAAGGCCAGCAGCCAGCCGCCCCGCCAGCCGGCGAAGGCTCCGGCGAGGTAGATCACGATCGCCGAGGCGACGAGCATGATCTCGGGCGCCAGCGACGCGAGGGTCGCAACGGAGACGGGGGTGTCGGGTGTCATGGGTGAGTCGGGCCCTCAGCGGGCCGGGGTGCGGGGAAGAGCAGGGCGGCCAGGTCGTCGGGCTCGCCGGAGAGTGGCGGTGCGAGGGGGTCGCCCGCGGGCCGCCGCGAGGACTCGACCCGCGCCGCGAATGCCGCCTCGCTCGCCCGCGTGGCGTCGCGAACCGCGGGAGCCGACGCCGCCAGGAAGCCGGCAGGCGCCACACCGATCCAGATCACGAACACCGCCAGCGGCGCCACCGCCGCCGCCTCATACCATCGCAGGTCGGCCACCGGCGGCCCGCCGGACCCGGCTTCGCCGGGAGGGCCGAAGAGCACGCGCTCGACCGCCCAGAGCATGTACCACGCCCCGAGTACGACGCCCGCCACCGCCAGCAGGGCCATCGCCAGGTAGGCCGTGGCAAGGTCTGCCGGGGCATCGCTGAAGGCCCGCTGGAAGGTGCCCGCAAGGACCATGAATTCCCCAACGAAGCCATTGAGGCCGGGCAGGCCGATGCTCGAGAAGGTGAAGAGCATGAAGGCCACGGCCAGCCAGGGAGCCTGCGAAGCGATCCCGCCGAGGCTCGCGATTCTGCGGGTGTGGTACCGCTCGTAGATCATGCCGACCACGGCGAAGAGGCCGGCCGAGGCCAGGCCGTGGTTGATCAGTTGTAGGTTTGCCCCCTCCATCGCGACCGGCTCCAGGGCGAACAGTCCCATCACGCAGTAGCCCATGTGGCTGACCGAGGAGTAGGCGATGAGTCGCTTCAGATCGCTCTGCACCAGTGCCACCAGCGCCCCGTAGAGAATGCCCGCCACACCCAGGGCCACCAGCCACGGCGCGGCGACTGCGGCGGCGGAGGGCAGCATCGGCAGCGAGAACCGCAGAAAGCCGTAGATCCCGATCTTCAGAAGCACGCCGGCAAGATCGACGCTGCCGCCGGTGGGGGCCTCGACGTGGGCCAGCGGCAGCCACGTGTGCACCGGCACGATCGGCACCTTGATCGCAAAGCCCGCCAGCAGGGCGAGAAACACCCACATCTGCAGCCAGCCGCCCTCGGCGGTCATCGGCAGCGGATGGGCCGCCAGCCCGGCGGTGAGCGTGGCGATGTCGCAGGAGACCCGTCCGGTGTGGGAGGCGTTCCACAGCACGATCACCAGCAGGCCGAGGAATGCCAGCACGCTGCCGGCGAAGGTGTAGAGGAAAAACTTCACCGCCGCCCGCCGTCGCTCATCGTGGCCCCAGATCCCGATCAGAAAGAAGAGTGGCACCAGCGTGAACTCGAAGAACACGTAGAAGAGGATCAGGTCACGGGCGGCGAAGACGCCGAGCATCGCCGTTTCCAACAGCAGCAGCATCGCGTAGAAGCCGACCGCTCCCTCCTGAATCGCTTCCCAGCTGACAAGCACCGCGGTGAGGGTCAGCAAGGCCGCGAGGGCGAAGAGCCAGATCGAGAGCCCGTCGAGCCCCAGCGAGAAGCGGATGTCAAAGGGACCGTCGACGAGCCAGGCGGTCTCCACCACGGCGAAGGGGGCTCCGGAGGCCGCCTCGGGGCTGCCGAGAAACCGGACGACAAGCCATCCGGCGAGGCCGAGGGTGACCACGGCGGAGACCAGCCCGCTTTGCCGCACGGCCGCGGTGCCACGGCTGCTCATCACCCAGGCCACCACGCCGCCAACCAGCGGCGCCGCAAGCGTGAGCAAAAGATGGGCGGCGGGGGTCAGCGGCATGTCCATGATCGGTTTTGGGGCGGCGGGTTCCGGGGCGAAACGGTCAGGGGGTGAGCGACCAGACGAGCGATGCCACGATCAGCAGCACGCCCATCACACCGGCGAGGGCATACCGCTGCAGCAGCCCCGACTGCGTCCGGCGGACGAGGCTGCCCAGCAGCAGCGGCAGCCGTGCCAGCGTATCGACGAGGCCGTCGATCACCAGCCGGTCGAAGGCGGCGGCGGCGGCGGCGAGCCATTCCAGCGGTTTCACGATCACCGCGGCATAGATCTCGTCGAAAAAGAAGCGGCCGGCAAAGAGGGCTCCCAGCGGGCCGAGGAAGCGTTCCATCTGCGGCGCGTCACTGCGGCGGCCGAGATGGCCGATGCCGGCGAGCACGATTCCCGCGGCCGCGGCGAGGGTGCCCTGCAGGGCGAGGTCGAAGTGGAAGGCGTGCGGCACGGCGGTCGCGGCGATCGACGGGGCCGCCAGCGAAGGGGTGGCCGGCAGGAAGCCGCCCAGGGCGTCGGTCGAGAAGATCCACCAGCCCGACACCGCCGAGGCCACCGCGAGGAGAGCCAGCGGCACCGTCATCACCGCCGGCGATTCGTGGGCGTGGCCATCGGCCTCGGGGGGCACCCGTGTCGGGCCGGTAAAGGTCATGAAGACCGCGCGGAAGGTGTAGAAGGCGGTCAGCCCCGCGGTCACCAGGGCCATCCACCACAACACCCGCCAGGTAGCGGGCGTGTCGAGCGACTCAAGCGCTGCGACAACGCCCCCTGTGGTGGCCCCGCTCGGCCCGGCCGGCTCGGCCGGAACCGCCAGCGACACCGGGCGAATGCTCAGCTGCGGGATCGCGACCACCGCGGCGGGGCTGAAGCCGGCCGCATGGCCGCCATGCCCAGCATGACCAGCATGCCCAGCATGACCATCATGGCCGTCATGGCCGTGCTTGGCCGCCTCGGGCCAGGCTCGCTCGTGCATCGCCGCGAGGATCTCGTCTTTGCTGAAGAACCCGGC
>Ga0180430_10005093_pt1 | contig 10968 bp, 10 predicted proteins | sample SS_ome_9_FD_132999 | JGI IMG/M metagenome (GOLD analysis project Ga0180430, IMG submission 132999) | Hypersaline lake sediment archaeal communities from the Salton Sea, California, USA - SS_1_S_2 metaG | ecosystem: Environmental > Aquatic > Non-marine Saline and Alkaline > Hypersaline >... | reverse complement strand
TGTTCTTGCTCACCAGTCGGGTATGATTGCCTGGATCCCCTTTTACTATGAAACTCTGGAGCCCCTGGATAGCTCCCAGGCTCTGCTTAGTAATAAATTCTCCCCTGGCTATCCCCATAAGATTGGAGAAGGAAGTTATTTTAACCGGAATGTGAAGTATGTGGACAGTGTTTACCAGGAACACTATTCACCCGGGTACCCCTACGAGGTGGCGGATAAACTCTTTATGCGATCGGACCTGAGGGATACTATTTACAAGCGGATCTATGATTCGGAGCTGAGCACCAGGGAATTTCGTTACAGCGGACTCGGATTCTATATGTTTCAGGATATCATAGAACAAACTACCGATACGATGCTCTATCCCTATGTATGGCACAACTTTTATAATCCACTGGGGGCTCATACCCTGGGTTACAAACCCCTGAGCCGTTTTCCCAGGGATCGCATAGTGCCCACGGAGAACGATCTGTCCTACCGGCGGCAGCTCTTGCAGGGACATGTGCATGATATGGGTGCTGCCATGCTGGGCGGGGTTTCTGGCAATGCGGGGCTCTTTGGCAGTGCCGGCGATCTGGCCAAGTTGATGCAAATGTTCCTGAACGGGGGAAGCTACGGGCAGCGCAGGTATATCAATGAGGCCACATTGAAAATCTATACATCCTGTTATAACTGTGATGAGGAAAACCACAGGGGCTTTGGATTTAATAAGCCGGTTTTCTGGGAAGAAAATGCCGGTCCCGCCTGCAACAGCGCTTCACCCTCCAGTTTTGGACACTCCGGATTTACCGGAACCCTGGCATGGGCTGACCCCGAATTTGAGCTGGTCTATATCTTTCTTTCAAACCGCATTCATCCCAATATGGGAAATAACAGCTTGATTGAAATGAATGTGCGCACCGAGGTGCAGCAGGTGGTATACAATGCCCTGCTGGATTAGATGCTCAATAACAGGAAGGAATTCGTCTGCTGTTTGATAATTATCATGATTTCAACAATAGTGATGAAGTAGTTTTGAGTAATTTCAAAAGATACTTTATTTGCTATGAGACCAACACATATTGAACACATCGGAATCGCCGTCACCAGCCTCGAAGAGTCGATTCCTTATTATGAAAAAGTACTCGGATTAGAGTGCTATGCTATTGAGGAAGTGGCCGACCAAAAGGTTCGCACTGCCTTTTTCAAGGTGGGCGAAACTAAGATCGAATTGCTGGAGAGCACCGACCCGGATGGACCTATCGGAAAATTTATCGAAAAGAAGGGGCCGGGCGTACACCATCTGGCCTTTGCCATGAATGATGTGGGCGAAGCCCTGAAGCATGCCGCCGGCCAGGGAGTGAAGCTGATCGATGAGCAGCCCCGTAAGGGCGCTGAAGGCCTGAAAATTGGATTTTTGCACCCCAGATCAACCCAGGGTGTGCTGACTGAATTCTGCGGCAATGAGTAGCCAGGACAAGGTTCAGAAACTGATCGATCTGCGCGAAAAGGCCCGAAAGGGTGGGGGTGAAAAGCGGCTCGAAGTTCAGCACTCCAAGGGAAAACATACTGCCCGCGAGCGCATTCAAATCCTCCTGGATGAGGGTAGCTTCGAGGAGTATGATATGTTCGTTACCCACAGGAGCCATGATTTTGGTCTGGAGGACCAGCAATATCTGGGCGATGGGGTGATTACCGGACATGGAACCATTGACGGACGGGTGGTCTATGTCTATGCCCAGGATTTTACGGTTTTTGGAGGATCTCTTTCGGAGACGCATGCAGCCAAGATATGCAAGATCATGGACCAGGCTATGAAGGTCGGAGCACCGGTAATAGGTATCAACGACAGCGGCGGAGCACGGATCCAGGAGGGGGTCAGGAGCCTGGCGGGCTATGCGGAGATCTTCGAGCGCAATATTCTTGCTTCGGGTGTGATCCCGCAGATATCCGCCATTTTCGGTCCATGTGCAGGTGGGGCGGTTTATTCTCCGGCCCTAACCGATTTTATTCTGATGAGCGATCAGACTTCCTATATGTTTGTTACGGGTCCCCGGGTAACCAAGACGGTAACCGGAGAGAACATTTCAACGGAAGCTCTTGGCGGCGCGCAAATGCACTCCAGCCGCTCGGGTGTGGCTCATCTGGTAGCCGATGATGAGGAGGAAGGCCTGCTAATGATCCGAAAACTTCTCTCTTATATGCCACAGAACAACCTGGAGGATCCACATGTGACCGAGTGCAACGATCCAATAGACAGGCTGGATGATGCCCTGAACGAGGTTATTCCTGATAATCCCAATGAAGCCTATGATATCAAGGATGTGATCTTTTCACTGGTGGACAACAGTGAGTTTTTTGAGATTCACAGGCAATATGCCATGAATATTGTTGTGGGTTTTGCCAAGTTCAATGGCATACCTGTGGGAGTGGTGGCCAATCAACCCAGGCATATGGCAGGGGTTCTGGATATTGATTCTTCGCGCAAAGCAGCACGTTTTGTGCGCTTCTGTGACTGTTTCAATATTCCCATTGTAACCCTGGTGGATGTTCCGGGTTTTCTTCCCGGAAGCGCACAGGAACATGGGGGCATCATACTGCATGGTGCCAAGCTGATGTTTGCCTATGGAGAGGCCACGGTACCCAAGATCACCATTACCCTGCGCAAATCCTATGGAGGGGCTCATGACGTTATGAGCTCAAAACAACTAAGGGGCGATATTAATTACGCCTGGCCGACCGCGGAGATCGCTGTAATGGGCCCCAAGGGAGCCATTGAGATACTGGAAGGCAAGACTCTGAAGAGCATTGAGGAGCGTGAGGAAGCTCAGCGTTTCATCCAGGAAAAGGAGCAGGAGTATAAGGATAAGTTTGCCAATCCCTATGAGGCTGCCAGGTACGGCTATATCGACGATGTGATAGAACCTCGAAATACCAGGTTCCGCATTATCCGTGGCTTGCAGACCCTTGCTTCCAAAAAGGAGATGAATCCACCCAGAAAACATACCAATATCCCGCTCTGATGCCGGCCTTATTCATTATTCTGAAAAGTAATATCAACCTTGAATCCCTGGTCATTGCAGTGACAGGCTACCTGATTGTATTCACTGCCCTGGTATTGCTGTTCTGGTTTTTCAGTGCAGTTCCAAAGTTGATTGCCCTTGGGAAGACCAAGAAGAGGGTGCGACAGGGAAAGCCTCCCGTGATAAAGGAGGGTGAGGCCATTTCGGGAGAGGCCACAGCTGCCATTGCCATGGCCTTACATCTCTACCTGGATGAAATACATGATAAGGAAAGCGGGGTGCTGACCATCAAGCGGATATCCAAGACATATTCTCCCTGGAGTTCCAAAATCTATGCAGTTCGAAATCAGTTTAACCGCCTGTAAAAAGAGAAGCAATGAAGAAGTTTAAATTTACCATAAACGGCAACGATTATAATGTTGATGTGCATGGCATTGAGGAGAACCTGGCGAGACTGGAGGTTAACGGAACACCTTACAATATAGAGTTGCACAGGCAGTTAAAGGCATCTAAAACTCCGACCCTTGTCCGCACTGCCATCAGGCAGCAGGTAAATCCTGATATACATAAGAAGGAGGGCGGGTCGTCTCATCCTGTTCTTGCGCCATTGCCGGGTTCTATTACTAAACTTGAGGTCGGGAAGGGAGATATTGTTCAAAAAGGGCAGTTACTATTGATCATGGAAGCTATGAAGATGGAGAACCAGGTATTGGCCGACAGGGCCGGTGTGGTGGAGAACCTCAGAGTTCAGCAGGGCGATTCAGTACTGCAGGGCGATATTATCATGGAGATTGTCTGATATGAAATTGAAGATGAAAGAATGAAACGAGCGCTGACACTTACGGGTGTATTCCTGATTATTGTACTGGCCAGGTTGGTGGCATTCCCTGAAAGAGCAGCTGGTTCGGAGCATGATCAGACTGCTGTCAAAGAAATAGTTATTCCGATTTCCGGTAAGCAACTTGAATCGGGAGCATCTGATGGAGTGCAGGACGAAGTCGGGAAGGAGACCGTACTGGAACTTGCAGCAAAGGGGATACAAAAGTTTATTAAGTTTTCCGGATTCAGGAATGCTACTGCAGGTCACCTGATAATGATTGCGGTGGGACTCTTCTTTATTTTCCTGGCCATCCGCTTTGACTACGAACCACTGCTGCTGATCCCCATTGGCATCGGCATCATTTTTGGAAATATCCCTTTTTTCCAGGAGGAAGGAATGAATATGCAGATTGGTATTTACCAGGAAGGTAGTGTACTTAACTATCTATATTTCGGAGTGTTAAAGGGTGTTTATCCACCCCTTATATTTCTGGGGATCGGGGCCATGACTGATTTTTCCTCCCTGATCAGTAAGCCAAAGCTGATGTTGCTGGGCGCTGCGGCACAGGTGGGAATATTTCTGACCTTCCTTGGAGCGTTGGCACTGGGATTCCATCCTTCCGAAGCTGGTGCCATCGGGATTATTGGGGGTGCCGACGGACCTACTGCCATCTTCCTTTCTTCCAGGCTGGCAAATGGAGTGAATGTGATAGGCCAGGCAGCCAATGGCGATCCCATTTTTGTAAAGAACCTTATCGGACCAATAGCCATTGCGGCGTACTCCTATATGGCCCTGGTGCCTGTGATACAGCCGCCCATTATGCGCTTGCTGACAAGCAAAGAAGAACGGCTGATTCGTATGAAACCGCCCCGTGCAGTCTCCAAACTGGAGAAGATACTCTTTCCCCTGATTGGATTGCTGGTGACCACCTTTATTTCGCCTAACTCACTTCCTTTGCTGGGAATGCTCTTTTTTGGGAACCTGCTGAAAGAGTCCGGTGTGACCAAGCGTCTTGCAGATACGGCGCGTACAAGCCTGATCGATATCGTTACCATTATGCTGGGACTAACCGTAGGGGCATCTACACAGGCAGACCGTTTTCTGACTACCGATTCCCTGGTCATTTTCGGACTGGGTGCCCTTTCCTTTATGGTGGCTACCGCAGGAGGGATTATATTTGCCAAGGTGATGAATCTCTTTTCAAAGGAGGAGAATAAGCTGAATCCCCTGATCGGGGCAGCCGGGGTATCAGCAGTACCAGACAGCGCCCGGGTGGTACAGAACGTGGGACTGAAGGAGGATCCCACTAATCACCTCCTGATGCACGCCATGGCCCCCAATGTGGCAGGCGTAATCGGTTCTGCAGTTGCAGCCGGTATTTTATTGAGTTTCTTATGGTAAGGTGTGGAATTAACTGAAACAGCATGAAGCAAATAGCAATTACAGGAAACAAAGGGGACCGGATCAGATCCGACTGCCAGGTAAAACTGGATCTCCGGGAGAAGGGAGGTCTTAATATCATAGTGCAGAGCAAGGTAGACCGCATGTTTGGAAAGCAGATCAGGCAACTGGCACTGGAAGTACTGGAGACGCTTGGCATAAGTCATGCCCTCCTGGAGATTGAGGATAGCGGGGCACTGCCCTTTGTAATAGCTGCCAGAATTGAGGCTGCAGTGAAGCAGCTTCTGGACACAGATAAAAGCTGGATTCCTCCGCTAATTGAACAGAACCATTATGAGAGTTCCAGGGAACGTTTCCGTTTCTCAAGGCTGTACCTGCCAGGGAATTCACCCAGTATGATGCTTAACGCGGGCATTCATCGACCTGAGGGGATTATTCTTGATCTGGAAGATTCGGTTGCTCCCGACAGGAAAGCGGAGGCCAGGTTACTGGTTCGGAATGCCCTTTGCCAGGTGGATTTTTACGGGGTAGAACGGATGGTACGCATCAATCAGCTTCCGGGTGGACTGGAGGACCTTGACGAGGTGGTTCCCCGGCAAGTCCACCTGGTACTTCTCCCTAAATGTGAGCATGCATCCCAGGTGGTCGAAGTGGTGGAGAGGATCGATGCCATTTTGAAGGCCCATAAACAGGAGCGAGAGATCTTCCTTATGCCCATTATAGAGAGCTGTCTGGGGGTGGAGAAGGCCTTTGAGATTGCAAGCGCATCTGCCAGTGTGGTGGCCATGGCCATTGGATTGGAGGATTATACGGCTGATCTGGGAGTCAAACGTACAGAGATGGGCGAGGAGTCCCTGTACGCCCGAACCAGGCTGGTCAATGCCTGCAAGGCAGCCGGCATACAGCCCATCGATTCGGTATACTCGGATGTGGCTAATATGGATGGACTCAGGAAGAATGTGGAGACCTCCAGGTCCCTGGGGTTTGAGGGCATGGGTTGTATCCATCCCCGCCAGGTCCCGGTGATTCAGGAAGCTTTTGTACCCGGGGAGGAAGAGATCGAAAAAGCCAGGCGGATTGTGGAGGCCTTTGAAGAGGCCCAGGCGCGAGGATCGGGGGTAGTGGCCCTGGGGAGTAAGATGATTGATCCTCCAGTGGTGCTCAGGGCACAAAAGACCCTTGTGCTGGCCAGACAATTAAAACCATAAAAACAAGAATATGAAAATCATACGCAATGCTGCCGGGCGCCAGATAATCAGTGAAATAAACGGGGAAATCGTGATTCCATTTCAGGGCGTGGGCAAGTACAAAGCCCAGGGCAAAAAACATGCTCCCTCCATTGCCTCCTGCAGTGACTATCCTGCCGATGGAAATAAGGTGGTGCCGAAGCTGAGGACAGCCCTTGAAAAGGCAGGCTTGCGCGATGGAATGACCATCTCCACCCACCATCATTTCCGGAATGGAGACTTCCTGGCCAACCAGGTCTTTGATATTGCTAAAGAGATGGGGGTGAAGGGCCTTCGCTGGTTTCCTTCGGCATCCTTCCCCTGCCATGAACACCTTATTCAGTACCTTCAGGATGGCACCATACAGCGTATCGAAGGCAGCATGAATGGCCCTCTTGGCCGCTTTGTCTCTGAAGGCGGCATGGAGGGTACGGGAGTTCTGCGCTCCCACGGCGGGAGGTACCAGGCCCTTCAGGATGGGGAAGTGAAGGTGGATATCGCTGTAATAGGGGCCCCTGCCGCGGATGAGTTTGGCAACTCCAACGGTCTGTCGGGCGATTCTGCATGCGGACTGCTTGGTTTCGCCCTGGCCGATTCGGAGTATGCCGAAAAGGTGATCGTGGTGACCGATAACCCGGTCAGCTTCCCCTGCATTCCCTGGCAAATCCAAGGCAACCATGTCGATTATGTGGTTCATACAGAGAAACTTGGCGATCCTTCCATGATTATCTCCGGGACCACCCAGATTACCAAATCGCCCGACCGCCTGCTGCTGGCCGAGCTGACCGCAAAATTCTGTCATGCTGCAGGAATCATCCGCGATGGCTTCAGTTTCCAGTCCGGCGCAGGCGGAACGTCCCTTGCAGTGGGCGAGTATTTCCGTAAGATCATGCAGAAAGAGGGGATCAGGGCCCGCTTTGCCCGCGGGGGCAGTAACAAGTACCTGGTTTCCATGCTGGAGGAGGGACTGGTAGATTATATTCTGGACGGACAAACCTTTGACCTGGAAGGGGTTCGCTCTATGGCTGAAAATCCTGGTCATGTGTGGACCAGCCCCTTTACCAGCTACAATTACCATGGAAAAGGTAATTTTGCCCAGCTGGTAGATGTGGTGATCCTGGGGGCCACCGAGGTGGACCTGGACTTCAATGCCAATGTGGTTACACACTCCGATGGTTATCTCCTTCACGGGATTGGAGGCTGGCAGAACTGCCTGTTCTCCAAGACGGTGATTCTTCCCATCCCGCTATTCAGAGATCGTGTACCGGTGGTCAGGGATCAGGTAACTACGCTCTGCGGACCGGGAGAGCTTATCGATGTGGTGGTGACCGAACGGGGCATCGCAATCAACCCTTTGCGAAAGGACCTGATTGAACTGACAAAAAACAGTGGATTGCCCATTAAGACCATGGAGGAGTTAAAGGCCGAGGCCGACCGGATTTGCGGACTTCCCGCTCCTCCCGTGCTGGAGGACAAAGTGGTGGCAGCCATTAAGTGGGTGGATGGTACTGTGATTGATGTGGTCCGCCAGGTCAGTCCGGACTACTAAGCAGTTTTACTGCTTAGGGAAACCGTGAACTGAATACCCAGGTTGTGCAGACAGGAGGCTTTTTTATATCTTACATGCAACATTTTAACTAATCCATCGTCATTGTGGCAGAAAATGGGAAATCTGGAACCTTTGCACCCAGGCACCTGGATCTTGTAGAGGCTTGTAAAAGAGGGGAACAGAAAGCTCAATTCGAACTGTACCGGCTCTATCATGTAGCCATGTACAATACAAGCCTGCGAATAGTAGGTGATTCCGATGACGCAGAGGATGTCATGCAGGAAGCGTTCTTAAAGGCATTTATTAAGTTGGACAGCTACAAGGGAGAGGTAAGTTTCGGGGCGTGGTTAAAAAGGATTGTGATCAACAAGTCCCTGGATTTTCTCCGCTTAAAAAGAGAACAGATCTCCCTGGAGGATGCTGGAGAACTTGGAGATATGGTGGAGGAAAGTTCCGAGCCCCTGGATGTGGAATACAGGGCTGAAGAGATCAAGAGAGCGGTCTATTTGCTTCCGGAAGGGTATCGAGTGGTCCTATCGCTCATTCTGCTGGAAGGTTACGACCACGAAGAGGTCTCCTCCATACTGAATATTTCCAATGCCACGTCAAGAACACAGTACCACAGGGCGAAAAAGAGATTGATCGAACTGCTAAAAAGAAATAATAATGACCATGAGTGATATAGAAAAACAGATCAAAGAGCAAAGGCTGCTGCTCGATTCCGACCGCCCCGGGGAAGGGCATGAGGATCGTTTCCTGCAGAAGCTGGAGAGCTTGCCTAAAAGAAGTCCCGTTCGCAGGATTCGTTTCAGGCATGCCATCCAGGTAGCTGCTTCTGTTGCCATTATTCTCACCTCAGCCCTTTTACTGGTCCGTAAGGACAAGAGCGGGAGTAAGGTGGCCCAGCAGGAAATCCCTGCTGCAGTTATAGAAGCTGATTTCTACTATACCTCCCAGGTGGATGCACGGTATAATGAGATCAAGGACTTTGATTTTGAAGATGCAGAGGAGAAGGCTGTCCTGCTCAATGAATTAAAGGACCTGGAAAGCTACCATAAGCAACTTATGAAAGACCTTGAGGCCAACCCTGACGATGATCGGGTGGTCAGCGCACTGATCAGGCACTACCAGCTCAAACTGGAAGTGATGGACCAGATTATTACACAATTGAACCAAGTCAAATCGGAAATATCTGAAAATTATGAAAAAGAGAGTATTTAAATCGAAAAGTTTGCTCCTGTCACTGCTCCTGATTGTTACAGTAAGCTTTTCTCTTTCTGCACAGGATGCCAGAAAGGAATATTCCGAAAACTATGATGTGAAAAAAAAAATGACCCTTGTCACCGACACCAAGTATTCGGATGTGGAGTTGATTACCTGGGATAAGGGTAATGTGGATATCCTGGCTGTGGTGGAGGTGGATGCCTCATCCCAGAACAGGGCTGAGGAGGCCCTGAGGAAAGTGGATATTCAGATTGGCAGAAGCGGAAACAATATTACTGTGGTAACAGAAATGGAGAACGGATGGTCAAGGAACGTCAAAACCTCCATTAAAATAACGATTAAGGCACCCGCATGGGTAAACCTGGATCTGGAAAACTCCTATGGCGACCTTTTTATCCAGGAGGCAAGCGGACATGTACAGGTCGATTTGAAATATGGGAATCTGAAGGCCGGAACACTATCCAGAGGTAATGAGAAGCCTTACAGTGTAATTGACATGGCCTATTCTGACGGGCTTATTGATGATGCAGGATGGCTTGAAGTTGAAGTTTCCTACAGCGATCTGGAGCTTAATCTCTCAGAAATGCTTTTTGTGGACAGCAAGTACTCCAAGCTTCTTGGTGAAAAAGCAGGGGGAATCGTTACCGACGGGATGTATGATAAATATTACTTTGATGAGGTGGACAGCTTTGTGGCCGAACTAAAGTATTCCGGACTCAAATTCGGATCGCTGAATAAGACTCTTAGCCTGCATTCCGCATATACCAATGCAAAGATTGAGAAGCTGAGCAAGGGCTTTGATGAGGTGGATGCCGAACTCTCTTACGGAAATCTTACAATGGGACTGGAAGCGGGGGCTGCCTTTAAATTTGAAGGTGAAGCCAAATATGGAAATGTCAATATTAACACCGGTGATCGCATGAGTAAGACCAAGGAGAACAATTATATGAGAGTATGGGGCAATGTGGGTTCAAATCCCAAATCCTCCATCCATGTAATCACTAAATATGGAAACTCCAGCTTCGAATAAAACTAAAAACAAAGCGGGGGCCTTATGGCATAATCAGGAAGTAACACATCCGCAACTTGCTGGAATATAGAAAAGAGGGTAGGGGCCAATTCAGGCCTCTTCCTTTTCGAGAAGGTGGTACCTGCTTCCCTTTCGATCTCCGGTCATAAGTAACAGCCTCTCCCTGACCAGGTAAGCCAGATCCTTTTTTAAGGTATTGCGTGATTCATTTAGTGCCTTTTCGATATCGCTCAGCTGGCATGGCTCATTGTCCTTGATGAAGTCCAGAACCTTCTTCTGTCGCTTATTCAATGCTATTTTCAGCTTGCTGAAAACCTCATATTTTGTATCCAGCTTTTCAGTCAGAGTGATCAGCCCCTGCAAAAAATACAGAACCCACGCTTCAATGCTTTCCTTTTCTTTGTATCTGTTTTGCTGTCCCTCCATCAATACATGGAAGTATTCATCCTTGCTGGATTCAATCTCATTTTCAAAGGATCCGAACTGTATAAATTCATAGCCGTGCTTCATCAGTAACAGGGTAGTGAGCAATCTGGATAAGCGACCATTACCATCTTTGTAGGGATGGATGGAGAGGAATTCGTACACAAAACCTGCAATGTATAACAGGGGGTGCATGTCCTGATGTTTAATTCTGTCCTTCAGCCAGTCTATTAGCTGAATCATCTCGGCCGGAGTCAGATGCGGGGGGGTGGGATTAAAAAGTATGCGTTGGG
>Ga0180430_10005091_pt1 | contig 10968 bp, 15 predicted proteins | sample SS_ome_9_FD_132999 | JGI IMG/M metagenome (GOLD analysis project Ga0180430, IMG submission 132999) | Hypersaline lake sediment archaeal communities from the Salton Sea, California, USA - SS_1_S_2 metaG | ecosystem: Environmental > Aquatic > Non-marine Saline and Alkaline > Hypersaline >... | reverse complement strand
TTTGGAGGAAGAAAAATTTGCAAAACCTACAAAAAAAGTTCAATGCAGGAAAAAGGTTCCCCCAGTGCACCCTAAGGCCACTGCCAGGTTTTCTATACCTATAATATACATATATAATGTATATAATATAGGGACTAAGAAAAAGAGTTTTAGAAAATATAAAAGAGTTTAAACTAGCTATCCTACAACTGGAGAATACCCCACAATTAAGCAGTTTGCAAGTTCTCCTTTTAGTTGGCCAAGGGATTCTGAATACCTTGCAATAGTTCCCGGGAGGTTTATGTGGTGGCGCTTAACTTTCCCGGCAACTACGTGCAGTTTTCCGGTTTCAGGGTTTTTTTCAACCTGGGAACCAATAAGGATCATGTCATTTCCATCATCTTCAAAGGTGCCTAGCAGGAGTGCTTCTTTTGCTTGGTTGAGAAAGAAATCCTGCACGCTTTCAAATGGAACTTCCCCATAGCGCAGCTTTAAGAGGAGCTTGCATCTTGCTAGGAGCTCTTTTTTGTCCTGGGCAGATTCGAGAAGAGTTCCCATGGACCTTTTGTTTGCGCTACTTAGGCTAAAGAAGGCTGAGGCAGGAGATGCATGGGCACAGAATTCAGCAGATAGACCTGCTTCAGTTCGCTCTTGTGGGGTTATTGAATCCCAGACAGTACTTACTTCTCTTGCAAAAGCAAGGAAGTTTTTGGGCATCCTTGTTCCAAAAACTAATGTTTGCTTGAGCATTGTATCGACGTACATGGACATATCAGCATAAGGAATTGGCTTTTTTAGAATTCGCTCTAGCAGGGGGCCGTTGGCTGCAACAGAAGTTTCAACAAATCTTTTTGCTTTTTTGTTTTTTGGAGAGTCCAGGACTGCACGAGTCTGGGCAAAGCGTTCAAACATGAGTAGTATATATAGGGATTAAACTATTTAAACCTGCTTTTACCACATATAATATATAATAATAAATAAAGTATTAGAAAATATAAAAATATATTAGAAGAGGGATTAAACTTCCTTATCCTTCCTCTTTTTATCCAAGCGAGCTAGCCGGACTGGTTTTTTCTTCTTTTTCCTTTTTGCTGCTGCAACCCTAGGTGGAGCACGCGCAACTACTGCGCGGCTCAAGTCATCTACAGTTTCAGCTAAAAATGCCAACTCAACATCCTCATCTTTTTCTCCAATTGAGATTGCTAGCATCTCCCCATAGTCAACATCCGGGCTGCTTGCTGCTTTTTCCAATTCACGGAGAGTTTCTCTGTTTTCTTCTGCTTCTTCTTGAGTAGAATCCAAATCTTCAAGCAATTCTTCTGCCTGCTTTAGGAGCCTTTTCTTGAGCTCTCTTTGCAGTTGGCTCTTTCCTTTTACTTTTACTTTTTTGGCCTCGGCCTGGGCTCCTTTTGGCCGGTGATAATCATATTCAACGCGAGCCATCATGCGGTCCTCAGAAGGGCTAAATGGATCAAACATTTTCAAGTCAGTAGCATAATCAAAGCGCATTGCATAGTCAGTATATGCAGCAACCACCTGGGAATCAAAAGAGTTCTCCTCCTTGAATTCATCCTCGTGTGCTTCCATGAATTTAGCCATTGCACGCCTTGTTTCTATGTGCTTGTGGCGGTTTTCATACATTTTATCTATTACTTCATTGAGGCGCTCTCCGCGCACTCCTGTCCTTGCAAGGTCCTGGGCAAGTTCAGAGAATCTTTCTGCTTCAGTTTTGTGGTGTTGTGCTTTTGCAGCTAATTTTTTGTATTCTGGAAAACTATTAAGCCAGCTGCGCACTTCGGCTCTTAGTTCAGGGGAACTTACTTTTGGTGCGGTGCGCGCTTGTGCTCTTGGTTCTGTTTCTTTTTTCTTTGGTGCAGTTTTAACTCCTAATTTTACTGGTTTCTTTTTGGCTGCCATCTCCTGTGCCCGGACAAATTGTGCGTCCTGCTCAAGCAATTTTTCTAGTTCTTTTTTGGGGAGCCTTGTGAAATCCATTTCAGTTTCGGAAACCCAAACAACATCTCTTTTTGGTTTTTCCTCTCTTGGTTTTTTGAATTCTGGAGTTTCTTTTTTCTTTGGGGCTCCAAGGGCCTTTGCAATGTGCTGGGGAGGCTCCATTCCATGTTCGTCTCTGAGTTGCCTCCAGGCATCTATTCTTCTCTGGCGCCCTAAATTCAGCTGGCGTTTATTTCCGCTCTCTTTTGCTAATTTGATTTGTTTGTTTGCCTGGGCAATATCCTTCTTTAATTCAGCAACACTCTTCTTCATCTTCTGGACCACAGTTCTACACCAATTAGATATATCTATTGGATGATTTATAAATTTACTTATTAGATTCAGGAGAAATGGGGGCACTTCTTATAAAGAAGTGTGTCTAAATATGTGGTAATGGCCAGACTCAAGATTCATACACTTCAAACTATTCCAGAGCCTCCTAAAATTAAGAGGGCTAAGAAGGAATTTAACAGCATTACTCAGGAATTTGGAGCTGTTTTTAAGGGAAAATTGTGGAGATCAATAAATGTATCTGCAAATGCATTTAGTTTTGGTTTTGAGGGAGCAGAAGCTTCAATGCATTTTCCCAAAAAGAGTGTCCTCTATTTTGGGCTAGAGTGCGGGGGATCAGATTTAGCCAGGCGGGATGGGCCTCCAAGAGCACATCCATTGGTTGTTTTTGGAAGCGAAGGACAACCTGCCCTGGACCCTGAGCAGGTGAACCCTGTAATTGTTTCTCCGGAAAATTTGGAGTGGGAGGCAAGTTTTAGAGAGGTGCAAAAGGTTACTAGGATTATGGCGTATTGCTATGAGAACCCATTATCTATTAGTGTGGATACTTCAGTAAAATTTGGAGATGAGATTGCTAATTTAGGAGAAATTGCATTTGGCCAGGCACCGGAAACAGTGGTTTTTAGGATAGGCGAAGAAACACTAGTTTATGAAGTAGTTTAGGCTACTGCGGGAACCAGGATCATATATGCTAGGGCGACCATTAGTGCACATGCAACTGCTAAAAGTATCCAGGAATTCTCGTGTGCTGCAGCTTTTGCAGCGTGCAGGTAGCTCTTTTGCTTGATTTCTTTATTGTGGGGAAAATCAATTTTGTCGAATTCTTTTTTGGGAACAGTCAGGAAAAATCCATAGTAGTGGCAATTTGGGCACATTTGTTTTCCGGTCCAGCTTATTATTGCCTGGTGGTTGAAGGGGCGCACATCATTTGGGTCTGAGAGGTTGGAGCCGCAGTGGGGGCATACGATTACCTCAGTATCTTCGCTCAAGTTATGCCACCTTCTCTTCTCTAAATTCATTTACTTTTTTAGTTGGAACAATAGTGTGGCCTATGAATTCTTTTTTGGGTTTTTTTACTTTCCCCTCATAAGTGAGGGAGACTCCGGATTCGGCACCTTTGAGTGCCTCATTTAGGAGGAGCATCTGCTCACTCATGCCAACAGGAACTTCATCAATAATTTGGCCATCCATTGTTATTGCTTTTCTGATGTCGACACCTATTGCTTCAAAAGTGGGTGTGTCTACCCAGCGTATTGCACGCAGGGCTAGGTCATTACTTAGGAGCTTTTTAGTTAATTCTTCTCCTTCTACTGAAGTGCTTTCTCCTTTTTTGAGTTTAGAGGCATCACCTACTTCAAGTGGAATTCTAGAATATATTATGTAAGTTGAAGTCGAGGTTGTTCCATCTTTCTTTTGAAGAGTAACATCCGGAAGGACATATTTGTGGAATTCCAGCTCACTCTTTTTTGGGGCTGTGCGCGCTTTTGATTTTCCCATTTTAATTTCACCCTAAAACCCAGGCAAAGAAGCCCATTACAATAAAGAGGGCTCCTAGTGCCATATAGGCATATTTAATTTTATCAGCCAAATCATCTGAGGCATTCATGTGCAGGAGGGGCCCAAGAGAAGAATCATAGAGCACTCCCAGGAAGAATATGCTGATTCCCGGGCCAACTAGCAGGGGGCCAAGAACTGCAATTCCCGGGGGTTTGAAGATTACTGCTATTAGGATTCCTAGGACAGCAAAGAGCATTATTCCAGCGGTGAAGAGGAGCGCTGAGTGCTTTTCCTCTTTGGTTAGTTCCCTTATTTTGGGTTCTTCTTTTTTTGGCTCTTGGGGTTTGGTTGCTTCTTTTTCCATTTTGGGTGCACCTTTAGTTGATGTATTGCTGGGCCTTTAGGACTGCTCGCCCCCCCGCATCTGAATCAATTATAATGTCTGCAGGGTTATCCTTTAGTTCAGTATAAAATTTAAGGAATGCATTTTTAGATAGATTGTTTTTCTTCTTCTGGCCGCTTAGGGTTTCAGAATAATATATTTTTTGTGCTCCGTCCTTTTTCTTCCAGCTCATGCTGCTGATTTTTACTGTATCTTCTGCAGAGAGCTCGGTGAAGCGGTTTTGCAGGAAGGCAGTATAATTGAAGGCTACAGGAATTTCAAGTTTTCCTGCAAGGCCAAAAACTTCGTAGAAGGACCAGTGGAGCGCATCGTTTTTTACTACTACCCTCTCCTGCACTTGGGGCTCTAGTTCCCTAAAGCTTGCGAGGAACCTTTTGGAAGTTTCCCTGCGGCGCTTGTGCACTTTTCCAACTGTAGTAATTATCTTGGAATCAGTTTGGGTTGAGAAAAAATTTAGTGTGGCTGCAGCATGGGTTAGGGATTCTTTTGCCCGCTTGCGCACATCCGGGTCTGGTGAAGAGAGCGATGCTCCGGGAGGCGGCTGCATAAAGAGGCGCATTTGGTGCTCTGAAATAAAGTTTCCAATTACCTGCTGCTCCACATCGAGCTCTTCTTCCCAGGAAATAGGCGCGCTGCAGATTGGAAGGGTTTCAAAGGGGATTTTTAGAATTTTAATTCCATGCTCATTGTTCCACTCCAGAGCATCGGCAATACTCAGGGCATTCTCGCGCCCAATAGAAATTGCCTTTTTGGCAGAAAGCTTATTTTTGGAACTTCGCAATAGTTTCCCCGAAGGATAAACGTAGCCTAAGCGCAACATTCTGCTTCACCAAAGTTTAGTGCTAACGAAGCCAAACTTTATAATTGCGCTCTTTGAATAGAAAGTTTATGTATGAAGTTCAAAAGATTACTTTAGAAGAAAAAGAAAAACTGTTTTCTAAAATTGCTGCTAAGCCCCTCTACGAGTGCAAGGCAAATATTTATGGAATTTGCGTTAAGTTGTTTACTGATTCTCCGGAGCACAAGGAAATGTGGGAGGACAATTTCCACCCGATGCTGGATTCAATACGGCCGCATGCAAGGATTTTTTCAATTAAGAGCGGAAAGAAGATGAAGGTTAAGTATGAACCTACTTCAAAAACTGTATTTATTGAGAACTGCGACTATTATGGGTGGATTAAATCTATTGGGCTTGGAGTTGCTGCTGAATATTTGGAGGATGTGCGAAGTGAGCATAGGAGGTATTCTATTCACGGCTCTTATGTGGACTTTGGGGGAAATGGAATTGCATTAATTGGGCCTTCTGGAAGCGGGAAGACTACTTTGACTTATGGGCTTCTTTTAGAGCGCTTTACAAATTTCTTGACTGATGACTGGATGTTTGTGAGGATTGCTAATGATGTTCTGGTGCACTCTTCTGAGAAGAATTCGTATGTGCGGGGAAATATTGCAGAGGACTGGAAGCAGTATGCACAGAAATTGAAAACGCTCTGCCACAAGGAGCCAGACTGCCAGGGGAGGCATATAGTTGATGTGAGGATGCTCTTTGGAAATGACCGGATTATGAAGTCTTCAGTTATGGGAGCAGCAGTGCTTTTGGTCAACAATAAGAATAAGCCTGCATTTGAGGAGTTGGACGCTGAGGATGCAATTAAATACCTGGTCAAGAATAATTTCTGCAATCCGCATCAATTGAGCAGGAACCCCAGGAAGAATTGGATGAGGAAGCAGTTTTATTCGGAATTATTTGAGCGTGTTCCTGTGTATATGCTAAATATTGCAAACGAGACTCCAAGAGAATCTGTGGAGAGGGTTTTGGGAATAATTGAGGAAGAGTAGTTTTAGTTTTTCTTTGCAAATAAGAAAACTCCCAGAACTAAGAGGGCAAACCCAATTGGGCACGCTGAGGGCTCGGTTTCTTCTTCCTTATTCTTGGAAGTATTTACATAAGATTCGTATTCATATTCTCCTTCGTTTGTGCTTAGGTGGTATTCTTTTGTTTCTATGTGCACATTTTCAGGGAGGTTTCCCTGGGAGCCTTCTTCCTGGGAAGAGATCTCTTCTTCGGGCTCTGGAAGAACTTCTACTTCCACTACAAAAGTTCCAAGGGAGTTAGTTGGTGCATGCATTGGTTTGCAGCTCTCTGCATCTGAGCCTTCCCAGGCAGGAATTGCCTGCTCAATTGTCTGGTTTGAGTATAGTGCGCGCACAATTGCTTCTTCTCCCCTTGCACAATCCATGCATCCGGATTTGCAGCTTCCGTTGAAGTTGCTGGTACATAGGAAGCGCTCTACAGTTGTGAAACTCATTTTGCACTCTAAGAAGAAGTTTACTCCTTCTGCTGGCTCTCCGCGCTGGTCTATTGCATTCATCTCCAGAGTTGAGTAGTCTAGTGCAAAGCTAAGAGAGAGCAAAAATAAAATAAATGCAAATAGTTTCATGTTCACTTGAATGGGGCTGATTATTTATAATTCTTATGAATTGGAGTGGGAGCTACCAGTGCATTTTTGCATCCTTTTGGTCGGCATATGTGAAGGAAACGCCAATAGAATCCCTGGCAGTATCTTCGGGAGAGCGGGGAACTTTCTCCTTAAAATCCGGGTTTTTGTGGCCTAGGGCCAGGGCAACTCCCCTCCTCCAGGCAGCTAATCTTTCTTTGTCTTGCTCTTTTGCTTCCCTTGCCTTCTCTTTTAGGGCTTCTATCTTCTTTTCCCTTGCGGCTTCGTGGGCTGAATTTAATTTTGCGCGGAAGGCCTCTTTAACTATAAAAGGAAGGGAAACCGCAAAGGATATCCGCTTAAGGTGCATCATCCTTTGGGCTCTGAATACTGCTAGGTTATTTGCAGGTCGCTTTATGCACATAGCCTTAATCTACCTATTCGTTCTTTTTGAAGCGGTCTTTAAGTTTCTCCATTACTTTGGGCATGGAGGTATATTCCATATCTGCTGGAGGGAGCCTGTGTGGCTGGAATGGCCCATGCCTTCGCATATAGTCTGCTGCAGCCAAAGCTTTCTTCCTTGCCCGGTCAAATGCAGAATCTGCAAAAATATCATTTGGGCCTACAAGTTTTCCTTCATTTAGCTGGAAGCCAAGTGCTACAATCCTAGTTGGGCCATCAAAGCGGGTTGGGTCGGATTTATCCATTGCGCATGGGTAGATTGGGCCAACGTGGGAACCACGCATCCATCCGGAAACCAGGTGTGGGAATGCATAGGGCTCAACTAATTCTCCTACTGAAGGAAGGCCGCTCTGGCCGCGCGCAATTGCAACAGGGTCATCCTTTCCAACGTAATCTCCTGCAATCTGGTAAAGCTTGTCTGTGCTTACACAGGCTACTGCTTCATCTTCTGGGACCTTGTTTCCTGGGCCTGGGAAGACTCGCTTAATTACATATTGGGAAGTTGAGCCAATTAGGGCAAGCAGGTCGTAGAGTTCTGCTGGAGTGTTCAGAATTACACTCTGGTCATTGTAAATATCATAGACTTCAAAGCGGAAGCCTCCTGCCATATTTGGGTCAATTACAAGGCCTGGGGTGCAGAAAGGGTCTGCAAACATCCTGTATACTGGGAAGTTGAATGCACCCGGGTCTGTTTTGTCCATTAGGAAGCATACTACTGGTTCGCTTTTTCGCTCTTCAAATTCAATTTCTGCGCATCCTGGGCCCATTCCTTTTACGTTTCCGCTAAATGCATCAGAGAGAATGTCCTGGCCAGCACCATAGAGCTTGAGTTTTTTTGCCTCTTCTGTTGCTGCCATAAAGGAATCCCAGGCTGCCTTGTGGACCTGCTCGTTTCCTTCACCCTTATCATGGGTCATAATCAGGTCAAGGTCGTCTCCGCACCTTGCTACATAATAGTCGATTAGAACTCCGGAGTTTTTTGCCTCTTTTAGAACCGCATCGGCTGCATTCATGAGGTTGATGTGGCATTTTTGGTGCCCGCAATAACTTCCAACATCTGCTTTGATGATACTTAAAGTCGTCTTCATTTTTACTCACCTTAAATAAACTAAACTATAATTAGTCCCTTACCTTTAATTAGCTTTTCCCAAATAGGGCTTTTTATCCTACCATTTCAAAGGTGGCCTCAGAAGAAGTGAGGAAAATTCCTTCTTGCTTTGCAACAATCATCACATCACGCCCAAACTGGATTGCTGCAACCACCTTTCCCCAGGCCGTTCCAAAGTAGCGCATTAGTTGATCGATTGTGCGAGTATTATCCAGTGGAGACATTTGTGGGGAGGGCCCTCCCTCTTTGGATGCGTTTGCATGGATTAGGGCACGCAGGGGAACCTGCATTGTGGGGACAGTATCTTCATGCATATACACTTTTCCAATTACTGTGGTGCCAAGCCAGATATCGCGCTCATCTGCTTCCAGGGGGCGCTCCTCGTGCTCAGGGCAGATTGCCTGCACCAGGCTGAAGAATTTGTCAGCATGCTCAATTGTTACTCCGCGCTCCCTGAGCCCCTCGCTGATTCTGTTTCTGGGTCCGCATTGGATGCTGGGCCCATTTAGCTGGGATGGCCTTGGGGTGCTCGGGCTGCTTCTTGAGCGCACTAGGGAAATTGGGGTTGCTGGGTTAGTTGGGCGCTTTGCAGGCTCAGCTGCGGATTCTTTTGGAGGAGTGTCCCAGGAATCCTCATCTCCTTTAGCTAAGGAGTGGGCATCTGGTTTTTTTGCTGCAAAGCCATGAAGCGTGTTCCCGCTAACTGGAGGGGGTTCAGAACCTTTTTTGCGCCCTGGAGCAGGATAGCTAAATGTCATTCTGCTCTTGGCCCTTGGAGGTATTTTAGAAATTGGAGTGGTTCGCTTTTCATCTTTGGAGGACATGGTAGGATTTGTTAGGGTGGAAATGTTTTTAAAATAGGTATTTTTGCACTTTCTAAGTAACAGGATTCTTTTGGAATTTAGTTAGGGGCTTGCCTGTTTTTCCATATAGGCAGAGCTCAATTGAGTCCTGGCCATTTTTGCGCGCTGCAACAATTGCAACTTCTGAGCTGTTGTTTATTAGCGCTGCAAAGAGATTCCTGTTTGTGGCAAATTGGTTTATGATTGTAGACATGGGGAACTCTGTTATGTCTGAGTAGCCTAATTCCGCCAGAGAAATTGTTAGTTTTAGCCCATCGCCTTCTATTTGGAGGTCTCCAAAGGCTTCATCTCCAATTTGCATCCCAAACATTTCAAAAGAGATGGGTTTGTCTTCTAGTTTGGGCTGGAGCTTTACACAAAGTTTTGCAACCAGGGCAAATAATTTCTCGGCATTAAGGTGAGCAAGGGCGTTGTCTATTGTGATTTCAGTTTGGCTTAACTCAGCTTCTAAATCCTCCAGATCTACTGGAATAGAAGAGAGAACTGAGCCTTCTTTGCCCGGAGCCTGCATTCTTGGCTCTGGTTCTGGCTTGTTCTGCATGGCAGTTTGGGAAAGCTTAACTTTAGTGGGTACTGGAGGAGGAGTTCTGGATGTTCTTGGAGGAGCAGAAAAAAACCTGTTTATTGCATCTTCTACATCACTAGAGGATACTCTGGGTTCTGGCCTCTTTGCTGCAATCTTCGGTGGAATTGGGGGAGAACGTTTAGCCATGGTAGATAATAGTTGGAAGAAATGTTTTAAAAAGTAGTAGTTAGAGGAAATCTACTTGACCAGGGTACAGATTACATCTGTTTCTCCTTCAAGAAGCTTCTTGATGCGCTCAGGGTGCTCTGCATTTACAATATAGGAGGGGACTCCGAGGCCAAGAAGCTCATTTATCTTGCCCTTCATTCCCCCGGTAACATCAGTGTAGCCTGGGTCCTTAAAGTGCCCTGAAATCTCCTTGAAATTGGCTGAATTGATTTCTGCGATTAGTTGGCCTTCAGCCAGAACCCCATCCACATTTGTCCCCAGGATAATTCTTTTTGCATCTTTGCCAAAAAAGGAAACCAGCTGGTCTCCTGAGCAGACTGCGCAGCCCAATTTAGAGTCAGGCATCATGTCCCCATAGAGAACCGGGAGGTAGCCCAACTCAAGAAGATCTGTTACTGCTTTGGAGTGGAATTCAACTAGCCTGCGGTTTTCTAGTTTTCCCAGAAGTGCGGGGGGAAGGGAGACTGCAGGAACTCCTTCTTTGATTAGTGCATCAACTAGCAATTTTGAGAGGCTGCTGCAGGCAAGGTGGGTTTCTGCTGCACCCAGTTTTTGTTCGGGGGTGTGCACTCCATCATTAAGATTGTATTTTACTACATGGGGGTGCCCAAAGCTCCCTGCACCATGGATTAGGATTATGTCTCTTTCTCCGTCACTCCATACTTTGCCTAGCATTTTGGCTAGTGCGTTGATATTGTGGGTGTTGGCTTTTGCATAGCCATCTTTTTGGGTTAGGATGCTGCCTCCAAGTTTCAGTACCTGCATAAGTAGGCTAATTTGAGGAGAATATATTTAATTACGGGGGGTTGAGGGAGGATTTATAAAGGGGTTGGTGGTAAATTGTGTAAGCAAACCAGGCCAGCACAAATATTGAAATTTGAGGAGAGTTAGAATGGGCGATATCAAAAAGTATATTTGCACTTGGGCAGACAGCGGCACAACTAAAGAGGGGAAGTTTGCCCAGCCAAGAGCATGCATTGCAAAAAAGTGCAGCGGAGGCCCATTTAGGAAAATGCCGGATTGCTCTATGTTCATGGATATGGGTGAAGCAAAAGCATTATATGAGCAGCAATTGGGGGAACTGGGCCCAAAAGAGCGAGCATATAGCAGGGTTGATAAAATTGCCCTTAAACCTGAGGAGGTTGGGGCTGAGGCCAAGGTATAAATATGTATTCAGG
>Ga0180430_10005089_pt1 | contig 10971 bp, 7 predicted proteins | sample SS_ome_9_FD_132999 | JGI IMG/M metagenome (GOLD analysis project Ga0180430, IMG submission 132999) | Hypersaline lake sediment archaeal communities from the Salton Sea, California, USA - SS_1_S_2 metaG | ecosystem: Environmental > Aquatic > Non-marine Saline and Alkaline > Hypersaline > Sediment... | reverse complement strand
CAAACTCTGTGCGCCAGGCAGGAAAAATGGCGTGATGAAAAAATATCTCAACCCGTGGGCGGCAGAAGTCATCAAGCGGCACCCTTCGATTAGCGTCTGCGACCAATGGTCTTTTGTGACAAGTGAGAAATTTTTTGACACCTGGAACGAGGAAGTGAACGATGTTCATCTGAAGGGAACCTTCGGCGTGCCAGCGGGACGTCAACTCGCGAGGTTGGTGCTTGACGTAACGGGTAACGCGAAGGAAAAGCTCGAGCCGGCTGGACTTGAAGAATCGGAACTCAGAAGTTTGCAAAAGAATCCGTGGAGTAAGAACTTCGACAAAGAAGATTTTTTGAAGTTGCTTGACGACGACGCACGGTTGCGGAAATTTAACACACCTTCCCAAAAATAGAGTTAAAGGAAAAAAATGAAAAAAATTATCTTGCTTTCGCTGTTGTGTAGTGCTATGTTGGTTAGTAATGCTTGTGCAGAGATGCCCAAGCCCCGCGAATGGACGAGCAGCACGGGCAAACAGGTTACCGCCACTTTTGTCGGTATGACAGGTGATTATATACAATTACGAAGTCCGCGAGATGGCAATGTTTTCACGGTTGCATCAAAATATTTTATTGAGAAAGACCAGGAATTGGCTCAAAAGTTGGCCCAAACCTTGCCCGCGCCGGACCCGAAAAAAATCGCTGCGGCAATCAACGCTTTGAAGAGTATTGATGCGAGCAAGCTCAGCAAGGCCGAGCAGAAAATCAAGGCCAAGGAAATTGAGGCTGCCTGGAACGCGATTCAGTCTGCTGGGCAGGTAGGCTACGACACCTTGCTCAATGAAGTCAAAAAAATGAAGGCTGCGAAGGTGAAGGACGACCGCTTTTATCTTGCAGCGGGTTTTATTTTTTGGGACTTGCAGCGTCAAGATGCAGTGCCAGAGATTCTTGTCGCTTGGAAAGGAACCGACCTGAAAGCGAATTATGCCGGCTACGTTTTCCCACTCGCCCGCGAGGCTGCTTTTACGCAGGATCCAAAAGTAGAGCCACTCTTGTTGGAATTGCTCAAAGACAATGAATCGAGCTTTTTTATACATATGCACGCCTTGCGACTCGAATGGCCATTGAACTTGGAATTCCTCTTCGGAACGTACGGGCGGGCTATTCTCCCTGCGTTGCACAAGCGACTGCAAACTACCGAGGATGAGACAGAAAAAATGTCAGCCATTTTTCTTCTCACTGAATCTTTTTATCTACCCGCCTTACCCGATATGCGAAAAATTGCAAAGACGGGAAAGGGCCCTGCTGCTGGTTGGGCTATTAAAGCTCTTGGGGAATTAAGGCACCCCAATGAATCTGAGATACTGATGGAACTGCTTGACGAGCAAGACCCCGAAAAGGGTCTTTTCGTACTCCACGCAGTTTACGAGTACGGTGATTTGCGAATGGTCAAGAAGGTCATTCCTTACCTCAAAGATAAGGACCCGAAAGTAGCAGCCGAGGCGGCAATTATCCTGCTGCGGCCATTGCAATCCGCAGAAGGGATCATCGCGCTCAATGCGGCACTTCCCCAGATGGATATTCCGGAGAGATACAAGGCCAGAATGAGTAGTGACATTGACAGCTTTTGTAAAGGGTTAAAAATCAATAGAAAAACCGACCTCGTGGAGGCAAAGACAGATGAAATCCAAAAGAGTATGGAGGCTGAAGCCAAGAAATTTTTAGAAAATATCAAAAAAGAAATAGATCAAAAGGCAGAGGCAAAACCGGAGAAGAAATTGACGGCTAAACAAGTTGAGGAAGCTTGTGCTGACTTTGTCAAACGGGCCAGAACGCGACACGGTGAGTATTCCTTTTCCGAGGTCGCTGAGGCGGCCACACCCGAGCAGTTTCCTCTCCTGCTGGATGCGCGTAATGCTCTCTACCGGCGCTATTCCGACGAATGTCTCTCCGAGATTCGTGGAATTAACCAAACACTAAAACGAAAGAATGCGGAACGCTATTTGAAAAAGTTGGATGAAAAATAACAGCTTGAACTGTATCACCGACGAAAACCAACTAAAAATTGCCATCTTAGCCGCTGGTGCTGCAGGGATGTACTGCGGAAGTTGTCTCCGGGATAACACGCTGGCGGGCGCATTGCAACAGCTTGGCCACGAGGTGCAACTACTGCCGCTCTTCACGCCATTGCGTACCGATCAGGCCGACAACTCCACGTGTCCGGTCTTTTTTGGTGGCGTCAATGTCTTTTTACAGCAAGCCTCAACGCTCTTCCGGCACACACCGCGTGCCGTGGACTGGCTGCTGGACCGTCCTAGTTTACTTGACTTTCTCGGGCGCTTCTCCAGCAATGTCACGCCTGAGTCTCTAGGCAAGACGACGCTCAGCATCCTGCAAGGATCGCAAGGCAAGCAGCAGAAGGAGCTGCGTCGTCTCGTGAAGTACCTCCGCAAAAACTTTTCCGCTGAGGTTGTTTCACTGCCCAACGCGATGTTTTTGGGACTCGCGGAAACGCTTAAAAATGAGCTTAGAGTAACGGTGGTGTGCGAGTTGACCGGCGAAGACGCGTTCTTGCACGCACTCCCAGAGCCTTATCGCAGCGAGTCGCTGGCACTGATTCAGAAAAGTGCTTTGCACGTGGATACCTTTCTCGCCACGAGTAACTACTACGCCGACCACGCTGCCGAGGTGCTTAGTCTCCCGCGAGAAAAAGTGAGCGTTGCCGGCGTGGGAATTGACGCAGAAGATTTGTTCGCGTTGGAAGTGAAACGTGAAGAGCGTCCGCCGACGGTCGGTTTTCTCGCGAGACTCAGTAAAGAGAAAGGGCTCGACCAACTTCTCACCGCGATGCTTTCTCTGCGCAACAAACCAGCAATGCAGGATGCGAGGCTGATCCTTGGAGGTTGGCGCGGTGGAGCAGAGAGCAATTACCTTGCGGAACAACTCGCTCGCGTCGATGGTGATTGGTGCGAGGATCGCGGTGAACTCGACCGTCACGCAAAGTGTGAACTGCTGCGGGATGTGGACTTGCTTTGTGTGCCAACGAACGAGCCGGATGCTAAGGGGCTCTATCTGCTGGAGTCCTGGGCGGCAGGTGTGCCCTTTGTTGGGTATGCACACGGGTCGCTGCCAGAAATCTTTGAAGCAACCGAGGGCGGAGTCTTAGTCGCGCCGCAAGAGACCGAGGCACTGGCTGATGCTTTGGCAGAATTACTGAGCAACCACGAGCGTCTTGCTCAATTCGGTCAAGCGGGTCGTGACGCAGTACGCCAGAAATACACCGCCGAGACGCTCGCCCAGCGGTTTCTTACGCTGGTGAAATCTTAAGGCCGCCTCCTTAGAAGCCCCACTCGAATGAGGCCATTCCGCCGTGCATTATGTAGTCGCAGGTCCCTGCACGAAGAAGATATTTAACGTTTAGATCAAGGCGATCGAAGAAATGCTTTTCTAGACCGGCATCGAGAATGAACATATTCTCGACGAGACCAATCCCATTGACGGGGTAGGTTAATCCGTCTAGCGTGATGCTTGCTTGTGCGCCTCTTGCATTGGTAACGTGTCGGTAGCCAAAGGTTGAAACCACCTGTAGCGTAGAGTCCGCGCGACAGTTGATGTCGAGCAAAATATCCTGATTGCTGTAAACAAATGCATTTTTGGCTACCGTGCCGCCGTTGCTCTCGGTGTAGCCGTGCATCGTGTAATCATAGTGGCCGATTGCCAATTTTAAGGTCGAGTCCCATTTGGGGGAGATCCACCAACGGTAACCCAAGAGGGCTTTCAGGTGGATTGTGTCGAGCTTCGCTTTGTAAGTGACAGCGGTTAGTCCATCCCCGGGGTTACGCGTGCCGACGACCTCTCCATTCGTACCGCCAATTTGGAAAGTACTAAACAGATTGTTCGTAATATTGAGCGACCCGTAGCCCATTATGGAGTGTGTGTCGAGCGTTCCGTTGTTGGGGTCGAGCGTTGTACCCTCACGTTTTTGGCTGACAATCCTATTTGTAGTGTAACCGTAGGCGAGACCGACCGCTGTGTCACCAAGCGTCCAAGTACTTCCTAGCACCTGCCCGAATCCGGAGTTGTTGTAGCCGAGGAAATCGTCATTCTTATTGTCGCCATCTTGTCCGTTGTATTCTTCTGCGTAACCGAATGCCTGATACCAAATATTGCGCGAGTATTCACGCGGACCGGGAGCAACGGGGGGAGCTTCTAAAGGAACCCGATAATTGTGTGGCGAAACGGCTTGCCCACGAAAAAGCGTCGGCGTGGGTGTTCCAAAATAATTGACCCGCGAATGCATATGGAGTTCCATCTGATTGTCGAGCGAGCGTTGTACTTGATGGATCGACGTGTCGTAAACCGTGAGAAAAGCAAAGGACTGAGCTGGTGTGAATTGTTGCACCATCTCATCTTGCTCTTGGTCGGTCGTAGCTGCTTTGAGGGAACTCTGGAAAGTTGCGGTGTCACCCGTGGCCGATACTGCGTTAAGAATTGTACTTGTTGCTGTTGCCTCAACGCCATCGGCCGCCATCGCGCAGAGTGCTCCCGCAGACGCGAGCAGGAGCGTCGGTGCGAGGTAACAAATTATTCGCAGGATAGGCATAGATAGACTCTCGGTACAATATTACAACCTCGTAGGACTAGCAAATTTTAGCGAGAAAGTCAAGAGCGGTTAAAAATCGGGGAAAACAGCGTCTCTGCCGTCCTAAACCCGTATTTCCCGGGTTGTTTAATAGCAACTGAGTGTCTTTTTCAGGAATGCGTCGTAATTTCCTGTCTCGATCGCTTCCCTCGCACCACGGACAAGATCTTGGTAGTACGTCAGATTGTGGAGCGTTAGTAAAATCGGGCCGAGCATCTCTCCACTTTGGAAAAGATGACGAATGTATCCCCGCGAGTGCTTACACGCGAGGCAAGCACATTCTTCGTCGAGCGGACGGGTGTCACGTGCGTGTGCGGCGTTGCGCAGTTTGAGCTTCCCTTGGCGTGTGAATGCCGTCGCGTTACGACCGTTGCGTGTTGGCATCACGCAGTCAAAGAGGTCAACGCCGCGTGCGATCCCCTCGAGCAAATCTTCAGGTCGCCCGACACCCATCAGGTAGCGAGGTTTCTCTTTGGGAAGTTCAGGGACGGTGAAGTCGAGCGTCTCGTACATTTGCTCCGGAGGTTCACCAACACTCAGTCCGCCAATCGCGTAACCATCGAATCCAACCTCGACGAGGCGTTGTGCGGATTCGCGACGCAGTGTTTCGTCAAGACCACCTTGCACGATGGCGAAGAGTGCCATATCCTCGCGCTGCTTTGCCGCTTTACAACGAGCCGCCCAACGGACACTCCGTTCCATTGCGTCACGTAGTACGTCGTCCTTGTTGGGCAGAGCCACAACGTGATCAAGCTGCATCGCCACATCGGTGCCGAGCGTCTCTTGGATTTTAATGCAATGTTCGGGTGTAAGTTCGAGTTTGGAGCCATCAATGTGTGAGCTGAAGGTCGCCTTCTCTTCGGTAATCTTCATAAGTGACGCAAGCGAGAAAATCTGGAAGCCACCACTATCGGTAAGGATGGGTCCCTCCCAACCGGAAAAGTTGTGCAATCCACCGAGCGCGGCGACGGTTTCTTCACCAGGGCGTAGCGTTAGATGGTACGTGTTGCCGAGAATCATTTGGGCGCCGGTCGCTCTTACTTGGTCGATTGTCAAGCCTTTGACGGTGCCGAGCGTTCCAACCGGCATAAAGGCGGGCGTTTCAACAGGGCCACGCGGAGTGGTGAACGTTCCGCGACGTGCGGCATTATCTTCGTGGTGGGTTGTAAAGTGGAATGGCACTAAGATACTTTCGTGAGATTGTGGATGAGGCTTCTCTATCCGATTTTTCAATTGCTTAAAACGTCGTAATATAGCAGATGCGCGGCACAATGTCAAGGAAAGAGCCTCTTGGCAGCTCGTTGGGCAGCGATGGGATTAGACTCTTGTTGAATACTGCAAAGGTTTGGGTTGGGAGATTGAGAATAGGTAAAACCTCGTTGAGACCTCAAATCCCGTAAAATCGTTAAAGTTTAGCACCTCTTATGGCCGAAGAATAGAGTATAGAGAGACTCGCAGAGAGTCTCTAAAAGCACCCATTTTGCCTACTTTATTAATTCGGTATGATGAAAAAGCTATTTTTAGCAACATTTTTGCTATTATTGAGCCTGATTAGCGTCACAAACGGTCAAGGTATCACTAATCCGAGCGCGTTGGCGACGTTGACGGACATCAATAATTTACAACCGCCCAGCACCGCCATCGGTGCGTTTCAGGCAAAGATGCAAAGTGCCGTCAATGATGGAGCGACCGTCAAAGAGCTTGACGCGATGGTGCAGCAGTTCACGCAAAGTATGGCAGCGGCGAGTTACGCACAAACCGCCACCGCCAACACACAAATCCTACAACTTGTCGGCTCCCAGTTGATGATCCCGTGGAAGAAGAATCAACTTATTCGAGCCCAGAACTCGTTACAAAGTACAGCCTTCCCTTACGCTTCGAGATTATCTAGTTCTTACGCATCAAAATCAACCGGCTGGTTTCAAGCGACCGGTTACACAGGTGAACAGGAGATGAAGGATTCCTTCGCGGCCTACGATTTTCGCGGTTGGGGTTTTGCACTCGGTATTGATCGTTCCTTCGGCAATACGCTCGTAGGTCTTGCTTACGGTAACACAGACAACCATCTCAAGTCGCAAAAGTGGCTAGGGACTCCCAATCCCAGTGACGTCAACACGCTCACGCACACGTTCCTCACCTACGGCATAACGCGTCTCGGACCGCGGGCGTTCATCGCAGGTAAGCTCGGAATGACACTCGCCGAGATGGATGGATCACGCATCCCGTCGGCAAACTACTCCGCCAATTGGGCGACCAGTGCGCAGACCCTCTTCCTGCAATCGACGCTCGGCTGCTTGTTGGTTCAGAGCAAACGTTTTTCACTAGCACCCAAAGCGAGGTTCAGTTATTTCAACTACGACCAAGCCGAATACGATGAACAATGGAGCGACGCAACAACGCAGCACGTCGCAGGGTGGCAAGATGGTTACTGCGAGTTAGACTTTCTCATTGACTACTGCTTTGTGGTAAGTGGCTCACTCAATTTCACGGGGAGCTTTGGCCTCCGTGAGGTCATTGGAGCAGAAGGGGCCGTCCTCAGCACCGATACGGCGGGAATGAACTACGAAGTTCGCGGGGTAGCACCCAGTTCCGAGGTTTTTGTCGTCGATTTTGGGCTCGACTTAGCTCTTTCCGAGCGGATGACACTCGTAACCGAGTACAATATGCGAGCCGGTAGCGGCGGCAGTAACCTCCACAGCGGCACAGGGACACTCCTCTTGAATTTTTAGAAATAGCCAACGAATCTCTTACTGCGGGCATTCGTCCCTTAGCCTCTCTTTGGCTCATTTAAGCTTTTTTTGCGGCTCCTCTACTTTTTCTCTTTTGTGAGAGGAGGAGGGAAAGAGTCGGCGGCGGGGATCTGGATGTTAATCTTTTTTTGTGTTAGCAACTTCCCAAACCTTATTGTATTCTCGTCGGTTGCATCTAAGAAGGAATATACCCGAAGATACTCTTTTAGTTGTTTGGGGGAAGCAATGATTCTTACGGCATAAGCACATCGCTGCTGGACATACTTATTTTTTGTTGTTATCCCGTGGTGGATTAAGAGCGGACAGCAATCATTTCCATAATAGTAGTTTAATATGTCAACAATAACGTCAATCAGTTCTTTGGGTCGCCATTCATCGGCTACCGGATTTACCCTTCCCTGGAATTTAAGCGAGGCAATCAGGATGCAAGCGACATCCAAGCGTTTGGTTTCTGCGGCCATCCGTAAATTACCAAAAGAGAACTTCCCAGGGGCAACAGCGGTTCCGCTGTCCGTGTTTACACCGTCAACACTTTTGCGAAACGCAGCTATTGTCGCTTCCCTTCCTTTCTTGAAGTCTTCTGGCCGCGCCAGCATATAAAGGTACGACTTGAACATCTTCCGTTTTTTTAGCGTCTCTTCCAATTGCTTGTCCCGCAGGATTTGCGAATGTGCAGGCGAGACAATCACCAACAATAACAGGACCATTGCACAAGCAAACATTTTGCAAATTGTGTTCATTGTGACCTCCTATTATTTATTAGCTGGGATGTCGATTTTGGCTATCACAAGAGTTGGACGAAAATGGGGGGCAGGGCAGCAGGGCAGGCACAATCAATAAATAATTTTTAATTCTTTTGCCTTTAATTGGCTGGTAAATTTTCGAGCTTTCTTATTTTGAGAGCTGGTGAAAGAATATGCCTTAATCAGATTTTCAATTTCTTTTGTGGACAAGATTGTCCGCAGTGCATACGCACACCGGCATCGCAAAAATTCATTTTCCGTAGTTATTGCAAGATGTACTAATAAAGGAGCTGCGTTTTCTCCATAAAAATGGTCTAAAATATCAATTGCAGCATCAAGCTGTTCACAAGGATGCCACTCAGATTGACTAAAGCGGATACCTCCGTGATACTTTAACGCAAAAATAATATTATTCGCAACGTCAATTCTTCGGGTATGGGCAGCAATAAATAATTTTTGAATGAAAGATGGCCCCACAATTCTAACCGTATCATCTTTTTCGTTCTTTTTTATCTCTTTTTCTAAAGCATCAACATTATGTTGTATTTCTTCTGCGCTAAAATTCCTTGATTTTAGGTAGTTGCTTTTTTGAAGTTCTTTTTCCAATTTTTGATTGCGAAGTATTTGCGCTAGAACCTCACCTGGATAAAAGAAAAAACAGGAAATGAATAAAAGGGAAATGAAGACTCTCATTTTTATATGCTCCTTAGTTTGTTTTCAAAAATACCAAAATGCGAACTACAGACTCGCCGGGAGGTCGATGTTGTCTTCTGCACCAAATGACATATCGTCTTTATAGACACCGCCATCATTGTACAAGCCATATCCAATGCGCCATTTAACAGGTTCAGAGATAACATACCACTTTCCATTTAACTCAAGGCGGGCAAACTCCTGGAACCAAATTTCTCGTAATATTGATTCGCCATTTTTTCCATCCTTAAAAGTGGTAGGGATTGATAGCACTGGACTGTCATATGAAGCAATCGAACCGACGGGAATTTGTTTTTCATCTAACTGGGAAACCACATAAGGATTGTTTTTTTCGTCGTTTACTGCTCCATCGTCATTGCCTATTATGCAGTCGGCAGGGAAGTCGCAATTACTTATTTTGGGAAAAGTATCATAGTACTTCGTAATCCCACAAATCTCACGCACGGTTGCTCTTCGCGAGACATCCCACTTTGAGTTAACGCCACCATTTAGCGGGCTTCCAAGTAAACTTTTGCCTTCAAATTTTGTATTAACTGGTTTGTCCGTTAAATCAGGAATGTCCCCTTTTATGTCCACAATGCCGCTAGGTTCAATGGTAAATTTTGAAGTGAAAATACTTATGACTCCCTGTCCTTTTCCTGTCGATAGGTACAGAGGAGCAATTAGGTCGCCTTCTCCCTCCGCCCAAACGACCCAAACCACACCTTCCCAAATCTTTTCTTCAGTGCCATCCGGCTTCTTCTCGTGCAAGCTAACAATTCGCTTGCCAGCAGTATCTCGCGAAAGTTGTAACGTCGTTTCATCACCATTCAGTGGTTTATCGACAACATTGCCGTCCACCTTCCAGGCAAAATCTGTCGGTGCGGTCCCACCAGCAATAAAAGCTGCATCAAGAATTATAGAATCACCAAGACCGTTCACATTGGCCGCATCCTTCTTAACCGTCACAAAGTGATCCTCGTGAGCCGCGCCTGCGACAGCGGGTATTTTGTGTGTATGAGGATCGGAAGAATGGACATTCACCGCCGCTGTCGTTGCGTCTGCAACGACCGTAAAGCTGACAACGTCTTCCAGAATCTTGTCATTCACCGAAATAGGTTTTCCATTATCGTCAGTCGCCACCAATTTTACTTTGGCATTTCCGGGAGCTATACCTTTAATATATATCGATTCTGGGAAAGTATCTGGACTTCCTTTTGAGACATTCCAGTAGCAGCCCAAATTGTAGCCAGGTATTCCAGCCAGTTCTTCACTGACATTGCCCGCTTGCGGATAGCTAGACTGCGACAAACTTTTTACTTGACCATCCTTGTCTTTCACTTTGTATCGGATATTATCGCTGCCAGCAGAATCGATAACAACGTAAACTCGTTTTGCCTCTTTAGGTAGTCCGTTTACCGTCATACGCATCTCGGCAAAATCGGATGTTGTATCGCTGACTTTAATGATTTTGCTCGAATGATCTACTTCAAAACGTGGGTTGTTTTTAGGGTCGTCGGTGCTAGAGTCATAGGAAACATCATTATTACTGTCAGTCAGCAAATCGACTTTCCAGTCTGCATTCATAATCTCAACTACATCGTAATAGCCGCCTTCGCTAACAGTATATGGCACCCCAGCCGAACTTACTACCGGATCCAAAACCGTCAACTCTACCAACTCGCCACTGTCAGGATGGTCGTCATCGACCGGCATCACTGTGACAGTTATCTCTTCAACGCCTGGGGCGAAACGCAGATTGATGGTGCCATCGTTGTTGTCGGTAATCGCATTATCGTCAGCGAAGTTGTTGAGAATGTAATCCCAATCATTATTCGTGATGTAAGTCCAACCGATATTTGCATCGCCGCTCACTTGAAGCGTGACGTTTAACTCTTCCCAAACATCGCCTGTCCGCGTGACAAGAAAACGCCCCCAATCGTCATCTTCATAATGCGTATGCTCTGGCTCGTGGGCGTAGTAGTCCGTCGTTTCGACCGAGACGACCGGCGTCATATCGACGACGGCGACGTTGTCGAGAAGTGAACCGTAGGTGTCGTTGGTAACGCCTTCATCGGCAAAGGTAATTGTCGTGCGTTCATCCGTCGCGGTAAAGGTTGCTGTCATCCAGTACCAATTAGCAGGCAGACCCTCCGTACTGACTT
>Ga0180430_10005087_pt1 | contig 10975 bp, 6 predicted proteins | sample SS_ome_9_FD_132999 | JGI IMG/M metagenome (GOLD analysis project Ga0180430, IMG submission 132999) | Hypersaline lake sediment archaeal communities from the Salton Sea, California, USA - SS_1_S_2 metaG | ecosystem: Environmental > Aquatic > Non-marine Saline and Alkaline > Hypersaline > Sediment... | reverse complement strand
TGAGGCTTGGCGTGGTGGACTTCGTCCCCAAGCCTTCCCGGGTTTCTTCCAGCGATTGGGGGGAACAGGAAGAGCTGCTCCGACAGCGGGTGATCATGGGAGCGTCCATGCAAGTGAATCGCATGCGCCGGGTACGGCGTCGCAAGCGCGTGGCCGGCGAGGAGGCCCTTCAGGAAGCACCCGCCGATGCCGTTGTCCTCATGGGAACCACCCTTGCCGGTCCCAACTCCGTCATGCGCGTGGTCTCCGATCTTCCTCCCGGATTTCCGGCCGCCGTCGTCGTTCTCCAGGAGATTCACCCTCGCATTCTCGTTCCTTTTTCGGAGTACTTTAACGAAATCAGTCCCTTGGGTGTCGTCCCCGTCACCGGCGTCCATCCCCTCCTCTCCGGCAGGGTTTACATGGCTTCCACGTTCCAAGGGCTCGTCGTGGAAGAAGACCCTGAAGGGGAGAGCAACGTTGTGCTGCGGGCTACCGAAGCCGCGGAGCGCCCCATCGACGGACTTTTCGAAAGCGGCGCCTTTCGTTTCAAAAACCGCACTTGCGCCGTGTTGCTCACGGGCACCGGCATTGACGGCACCGAAGGGATGCAGCAGGTGAAAGAAAAAGGAGGCTTCACGGTTGGGCAGGAGCAGGATTGCAGCGTCTATCCCAATCTGGTGGAGCATGCCATCCGCCGCAATGCCGTAGACGCCTTGGTGGCCGATCACCTTCTGGCATCTTTGCTCGTTTCGTGGGCTGAAGCCGGTAGCGAACGAGTGCGCTACGCCGCTCTGTACGACCCTCTCACGGATTTGCCCAATCGCTCCCTGCTGCTGGATCGGCTTCAGCAGGCCATGGCTCGAAGCAACCGTTACCGGACGAAGGTCGCCGTTCTTCTCCTGGCTTTGGATCGTCTAAAGGCCATTTATGGAGATTGGGGGGAGGAAACCGGCGACTTGATCGTCAAGGAAGTCGTGAATCGTTTGCGCGGGGATACGCGAAGCACCGACACCGTTTCGCGCACCAAGGTGGATGAATTCGCCATCATCCTGGAAGATATGGAAAAAAACGAGGATATCGCTTCGTTGGCTGAACGAATCCTGGGCTCTTTGGCGGCCCCTTTCGAGATGGAACGGGAGACTTTCACCTTGGGCGTTCAACTGGGAATCTCTCTTTATCCCGCCGACGGCGCTACCGCCGATTCCCTCTTCCAACGCACGGCTCTGGCGCTTGGCAATGCCTCCAGTAAAGGAGAAAACAGCTACGCCTACTATCGAGCAGACATGCTTTCCGAAAGGCCTTGACCCCTTCCCATGTTCCAGGAAATGGGAGAGCCCCCTCGGCATTCGGGGAATTTGCGGGAACGGCGCCGTTTCGGCTCTCATCAGCCCCTTGGAGAAAAGACTCGGTTAAACTCCAGAACTTCCATCTGTTGGCCCGATTCGGTGACGAAGATTCCTCTCACATGCTTCTTCCTGGAAGCGTTTTTCAGGGTCACCGTATCTTCTTGCCGATCCTTTTCATGCATGTCCGTGAAGACGATGCCGTAATGGCGTCCATCGCTGACCAGGATGAATCCCTGCGCCCCCATGAAGGAGGGGGCCGGGGCTTCCAAGAGGAGCTCGGCGGAAGCCGGAGTGAAACGGGCATTCTTGAGCTGATCCATTTTCTGGATCCAATCGCCGATGATTCCTTTCTTGGGACTTCCCAAAAAGGGTTTGAAGTCGGCCAGGGTGGCGTGGCCTCTTTTGAGAATCTTGGCGGTCTTTTTGGGCGAAACCGGGCCCATCTTGACCACTTGATCCGCTGGAACGGCAAAACGCTTGCCGGACAGGGTGAATCGGTAAACCTTTTCCTGCTGGGGAGGGCTTTCGGGGGCAGCTTCTTCGGGCTTCGTCTCGAAGAATTCCAAGGGGGTTTCAAGGGCCTCCCCGGAAAAGTCCGGAGGGACATGAGCGGGAACGGCGCGGGCTTCCAGGCGGGATTCCACTTCCCGCAGCTTTTGGAGAATCCCGGTCCACTCCTGCTCCACCTCGTGCAATCGGGCCGAATGGCTTTCCAGATTGACTCCGAGCTTTTTGACGAAAGTCAGTATGGGCGCCAAGCTTTTGTTCTTTCCGAGCACTCCCTCCAATTTGGTCACATGCCCCTTTTCTTGTTTCAAGCGTTTGACGCTTTCGTGGTAACGTTGGCGGCACCCTTCCAGTTTTTCCAACAGCTTCCCCAATTCCTCAAGACCTTGGGCCGAAACGGCGGGCGTCTCGGCGGCGAGGGGACGCTCCACTTCGGGGGGAGGAGGTGGAGGGGCCGGTGGCTCCGGCTTCGGTTTTTGCGGAGGCGCAGCTGGTGTCGGCTCGGGCTCCGGAGGTGCCGGCGCTTTTTCCGGCCGAGGCTTGGGCTTCCGGGGGGCGGGCGTGGTTGGGGGCGGAGATTCGGCGGCCTGAGGCTCGGGAGGAGCCGTCGGTGCGGCTTCGGCGACGGGAGGCGCCATTTTCACTGCGGCGATTTGCTCTCTGAGCTCCTTGAACTGTCTCGCCAGGGACGCCAATTGCTTGCGCGCTTCCAGGTCCGTGACTTCCTCGACGGGTAGCAGGACTTCCATGAGGGTCATGGCTTCCCTGATGAACTTGAGGATGGCATTGGAAATGGAAGCCAGCTCCGGTCGCAGGTGGCGCAAGGCTTCTTTGAGAGTGTTGAAGACGATGCGAGCTTCTTTGGTCTTTTGGGCATAAGCCTCCAGGGGAGAGAGATTTTCCTGTAATTCTCGGATGTTGTTGGCGGAAAACTCCCACTCGAGGCTCAGGTAGGCCACTTTGAGAGATTCCATCAGCTCTTGCAGCCGCGTTTCGACGCCCCCGGGCCGAGCCTCCGGCAAAGGTGGCTCCACCATAACGGGTTCTTCGACAGGCTCTTCCGGGACGGGGATTGCGGGCTCCTGGGCGGGCGCTTCGAGGGGAGCTCCGGTTTCGGAGGGCTCCGCCTCTTCTTCCTCTCCGCTAGCTTCGCTTCGAGGAGTGAAAAGATTGTCGATGCCTTTGTCCACTTCATTGGCGAAGACATCGAAGTCCATGGAATGCTCTTCCCCCTCGTCGTCCTCCAGCGCGAACGGCGGGGGGGCGGATGGCGCGGGGCCAAGCAAATCTTCGATGGTCCGGTCGTCCACGCGGACTTCGCGGGAAACTTCTTCGATCATGCCCTCCATCGGAGGTGGCTCGGACGCTTGCCTCCCCCGGGGGGATTTCGGGGAAGGCGTCGATTCTTCGGCGCGAGCCCCCGGTTCCTCCTCTTCGCCGAAAAGGTCTTGGGAGCCGAAATCGTCGCTCCATGCAAGGGCCCTTCTTTCTTCTTCGCCCACGTGCATGGGAGAGTCTTCCTCGGTGGGAGAATTCCTTTGGAACGCTTCTTGGATCTCGTTTGGATCCGTATCGCCCACCTTGAGGAGGGTGGCGTCGGATACCGCCGGGGACGAATCATCCGATTCGGAGCCATCCAGTTCCAAAGGGAAGAAATCGTCGGCGGATTCCCCTGGAGGCGAAGGAGGAGAGGTCTCTTTTCCCGGGGGCGGGGGATCCAGGAAATCCAGATCCAGGCCGACTTGTTCGCGGGAGGGGGGTGAGCTTTCGCTTTCCGGTGCCAGATCAAGCTCCCGGTCCCACCCTTGGGGGGCCTGCATGGTCAAAGGATCGTCTTCGGAAGATTCCAGGGAGGCTTCAGGGGAGGCGGCCGGTTCCTCGGTCAGGTCGAGGTCCAGGCCGATCTCTCGTTCCAATGTCTCGTCTTCCGCATCCTTCTCCTTCGTTTTCGAGGAATTCGCGTGGGTGCCCGCGCCCGGTGCGTTGCCGGTCGGTTTTTTACGGCGAGGCGAAGGAGATGGGTCCTCTTGAAAGAAATCATCCAACCCTTTATCAATCTCTTCCGAAAGGGCGTCGAGGTCCAGTTCCAATTCATCCTTCCGGTCTGTTTTTTTGCTGTCTGACATGGGATAATGTCCTCTCTATGCAACCAAAGCTCACAAACCTCCCCTCCTGCTCCGACGGGGGATCGCGGGAAAAAGCAACTCATCGATGCCTGGGCTCAGATTGGCCAAAAATGAAAGTGCAAAGTGGGGGCCGGGAACACGAAAAAGGAGCTCGCTTTTCTCGAAGAAGAGAGGGGGCTGATCCAACGTATGATCGTCGTCCCCTTGGCCTCGAACTTTCGACCTTTGCGAAGGAAGAGTGGAGCTTGGACCCCTTTCGTCGTCCCCTTTGGGAGCGTTTCCGGGAAATTTTTCGAAAGGGGCCGCCATCGCGGGGGAAAAGGGAAGAGCGAACCGCCAGTATCCTGCTTGATTCGGGGCTTGCCGCAACGGTATCTCTCCCCCGGGATTTGGAGCCCAAAGGCCTTGGGGCTTTCGATCCACCCATTGGAATCTTTCGAAAGAGGTTTTCGATCTCCCGACGGCGAGATAAACCCGAGCAGCTATTCTAGAGCGGTTTCCCCTGAAAAACGTCCCGCCGGTCAAACAAGGTAGAAGCGGCTTCCAGCCGCTTGGAAAAATAGACGGAGAGCCTTTTCCGGAAATCGCCTAAAGCTGTCCCCCCTTGAGCTTCTGCGTCACGCTTCGAACCGTGCGTTTGGTGACTTCCCGCAAGGTTTCGTAAACCCCTTTCCCTTTAAGGGCGCTGGCGGCGAAAGAGGGAACCTTGAGGACGCGGTTCATGTCATGGTCCATTTCCTCGATGCCGAGCAAGGGAATGTTGGATTCGGCCAAATCTCTCTTGTTGTATTGCAGCACCAAAGGGATTTGGCGGATGTCCAGATTCTCGTCCCGGAGATTCTCGATGAGGTTCTTCAGGCTTTCCACGTTTTTCTGCTTTTGCACCTTGAGGGAATCGGCGACGAACACCACTCCATCGACCCCCCGAAGGACCAGCTTTCTCGTCGCGTTGTACATGACCTGTCCTGGAACGGTGTAAAGCTGAATGCGTACGGTCAGGTGCATCACTTTCCCGAGGGAAAGGGGGAGAAAATCGAAAAAAAGAGTCCGGTCGCCCCTGGTATCTATGGTAACCATCTTTCCACAAATCTGTTTGGACATGGACTTGTAGATATAGAGAAGATTGGTGGTCTTGCCACCTCGCCCGGGGCCGTAATAGACAATCTTGGATTGGATCTCGTTCCTTTTCAAGTCAATGAAAGCCACTGGCATCTTCCCTTTCAACCCAGGATGTTCAATAGCTTCTCGATCGCTTTGCTGGACCGAAGCCGAATCAATCCCAGAGAGACGTCGTTGCCGAATAAGGTGACCAAAATAAAATTCCTGCCTATGCGGCTGAAGTGAATGTTTTGACGGGCCCCTTTGTGAAACAGGAGGCTGAAGTCTTCTTCGCCGATGAGCCTGGCGATTTGCTCCGTAGCGCCGAAGTTCGCCGCTGAAAGGGCTGCGAGGGACAGAATGTCGCCCATGGGGAGGTTTCCTCGCTCGATGATGAGATTACCGGAAGCATCCACGATGAAGACATGATCCGCCCCGTTCTCAAGGAGCTCGGTCTCCAGAATATTCTCAAGCTCACTCATGCGGTCTCTAGTCAGGATTACATGCATGTCAACCTCTACACTTCTCCATGAGGCTCAGCCCTTTGCACCGGCGGGCGAAACGGGTTCCCTTTTCCCCATACAGCCATTCTCCGCGCCCCTTCGGGAGAGCCCTTTCGCCGGCCTTTCCAGCGATTCGAAAACCTCGGCAGCGATGCGGCTTGGAAAATGCGGTTCCCGACGATCCCGACGAAATCGCTTGCGATTCCCGCCCCAACCTTCCGGCCGTTTTCGGTCCCGGAGAGGGAAACGGGCTTCGGGCCATGGTAAGCCAGCTTGGAGCTGAAAGCTGAGGTGAATAAAGAAGCTCCCTTCCCCGCGCCGGGGAGTCAACGAATAGCCGAATCATGCTATAATCCCGGTGCCAGGATGTCAAGCGGGTACGGCCCCATGAAAAGAAGCGCGCGAGATCCTGAATCCGAATTTCATGGCTCAAGACGAAGAACCTTCCTTCCTTTTCCCTTCCGCGGAAAGCTCTCCGGCAATCCGCGAAACGTGTCGGGAGCAAGCGGAGCGATTCAAGCTTTGGGAGCCAGGATCATGACCATGTTCCGTCCTTCCATGGCCGGTTGTCTTTCCACCACGGCTTCGTCTTTGAGCTCTTCGACGATGCGTTCCAGAATAGTCGCTCCGCGGCTGGTGTGAGCGATCTCTCGACCCCGAAAGAGAACCGTGACCTTCGCCTTGTCGTTTTGGGCCAGAAACCGTCGGATGTTGCGCATCTTGACCTGCAGATCGTGCTCCCCCGTTTTGGGACGAATCTTGACCTCTTTCACCTGGATGACCGTCTGCTTCTTTTTGGCTTCCTGGGATCGCTTGCTTTTTTGATATTTGAATTTTCCAAAATCCATGATCTTGCAGACGGGAGGGTCTGCGTTGGGGGCCACTTCCACCAGATCCAGGGAATCGGCGGCCGCCAGCTCCAAAGCTTTCTTGGTGGGCATGATACCCAGCTGGTTCCCGTCCGCACCGATCACGCGGACTTCCGTCGCCCGAATCCTTTCATTCACGTTTTCTTGCTTGTTCAGGGTGGTATCCTCCTTCCTGGTCGGTTCTTTCCATGAGGGGACGCAAGGGCCGGATGTACCCAAAAAGCCTCAGATGATGTTCAACCCGATTCGTCCTCCCGTAGCCTCCAAACACTCCTGCTCCACCATTTCCACGAAAGCTTCGGGCGTCATGATCTCCAGCTGTTCGCCGTTTCGACGCCGGGGACGAACGCCTTCTTCTTCCACTTCCCGATCCCCCACCACCAGCATGTAGGGAACTTTCCGCATCTGAGCTTCCCGAATCTTGAATCCCAGCTTTTCGTTGCGCTCGTCTAATTCTACTCGAATCCCGCCTTTTCTCAACCTTTCGTAAACGCGACCGGCGAATTCCAACTGCCGGTCGGTGACCGTCACGACCACCGCCTGAACCGGGGCCAGCCACACGGGAAAAGCCCCGGCGTAATGCTCGATGAGAACCCCCATGAATCTTTCGACGGCTCCCAGAATCACCCGGTGAACCATCACGGGCCGGTGCCGTTCCCCGTCTCCTCCGACATAAGTGAGATCGAATCGCTCGGGAAGCGTGAAGTCGCACTGGATGGTGGCGCATTGCCATCGTCGCTCCAGAGCGTCGCGCAGCTTCACGTCGATCTTGGGGCCGTAGAACGCTCCTTCCCCTTCGCAAATCTCGTAGGGAATGCCCTTTTCTTCCAAAGCCAGCTTCAGGGCGGTGGTGGCCCTTTGCCAGTCCTCGTCGGTCCCGATGGATTTTTCGGGACGCGTGCTGATTTCCATGTCGTAGGCGAATCCGAACAAGTCCATGACATCGATGACAAAATCGATGATGGCCTGAATCTCCCCGTTCAGCTGATCCGGGGCGCACAAAATGTGGGCGTCGTCCTGGGTGAATTGGCGGACGCGCAGGAGCCCGTGAAGGACTCCCGATTTTTCGTGGCGATGCACCGTTCCCAGCTCGAAGTACCGCAAAGGCAAATCCCGGTAGCTGCGTATGCGCGATTTGTAGATGAGCATGTGGGACAGGCAATTCATGGGCTTGATGCCGTAGGATTGGCCGTCGATCTCCGTGAAATACATGTTTTCCCGGTAATGATCGAAATGTCCGGAGCGCTTCCAAAGATCCGTTTTCAGCAGGGTGGGGCCCACCACCAGTTGGTAGCCCCGCTTCAAGTGCTCGCCCTTCTCGAAGTTTTCGAGCAGGTGCCGCAGAAGGGCTCCCTTGGGATGGTAAATGACCATGCCGGCCCCCACCTCGTCGCTGAAGCTGAACAGATCCAGCTCCTTTCCGAGCCGCCGGTGGTCCCTTTTTCTGGCTTCCTCCAGAAACTTCAGGTGCTTCTTGAGCCCTTTGGGGTCCGGGAAGGCGACACCGTAAATGCGCTGCAGCATGGGGTTGCGCTCGTCCCCTCGCCAGTAGGCCCCCGCCACGCTGGTCAGCTTGTAAGCCTTGAGCAGCCCCGTGCGAGGGATGTGAGGCCCCCTGCACAGATCCACGAAATCCCCCTGCCGATAAACGGACACGGTGGGCACCTCCAGCTCCTCCAGAAGCTCCACCTTGTATTTTTCCCCCTTCCGCCGAAAAAATCCGACGGCTTCCTCCCGCTTCATCTCCTCGCGATGGAACTCGTGATCTTCGGAAACGATCTCGTCCATCTTCTTCTGGATGTTCTCCAGATCCTCCTCCGTGAAAGGGCGCTCCACCTCGAAATCGTAGTAGAAGCCGTTTTCGATGGCCGGGCCGATGGCGACCCTGGCTTCGGGAAACAAGCTTTTCACGGCTTGAGCCATGACGTGGGAAGCGCTGTGGCGAAGGATTTCCACTCCGGCTTCCGAGCGCATGTCCACCCCTTCCAAGAGGGCGTCCTCCTCCAAGGGCGCAGAAAGGTCCGCCAACCGTCCGTTGATGCGCACGGCTACCCATTTGCCGTTTCCGGATCCCGTATCCTCCAGGGCTTGTCGGGCCGAAACGCCCTTGATAAAATCATGCTGCTCTTCATTGGAGAGAGTTATTCGAACACGATCTGAATTCATCACCCATTCCTGTATCTGACTGGTGTCTGGTGCGTTGATGTTGGAGGTATCCTGGAGATTTCCTCGCTTGCGAATGGACGGCGCGCATGGCGAAAAATCGAGAAGGCTGAAGCCCCGGGATCTTCCCGGCGGGAAAGCTCGAAAATCCCACGCTCGCGCACTGGCCGAGCCCTGTGGGATCATCCATCCCGCTCCGCTTCAAACAAAAAAGGCACCTTACCCTCCCGTACGCCCTCAGAGGGAAGATGCCTCTCTAAATAGAAAATCTCGGTGGCGGGTCCGGAGAACCCCTTCGCCCTATCCAGCCAATAAGGCACCTTACCAAGACCTGTCGTCGAAACGGTTGCCGAGCCACTCAGCTTTCAAGAAAGACCGACTGGTAGGCACGGGCGGTTTCGAACCGCCGACTTCTACCGCGTCAAGGTAGCGCTCTCCCCCTGAGCTACGTGCCTACGACTTGATCTCCTAAATACCGGAATCGGGAGCGGGTGTCAAGAGAGTTTCCGTCCACGCCCCGCCGCGGGACTTCGCCCTCAAGAGGAAGTGTTGGAACGGTGGCTTTCCCAGACCTTCATCGCCACATAGATGTAGTTGAAGCCGCTCATGAAAGTCAAAAGGGCCGTCACTCCGTAGAGATAGGTCAAGCCCGAAAGGTTCCACGAAAAACTGGCGTCGCTCAGACATGCGCACACGGCGGCGATCTGGACCACGGTGGTGATCTTGCCCAGCAGCACGGGCTTGATCTCCAGGGGGACGTGATGGAAGACCAGGCTGGCCACCCCCAGGGCGATGATGGCGTCCCGACTCACGGCCGTCACCACGAGCCAGCGGGGCATCAACCCGAGATCCCCCAGCAATATGAACGAGCTCACCAAAAGAAGCTTGTCCGCCAGAGGATCCAGGTAGGCCCCCAGGCGGCTCTTTTGATGGAACACCCTGGCGATGAATCCGTCCAGACCGTCGGTTACCCCGGCAAGGACGAACACCAGCAGAGCTTCTCCGACCCGTTCCTCCAGAAGCAGCCAGACGAGCAGCGGCGTGAGGAGCACCCGCACGAGGGTGATAAGGTTGGGAACGGTCATGGCGATGCCGTCTCCGAGGAAGAGGGCGTCGAAAGGGCGAACCCGACCTCGAAAACCCGGTTGTCGTCCGGCGAGGACGTCACTTGGAGAACGAAATCGTCGTCCAGGGGAGCGTTTTGCAAAAGGGAAGGGGCGGAGCTCGAAAGCCCTCCCAGATGAATTCTGCAATAAGGAGATCCGATCTCCATGCTCGCTACCCGGAGATTCCGGAAGCGCTCCCTCAGAACCGATTCGAGGGACTCCCAATGTCGGTAGAAATCCGCGGAGGAAAGAACGAGGGTCCATTGGCCGGGCTTGGGGGGAGGTGTTTGCCGGAGGGAATCCGGCGAGGAGCCGTCAAGGGAGCCGAAGTCTTCGCTCCCTGCCGTATCCCGGGCGGAAACCGTCGATGGGAGGGGCGAGGAAGGTCGAGCCGCGGGGGGGCCTTGGGAGGCTTCCTGCCCGCGGGCTCCTTCCTCCATGAGCCGGTCCAGTCTGCGGCCCACCAGGGCCGACAGCTCGATGAGCTTTTCGGCATAGTAAGCTTCGCCGAGGGGGCTTTCCTCGTAAACTTCCCCTTTGAATGCCTCGGAATCGACGTCCAGGAGCATGAGAGACGTTTTCAGAACGGGTGATCCTCGAGACGCGCGCTGCAGGGAGGCCGTTCCGATCACCAGCGCCTTGAGGCCCAGGCGGCGAGCCGCCGCAACGGCTTGCGCGGTGGGCACCTCGCCTCGGGAGTCCGTCTGGATGGAGTCCCCGGGGGGAAGCACGAGGGTCCACGGATGATCCGACGATTCCTGGACCATGGTGGCCGCGAAAACGGGGAGGGATTCGTCTTCTTGGGTCGGGAGCCTCCAGTCATCTTCCCACCGTTCGGCCACGGTCCAAAGCAGGCGGGCTTGGATCTCTTCTTCCGCCGACTCTCCGGGAAGGGGTTTCGGCGCCGAAACCCCTTCCCGACCGGGCTCCTTCGGGGCGACGTCGTCTTGCCCGTTGGCGACTTGGGCCTCCCCTTCCGTTTCGGTGGACGGCGGGGGCGCCGGCCCGGGAGCTTCCGGAGCGGTCGCGACTTGGGCGGGCGGAGCTCCGGAAAGGAGCCCCATGTTTTCCAGGTCCTTGCCGAGAACGGGCAGAGAAAGGGTTACTTCCCCTTGAACCCGATAGACCTCTCCGGCGGGCTTTTCGGAAAAGATCTGGAATTTTTGAACATAGCGATCGGGTTGGGCCAGGACCTTTTCTTCCAGAGCGGAATACGCACGGCCGATGCCGGAGGGCTCGAGACACTCCCCCACCCCTTGAAGAATGCCCCGAGCC
>Ga0180430_10005086_pt1 | contig 10976 bp, 10 predicted proteins | sample SS_ome_9_FD_132999 | JGI IMG/M metagenome (GOLD analysis project Ga0180430, IMG submission 132999) | Hypersaline lake sediment archaeal communities from the Salton Sea, California, USA - SS_1_S_2 metaG | ecosystem: Environmental > Aquatic > Non-marine Saline and Alkaline > Hypersaline >... | reverse complement strand
TTGGACGGTTGAGGTGATGCCGACAACAACGGGAGAAGATTCGTAATGATTGTACTCGGACTATCAGGGTCGCTCACGCATGATCCATCGGCCGCGCTTTTTGTCGACGGCCGTCTCGTCGCCGCGGTGGAGGAAGAGCGATTCCTACGTGATAAACACGCCAAACGCCAGTGGCCCTGTCATTCCGCCCGCTATTGTCTCGAGGTGGCCGGTATTGGGCCGGGTGATATCGACGCGGTGGCCTTTCCTTTTGCCGCATTCGGTTTTCGTTATCCCGGACGGTGGCATTTTGCCAAACGCTACTGGTATGCCCCCGAGCGCGCCTTGAAGGCCATTTTCAACGGCAACCGTCATTTTCGCCGCAATCGCGATGCCATTCTAAAGCTGATGCGCGACCTGTCGATCGACCCGGGCCGCACGCCGTTCGTCCCCGTTCCCCATCACCTGACGCATGCCAGCAGTGCCTACCACCTCAGTGGCTTTGACGGGAAAGTGGCCATTCTGGGCATTGACGGCAAAGGCGAGTATGCCACGACGTTTTTTGGCTACGGGGAAAAAGGCCAGATACATTGCATCAAAGAGTTTTTCGACCCGGATTCCCTTGGTGGCGTATACGGTGCTTTGACCCAGTATTTAGGCTTTGAAATGCTGGACGGCGAATTTAAGGTCATGGGCATGGCGCCTTATGGCGACCCTACCAAATACGACTTTTCACCGCTGATACAATGCGACGGGCGTTCGTTCACGGTGGATACGACCCTTGTCAATACGGTAGGCTTGCGGCGCTACAAGCAGGACGGCCTCGGATTCTATTTCAGTCCCAAGTTGGTGGACTGGCTGGGACCCAAGCGGGAAGGGGATGAGATCGACGATCCCTACGTGGACTATGCCGCCAGTATGCAAAAACTATTGGAAGATGTGGCCCTGCAACTGATCGAAACCTACCTGGGCGATATCCTGCGCGAAACCGGCAAGCTGTGTTTTGCGGGCGGAGTGGCCCTCAATGTTAAATTGAACCAGCGGATCATCGATCTGCCGCACGTCCATGAACTCTTTGTGCAGCCAGCCGCCAGCGACGCCGGAACGGCCGTGGGGGCGGCATCTTACGTGGCCCATGAAATGGGGGATGCGATTGCCAAACAGGAGCATGTGTACCTGGGACCATCCTTTTCGACCGAAGACGGTCGCAGTGCTTGTGAAAACCACCCGGAAAAGCCATTGTTCGAGCAAGTTTCCGATGCCCCCCAGGCGGCAGCCCGTCTGCTGGCCGAGGGTCACCCGGTGGCCTGGTTTCAGGGACGCATGGAATTTGGCCCGCGCGCGTTGGGCAACCGCAGCATTTTGGGCGATCCCAGCCAGCCCGGGATCGCCGATCGGATCAACGCCCAGATCAAATATCGTGAGCGCTGGCGGCCCTTTTGCCCCAGCATTCTGGACCGGGCCGCCGAGGAGATTTTACAGACGCGGCACCCGGCGCCTTACATGACGTTTGCGTTTACCGTTGCCGAACACTGGAAGGTGCGCATTCCGGAAGTCGTCCATATGGACGGAACCGCCCGCGCGCAGGTGGTGACCCAGGCCACCAACCCACGCTACTACGCCCTTATTGAGGAACTGGAGAAGCTGCGTGGTGTGCCGGTCGTCTTGAATACATCGCTCAATCGACGGGGCGAACCCATCGTGTGTACGCCCGGCGATGCGCTGGACATGTTTTACGGATCGGACCTCCAGTATCTTTTCATCGAGGATCTTCTGGTGCGCAAAACAAAATAAGGTGCCGAGGAATTCGATCAGAAAAGTTTGCCGACCGCCAAGGCCTGCTGGAGCTTGCCCATGACCATGCCGGCCGTGATCTCTGCCATGCAGTTGGGTCCCTTATAGCGGCACGTCTTGCGATAGCAGCCCCTGCAATCATTTTTGGCTTGGACGACAAAGGGAAGGCAACGGAATGGTGCGACCCGGACCGGGTCGGTAGGGCCAAACAGGGCCACGTAGGGTGTGCCCACCGCTGCCGATAAATGCCCCGGTCCGGAATCAGGCCCGACGCTGGCCGCGGCTTTTTTGAGAATGGCTGCGAGTTCCCAAAGGGATGTCCGGCCGGTGAAATTCAACAAGCGCTCGGATTGAAGCGCTTCTTCAAGCGTGTTGGCCGGCATGATTTGTGATCGATCCCCCACCAGTACGACCCCGTGCTCGCCCTTTGCCAGAATCCGACGCAGCAACTCCCGGTAGCCGTCATTGGTCCAATCCTTGGATAACCAGGACGATCCCATAACCACCACGATAAAAGATTGCGGCAGTTGTGAGGACAGGCTTTCCGGGAGTTGGCCGACCTCTAAGAGTGAAAAACCAAAATCAGGCATTTCAGAGGGGGTTCCACCCAAATATTCGATAAATTTCAGGTAATGGTCGAGTTTGGGGCGCTGGTCACTGAAATAGGAAAGGTGATGATTGTTGAAGAGCCAGTTGAATTCCTTGGCGTTGCGTGGGTGGACGCCGACTCTGATTGGCGCTCCCGACAACAGTGAAAAAAGGCCGCTTTTAAAATGGCGTTGCAGGTCCAGGGTGATGTCGAAACGGTGGGTTTTGAGATTTTGGTAAAGGGTGTTGACGGCGGCCGGGCCCCGCGGCCGATCAAAAACGATCACCTCGTCAATCAGGGGGTGGTTTTCGACCAGGGATTTCCAACTGGGTTCGACCAGCCATGTGAGGGTCGTGTCCGGCCAGTGTTGCTTGATTTCTCCGGGCAGACAGAGGCCGCGAACAAGGTCCCCCAGAGATCCCATTAAAATCAGCAGGATCGACGCATTGGCAGGTGTTGGTCCAAAATGTTTAGTTGCAGGCATCATTACCATCGGAATAGGGTTTTTATTCGCATCTGGCCCGGTGCACCAAATGATGCGGTTCTGACAGACAGCGCGTGTGACCCTATAGGGTCAGATTGCTGTGGTCGCTCTTTTCATAACATCTTCCAGTTCCGGCAGAAGGCCATACTTGGCAATGGCCCGCGTCCAGCGCTTGCGATATTTCACCTTGAGCAGGCGGCGATTGTTAAGATAGCGCGCCTTGTCAAAGTCAATGATATGCGGCGTGCCGTTTTCGTCCACCAGGACGTTGCCGGGATGCAAATCCCGATGCCAGATCCGGTGCCGAATCAGGGTCTCAATCTGTTTCGCCAGGAGACTGTAAATGGCCTTCCGCTGGTCATCGTGCTGTTGGCCGATCTGGGTTAGTGGGTAAGGACGGGGGATGGCCGCCGTGACCAGCCAGCATTGCCCAATGACTCGGCCGGTGGAAGCAAAGACGATGGGGCGTGGGGCGGCAAGGCCAAGTTGACGGACCGTTGCCAGCCAGCGAAATTCTTTCTCACCCCGGGTGCGCGGCCAATTGAAATAGGCGCCGTGGTTAACATGCCGGATCAGGCCGCCACGCGCATAGTGTTTGACTACCACGGACCCCATGTTTTCCAGATGGACGATCGTCGCAATCTGACGGCCGGCGAGCACTTCCCCCGCCGGCCGTCGCGGTTTTTCAAAGCCTATCCGCAATTGATGCAGCTGGTGGGCGCTAAGGGGCTGGTCCGTACCCATTTGATACTCATGGAACGTTTGGTAGGTCAAGGCACTCATGGCAACGTCAAAACCTTGTTTGCAGCCGCCAAAATTTCTTCCGGCAACAGTGACTCCATACAGGCGCGCGTCCCGGTGGGGCAGGTATGGCCGCCATGCCGGGCGCAGGGCTTACAGACCAGGCCTTGCTTTTCAACAACGACAGCCCTTGGGTTCCGCCAGGGACCAAAACCAAAGGAAGGGCAGGTGGCGCAGAAGACGGCCACGCAGGGGGTGCGAAAAGCGGATGCCATATGAAGCGCCATACTGTCGTTGCAGATCATGAGGCGCGCGTTTTGGACGATCGCCATGGCATCGGCAACGGATGTCTCCCCGGCCAAATCGATGATTTGCAGCTTCTGGGCGACCTGTTGATTGATCACCCGGTCGGCCGGTCCCCCCAGCAGGGCAACGGTATAGCCTTGATCGATAAAATGGCCGGCCACGGTGCGATAGTGTTTCCAATACCACATTTTAGTCGCCCAGGCACTGCCCGGAACCAGAAGCGCAATAGGTTTGTCCTGTTCCATAATACGTTTTGCAGTGGGACCGAGTTCTTCGATAGATGGGGGGAAAAGTCTGAGCCGGGTGTCGAATTCGGAAACAGGGGCCTCATCCATTAAAAGGGATAAATTGCGCAGGACGTCGTGATCGGAAGGTGTTCGGATGCCTTTGGCGTGATAGATAAAGGACAGCTTGGCATTTTGGAATCCCGTACGATGGGGAATGCCGCTTGCCAGCAGCGTCAGGGCGGTGCGGTAGGATCGCTGCAAGGCATAAACCCGGTCGAAGTGCATTCCCCGCAAATAGCGCCCGGTGCGCACTATACCGATCAGTCCTGCCGCCTGCTGGCGCTTGTCGAAGGCGATGACTCCTTCCAGCAAAGGGTCGCGCGCTACGAGTCCGGTTGCCGCCGGTGTGGTCATCATCCACAGCTTCGCCCGGGGATAAAGTCGGCGCACGGCAGCAATAACCGGCGTGGACAGGATGGTGTCTCCCAGGTAGCTGGTTTGAACGATCAGAATGCGCATATATCCCCAAGGTTTCTCAATGGGCCATCTTCAACAGCAGCCTTTGTGCCTGGCCGCAGGCTGATGGTCGCGGAGAAGATCTTCAATTGCCTCTACGGCGATGGCGGTGCCGCCCCGCCGTTTTGCCAGGTATCGGTCAAGCCTGATCAACACATCCTCCCGGTCAAGGCTTTCCGCCATCGTTTCGAGAAGGGCATCGGCGGCCTGGCGCCAGTTGGCCGCGACGCGAACGAGGCCTTTGTCAAAAAGCTCCCGGCCGACCCAGTTAAAGGTTGTCCATGAAGGGCCGATGGTCGGGATAAGACCGCCGGTCAGCGGTTCCAAAAAATTTTGCCCCCCCAAAGGGGCCAGCGTGCCGCCGACAAATACGCCGGCGGCGCGGGTATAAGCATCCGTTAGCTCACCGAAAACATCCCATAAAATGACGGATTTGGCATCTGCTTCGGAAACAAGCTGCGACCGCATATGGCAGGGGATACCAGCGGCTTTGAGCCGCTGCTGCCACGCGGAAATGCGGTGCATATGCCGGGGAAACAAACCGATCAGGATGTCCGCCCGCCGATCGCGGAGATAGCTTATCATCCGATCGACATCGTCTTCCTCCTCTTTGCGTATGGACCCCAGTACGACAAAAGAAGTGTCCGGTGGAATCAATCTTTCCAAGGAATTCGGCTGCCCGCTGGCTGCGTTGGAACGAATTCGGTCAAATTTCATATTCGGCATGACCGACACATGCGCGGCGCCGTAAAGCCGCCCATACCGGTCCGCGTCTTCAGGGCTGACCGCCAGGATACGGTCGGGTGCCAATGCCTGCCAGATTGTTGGCCAAAGCCGATAGTGGTGAAGGTTTTTGGCCTGCATGCGGGCGTTGATGATGATGATCGGGATTGCCGCCGTTTTCAGGGCTTTCATCAATCCCGGCCAGATTTCCGTTTCAAGAAGCACCATGATGCGCGGCCGGATGGATTCAACGGCCCTTTTCATCCGTGACGGCTGGTCAAACGGAAAATAGGCGGTCTTCCAGCGTGTCGGCATCGCCTGTGGGGTTAGGCTTTTTATGGCGGCATCGATGGTATCTTTGCCCTGGCGGGTATTGGTGGTTACCAGGATGCGGTGGGGGGCGTGCTCGCCCATCTGCGCGAGGATCTGCCCAGCCAGATGGCTTTCGCCGGCGGAGGCCGCCTGGATCCAGATATCAAAGGGGCCTTGCGGGAACGGTTGCCCACGGCGCTGGGACAGACCTTCCTGGAGCCTTTGATTTCGACACAGAAGCGGGGTCGCCGCCTGCCATAACCATTCGTATAGTTTTAGTGCCGCCCGGACGGAATGAGATTGGATCACGGCCGCCGTCTTTCAGAAATTTTGCTGATCGGTTATTGCATCCTGTGGCGGATCCCGCCGCAACGCTCAGCAAGCTGTCAAATCGGCGATCCTATTCAAATGATGATGGACTGTCAATTTTAAAAAGGCGCCGATCCGAGGCAATTGCCCAGCACCGCGCCGACATGGGGTCTTTGTTGTGGGGGGAAGGTTTTTATGGTATGGACGGTTGGCTTATTGAAAGGCGATCCCCGTGGTGTCGATATGGGCCCCTATCGACCGTTTGGATCAGAACGCCGAGGGTGATACCGCAGGCCGTGTGGTGCGGATCGCCAACGGGTATTGAAAGGAGAACCATGGCAGCGCAACACTGCGTATCGGTTGGTCCGGTGACTTGCGGCGCGGATCAACTTTTTCTAATTTCCGGCCCCTGTGTCATCGAAGATGAGGCGATCATGATGCGTACCGCGGAGCGATTGAAGACAGTCTCCCAGCGTCTGGATCTTCCGTTGATCTTCAAGTCGTCCTTCATGAAAGATAACCGGAGCGCGATAGAGCATTTCCACGGGCCCGGGCTCGATAAAGGGCTTGAACTGCTGGCCAAAATTCGTGAAACATTTGATGTGCCGATTATAACAGACGTCCATTTTCCCGAACAGATCCTGCCGACGGCCGACGTTGTCGATGTGCTCCAGATCCCGGCCTATCTATGTATGCAGACGGCGCTGGTCGTATCGGCAGCCAAAACCGGCCGTGCGGTCAATCTCAAACACGGCCAATTTCTGGCACCGGCCAATATGATCAAGCCGGTCCAGAAAATCGAAAGCTTCGGCTATCATGATATCCTGTTGACGGAAAGGGGCTATACGTTCGGTTACAACGACCTGATCGTCGATCCCCGCAGTTTCTATGAATTGCAGCAGATCGGGTATCCGGTGGTGTTCGACATCACCCACAGTATTCGTCGATACGGCATCCCCAGCAAAGACCCGCGGGGCAGCAGCCGTGAGTACCTGAAGACGATTGCCCGCGCGGGGGTGGCGGCCGGTGTCGATGGCATCTTTGTGGAAGCCCATCCGAACCCACCGGAGGCGCTGTGTGATGCGGCCAGCCAGGTGGCCGTTGATCAGATCGAAGAATTTCTCAAACCGTTGATTGATATTCACAACCTTGTCAAGGAACAGCGCGATTAAACACCCCGCGCATCCAACGGTTGTGATGGTTTTATCATCGCTATTCCCGCGATGCTTTCAACCGATCGTGTTTCACCGAATGCCGCTCAGCATTCGACGTAAAGAAAGGACGGACGATGGATTTATATCTTGATTCAGCTGATTTCAAGGAAATTGAGGAAGCGTTCCAGCTGGGTTTCATAAAAGGGCTGACAACGACACCGACGTTTATGCATCGACATGGTATTACCGACATCGATGGTGCCATTGTCAAGCTTGCCGGCATGGTGCCGGAGCTTCAGGTGGAAGCGCTGGGCGAAACCCATGATGAAATCGTATCGGAGGCGCATCGTCTGCTGAAGCTGCCGCTGACCCAGGCCCCTGTTTTCAAAGTGCCGATTTCGCTGGAAGGGCTGCGGGCATGTAAAACCTTGACCGATGAGGGGCATCGCGTAAACGTTCATTTGATCTACACCCTCAACCAGGCCTACATGGCCATGGCGGCCGGAGCGGCATACGTGTGCCCGTTGGCGGGGCGTCTGCAGGATCAAGGACACGAAGCCATTTTGTTGTATGAGCAGTGTGTCGAGCTGGTCGAAAAATACGCTTACCCGACCAAAATCATGTTTTCCTCGGTACGCTACCCGGATCACGTCCGCCAGGCCGCTCTGGCGGGTGTCCATGTCTGCACGGTGCCGTGGGGCGTGATGAAGCGATTGTGCGACAATGCTTTAACCAAGGTCGGCACCGAACAGTTTTTTGAACACACGCGTCTGATGACCATCAAGGTCAAGGACGTGATCCGTGAAAGCAATCCGCTTTGCCGTCTCTCGGAAACCGTTAAAGATGCGCTGGTGAAGATGACCGCCTCGCGCATTGGGGCGGTTACCCTTGTGAACGACGCCGGAGAATTGGCAGGTGTTTTTACCGACGGCGATGTCCGTCGCCGCCTCCAGGAGAACGGCGAGGGCATTCTCGATAAACAGATGGGGGGCGCCGGCTACACTGCCGACCCCTTTACCGTTAATGCCGATGCGCTTCTCTACGAAGCCGTCAATGTCTTCAATGCGCAGCAGATCGACAATGTCATCGTTCTGGAAGACAATCGCCCCATCGGGATACTGGATATTCAGGACCTGGTGAAAATGGGACTTCTGGGATAACCATCATGGTTGCCACGACTTCTTCGAAACCGTCCTGGGCGGACATGTTTCAAACCTTGGGCGCCCAGTTCGTGACCGAGCCGGAAGCGCTGCAGAAGAAGCTTTCCCGCGTCCGGGCATTGATTTTCGATTGGGACGGCGTATTCAATGCGGGGCAGAAAGGTGAGGGGGTGACCAGCCACTTCACCGAACCGGATTCGATGGGGAGCAACATGCTGCGCTTCGGACTCTGGCTGCCCCAGCGCAGGATGCCGATTGTCGCCGTCATTACAGGGGTCGACAACCGGTCCGCCATGCATCTGGCCCGCCGCGAGCATTTTCATGAAGTGTACTTCGGCATTCGCAACAAGGGGATTGCCGTTGCCCATCTTTGTTCAGCCCACGGCATTCGACCCGAGCAGGTGGCGTGCCTTTTCGACGATATCAACGACCTGGAGATGGCCCAGACCTGTGGGGTGCGGTGCCTGATGGCGCGTTTCGCCAGCCCTATGTTCAGCCGTTACGTGGTCAGCCGGGGCCTGACGGACTATGTGACTGCGTGCGGTCCGCTCCAGCACGGCGTGCGGGAGTTTTCCGAAATGGTTCTGGCGGCATTGGGATGCTACGATCAGGTGATTGCCGCGCGGATGACCTGGAACGATTCCTATCAAGACTATTTCACCCAACGACAGGCCATTTTAACCAATTTCTATACCCAGAAGGCCGATCAGATACGAACAGCATCCAATGTCTCTTGAAGCGGCTCTCCCCTATTTCTGAATCTTTCTGAGGTATACTTTCCTGGTGTAGATCCTATGGCGCTCAAGAAACTGGGGGCGGTGGTTGGCCATCTGCCGGTATCCGGACTGAGTATAATAGGCCGCGGTCTTGGGCGCATCGCCTATTGGCTGGATCTCCGGCACCGTCGTATCGTGCGCCAGAACATCACGTTTGTTTATCCCGACTGGCGTCCGCGCCAGCGCCGCCAATTGGGGAAACGTGTTTTTCAGCATTTCGGCATTGTCTTCCTGGAAATACTCCAAACACCTTTTCTTTCTCGCACCAAACTGGCCAAGCGGGTCCGCATCGAGGGTCAGGAGATCTTGGCCAGGGCCATGGCCCACCCCCGGGGCTGCCTGCTTTACTCCGCCCACCTGGGAAATTGGGAACTCGGTCTTCTGAGCCTATCGGCGCGATTGAATCGTCCGGTCATGACGGTGGCCAAACCCATCAAGTGGAAATTGGCCCATAACTGGCTGACCGTCTTGCGGTCCCGTTTTGGGAATCAGGTGTTTTTCAAGGAAGGGGCCATGCCTTGGATGATTCGGGCGCTGCGCGAAGGGCGAACGCTGGGTATCCTTATCGACCAGGGCGTACGACGCAAAGAGGCCGTAAATGTGTCGTTCTTCGGCAAGGAGACACTTGCCACACCAGCGGTTGCCTTACTCGCACTGCGATGTCGCATGCCGGTCGTTCCGATTTTTTGCATGCGCGAAACGCACGGGACCTATCGCCTGAAGGTCCTGCCGCCGTTGACTTTCAAGCGTTCCGAGTCTTTGCGCCATGATATCCAGGCGTATACCCAGATACTCATGGATACGCTGGAGAATGCCATCAACGACCATCCGGAGCAATGGTTCTGGTTCCATCGGCGCTGGAAAAGGACCTACCCCGAGCTTTATCCCGAGTACCAAGTGATACGACGGCGGAAACGGAAGAAGAAAGGATTGGCGGTCTAACCGTTTAAGACAAATGTCATGATGTCGCCGGATTCTTACAGCAGAAATATTGGTCAAAATGACGGCGAAGGCGTTTTTCTTGGCGGGGACTTAGCTTGGCATTGCGGCAATAAACATCCATAAATCTATTCCGCTCGGAAGTTAAATGCGCGACATCAGCTTGATATCGAAAAAGATGGCGCAAATTACGAATTCGCCGCCCCATGCTAAGGGGGCCGTTGCTAATGCGCATATCGACCACATCGATCAATCCGATATCATCATCTTCCGTGAGGATCATGTTGTCAAAGTGAATCGATCGAAAGTAAATCCCGTGTTTATGAAGCGAATGAAAAAAAAATCCAAGCCGGCCTGATAGGGCGGCATCAATGGGATTGGACGCGCAGTGCTTTCGGAGCGTTATGCCTTTCAGAGGATGATAGTGGACGGCGGTACGTTTGATATCCGGTATTCGATACACTGACGCAATCGTCATTGTGGGAACCCCACACGACACAAGATACGCCACGTTGCGCTGGAATCGATTCGTGTATGGAAGGAGGCGGGCTGAGGAGAAGAGGCGTTTGATCCGGAAAAGTTTTAAAATACTTCGATCCGCAAGTCTGAAAACCTTATGACTTAACACGCCGTCCACGAACTCGCTTGCAAGTGGTTCCGCATCTTCTACCAGCTGCCTGTACGCTGCAATGGAAAGCGTTTTCATGCGGGGTTTATGTGAATTTTTCCCGTTCGACTTCAAAAATACTCCTTTACCCTATCCTTTTCCGCTTGCGTCTGGAAGGCCTGATCGCATTGTAGATTATAGGGACAAGCGGTCAGTCAGTTCGGCAATCCTACCGCTTATGGGTGGACGGTCGGGCCAGTTTTGACGCAGTCGCACCAAATCGTTCCTGAAAGCTCTTTTAAAAGCGCCGCTGATACGGTGTGCGGTCATCCCGTCTAAATCCAAAAGGTGTAGTTGGCT
>Ga0180430_10005082_pt1 | contig 10982 bp, 9 predicted proteins | sample SS_ome_9_FD_132999 | JGI IMG/M metagenome (GOLD analysis project Ga0180430, IMG submission 132999) | Hypersaline lake sediment archaeal communities from the Salton Sea, California, USA - SS_1_S_2 metaG | ecosystem: Environmental > Aquatic > Non-marine Saline and Alkaline > Hypersaline > Sediment... | reverse complement strand
GGTCGTGGTTATGGTCGTGGTTATGGTCAAAACACTTACTATCCTTACTATGGTGGTTATCCTTATGGTGGTTATGGCTACCCTTATGGCGGTGGTTACGGCTATCCTTATGGCGGTTACCCAGTTGCTCCAGCAATGGTTGCTCCAGCAGCACCTAAAGCTGAGTAATTTTAGCTAGCTCAGATTTTAGCTAGCTCAGAATTTTATCGGTAGGAAGTCATGTTACTTTCTACCGTTTTTTTTGCCTTTTAATAAGACATACACTGCTCCCGTTCCACCATCCACTTGTCTTGCAGAACAAAACGCCATCACTTCTTCTCTTTGTCTTAACCAATTATTTAATTTCACTTTTAAGATAGGTTGTTTTTGCCAAGAATTATAGCCTTTACCATGAATAATACGGACACAACGTTTATGGGTATATTGACAATCCCTTAAAAAATTAACCACCGCTTCACGCGCATCTCGTACAAATAAACCATGTAAATCTAATTCCGCATTAATACTATATTGACCACGACGTAACTTATGAATAATACTATGTTGTATGCCTTGTCTGGCAAAAAGCAACTCATCCCCTGTTTCTAAATCAGCAGGATCATAATAATCAGAAAGCATATCATGGCGAATCGCTTCTTGTTCTAAATAATGTTGTTTGGGAATAGGCGCAGGATGTTTTTTATTTAAAGGCAATTTGTCACAATGTAAAGGTTTAACATCTTTGACCGCATCTAAAAATAACGATTTTTCCAATTCATCTAATTGCTTTTTCATAATTGGTTCGCAAAATAAATCTTGCACTCCTAATCTAAGCACGATGATAAGGATGGTTATTTAATAACGTCCAAGCACGATAAATTTGCTCGGCAACGACAATGCGGACTAAAGGATGAGGTAAAGTCAGTGCAGATAATGACCATTTTTGTTGAGCGCGTTGTAAACAAGTAGGCGCTAAACCTTCAGGCCCACCCACTAATAATGCCACAGTAGGAAAATTTTGCATCCATTTCGCAAGTTGTTGTGATAATTGCACCGTATCCCAACTTTTTCCTCTTTCATCTAAGGCAATGACATACGCTTGATGAGACATTGCCGCCAACATTTTTTCACCTTCTTCTTGTTGTAAACGTTTAATATCTGCATTTTTACCTCGTTTTTTCAATGGAATTTCTATCAATTTGATATGACATTGTTGTGGTAAACGCTTACTATATTCTTCAAATCCCGTTATCACCCAGTTTGGCATACGTTGTCCAACGCAGATTAATTCAATGTGCATAATTATTTGCCAAAATTAGGATTTGCATTGAGAAAATCTTGCACGCGAATAGGTTTGCCACCTGCTTTTTGAATTTTTAATAATCTTAATACGCCTTTTCCTGTCGCAACATCAATCCCTGTTTTTTGAGTTTGAATGATTTGACCTGCATCAATATTGGTTTGTTCTTGAATGGCAACCGCTTCCCAAACTTTTAATTGTTGTCCTACTAACTCTGTTTTTGCCACATTAATAGGATTAAAAGCGCGTACTTGTCGTTCAATATTAATTGCAGGTTGTTGCCAATCAATCCATGCTTCGTCTTTTTCAATTTTATCGGCATAATTTGCTTGGCTATCGTCTTGAATAATAGGCGGTAAATTTTCTACATTATCAATATGTTGTGCTAATAATGCCGCGCCCATTGCTGATAAACGATCATGTAAAGTTAACCCTGTATCCGTTGGTAAAATCTCACAACTAGATTTCGCCAACATCGCCCCTGTATCTAAGCCTTTGTCCATTTGCATTAAAGTAATACCCGTTTCCATATCACCTGCTAAAATGGCACGTTGAATAGGTGCTGCACCGCGCCAACGTGGTAATAATGAGGCATGAACATTAACACAACCAAAACGAGGTGCTTCTAAAACAGATTTCGGTAAAATTAAACCATAAGCAACAACGACCATTAAATCTGCATTTAATGCTTTCAATTCTGCTTTAGCCGCAGCTTTTCTCAAACTCAATGGTTGATAAACAGGAATGTCATGTTCTAAAGCGACTGCTTTTACAGGTGAAGGTAATAATTTACGCCCACGACCTTTAGGTCTATCTGGTTGCGTATAAACCGCACAGACTTCATGCTGCGAATCAATTAATGCTTGTAAACAAGGAACGGAAAAATCAGGTGTGCCTGCAAATATAATACGTTTTTTGGTCATTTTTATTATAAAGTTTGTCGTTTACGTTTTTGTAATTTTTTACGAATGCGTTGTTGTTTTAGCATCGATAAATGGTCAATAAAAAGCTTACCTTGTAAATGATCCATTTCATGCTGAATACAAACTGCCAATAAACCCTCTGCCTCTAAAGTAAATTTATCACCATCAGGATTTAATGCTTCAATGGTGACTTTATCTGCGCGTTCCACTGTTTCATAAACATCTGGCACAGATAAACAGCCTTCTTCCATTGACTCCACACCATCTAAGTTCAAAATTTCAGGATTAATCAGACATAAGGGCTGATCTTTTTCCTCAGAAATATCAATGACAATAATTTGTTGTGGAATATTAACTTGTGTAGCTGCCAATCCAATACCTGGTGCATCATACATCGTTTCAAACATATCATTGACAGTTCTACGCACAACCGCGTCAATATCATCAACAGGTTTTGCCTCATTGCGTAGACGATCATCAGGAAAATGGAGAATATTAAGTAAAGCCATAATAATTTAGAAAGTGTTTTAAAAATAACAAGATTATATACAAATACTATATAGTAAGGTTTTAAATTTCACAAGTTGTAGTAAATTAAGATTGAAATTCATTTGACTATTTACCTGTGCCTCCTCATGCCATGTCAACATCCTATTATCATAGAATACAGTTATATAAGAAGGCAATGATATATTGGCCACTTCTTTTTTCTATTCATGGGTCTGGAATTAATGCAAAATGGTTTACTATTTTATAGCGTTGATTTTTAAATTTTAATCAATCAACATAAAAATTAATGTTTAAACCTGAATTAATTTTAAAGGATAAGATGGCCACTTCTTTTTGAGTAATGAAAATTTTTTTTCCGCATCTTGTTTTGAATTATAACGACTACCCAATCCTTTAGTACGCCAACCATTAGTTTCATCAGACCATTCACTGACAGGGGATTTATCACCAAAAACAAGGCGAATAATATAACCATGTTGAGGACGTTTATCCACTTTCACATTTTCCACAAGTTTTACATCTGTCATCTCTACACTTAATGTATTAACTTGATTTTGTTGACGTTCTTGTTCAAACTCTAGTGCCGCTAATTTTTTTTCTAACTCGCTTAATGCCATTAGCATCTCCTCTATATTCACGTGTTACAATATATTTTAATTTTAATTTACTTTTTTTGTTGAAATATTTAATTTTAAAGGGGGAAGCGTCTTCTTTTTTAGGGATAATTATTTTTTTGCTTTTTCGACAGGATTCACTGTTTCTTCTACAGGCAAGACTAAACTTAAAGTATTGACTCTATTTTCTTGACATTCTTGTTCAAACTCTAAAGCAGCAAGACGTTTTTCTAATTCATTGCTCATAGTGAAAGTCCTCCTTATCGTTTAACAATTAATTATAGCCTTAATCTTAATATCTTAAAACAAAGATTTGATATAGTTTTTTATCAAAAATCGGTAAAATTTACTAACGGTATTTTTTAAAGGATAAGTGGTTAAAATAGCATTTTTTATTTAAAATGTAATGTGTAAGGGTGCATATTAGATTTTAGATTTCCACTTTCGTGAAAAAGATATATTTAAATCAATCCATTTTACATTTGCTTCAACATTCAAGGCTATTTAAAATTTAAGCATGAAAAATGATAAAAAAACACCCCCTCTTTTTTGGCAAAGACGACAATGGTTATTACTTATTTTTGTACTTAGCATTTTAATATTACTTTGGCGCGCCGTTTATTTACAAATCATGCACAAAGATTTTCTTCAAACGCAAGGTGAAGTCAGGCATTTACGCACTATTCCATTAATGGCACACCGTGGTAGTTTATTTGACCGTAATGGTGAATTATTGGCAATGAGTACGCCTGTTGAATCTGTGTGGATTAATCCTAAACAATTTATTACAGAAAAATCACGTTGGAAAAAATTAGCTATTTTATTACAACTCACATTATCCCAACTTGAAACTAAAGTACAAAAGCGTAAAAATTATGAATTTGTCTATATTAAACGTCACATTCCACCTCATCTTGCCCAAAAAGTGCGTGATTTAAATTTAAGTGGTGTATTTTTACAACGTGAATATCGTCGTTATTATCCCATGGCAGAAATGACTTCTCATGTTTTAGGCTTTACTAATATTGATGATAAAGGGCAAGAAGGGTTAGAATTAGCATTAAATCAGTTTTTAACAGGATTAAGTGGTGAAAAGCAAGTCATTCAAGATAAATATGGACAAATCATTGCAGAATTAGGCAGTCAACAATTGCCACAATCAGGACAAGATATTTATCTCAGTTTAGACCGACGTTTACAATATTATGCTATCGTGAATTAAAAACTGCTGTAAAACAACATCGTGCTAAAAGTGGTTCAGCCGTCATTTTAGATGCCAAAACAGGTGAAGTATTAGCAATGGTTAATCAACCTGCTTATAATCCTAATAATCGTCAACAAAGACAAGCCAATCATTATCGTAATCGCGCGGTTACTGATGTCTTTGAACCAGGTTCAACCGCCAAACCTTTTACCATTGCAGCAGCATTAAAAACAAAGCACTATTTACCGTATTCTAAAGTGAATACCTCACCAGGAAAATTACAATTAGGCAAATATACCGTTAAAGATAGTTATAATTATGGTAGTATTTCTTTAAGAAAAATCTTACAAAAATCCAGTAATGTTGGTGCTAGTAAAGTTGCTTTATCATTAAATCAATCAAAATATTGGTCAACGTTAGCAGATTTTGGTTTTGGACATATTTCCAATAGTGGTTTTCCTGGTGAAGCTAGTGGACGTTTACCGCATTATGCTGAATGGAATAAAGTATTAAATGCCACGCTTTCCTTTGGTTATGGTTTGAATGTCACGACTTTACAATTAGCAAGAGCGTATGCTGTTTTTGCACATCACGGTATTTTGCCACCTGTTCATTTTTTATCCCAACAAAATAAAACGGTGATCGATTTTCACACAAAACCACAACAAATTATCGCACCACATATTGCGCAACAAGTTTTAAACATGTTGGAAACCGTTGTGGGTGAAGGAGGTACAGGACAAGCTGCTAATATTCAAGGTTTTCGTGTTGCAGGTAAAACGGGGACTGCGCGTAAATTTATGCAAGGTAAATATTCTGACAGTGCTTACTTATCGTTATTTGTCGGTATTGCGCCTGTCACACAACCACGTTTAGTCATGGCTGTGATTATTGATGAACCACGTGGAGAAAGTTATTATGGCGGTGAAGTCGCTGCACCAATATTTGCAAAAGTGATGGCAAACGCGTTACGTTTGTTAAATATTGCTCCTGATAATTTGTAAAATGATGCATGGAAATATGTTTATTTTTAATAAAATGCGATTTGCGTGTCATCATTAATACAACCTGATAAGATCATTCACAGAAATATTTAAAATTACGCCTTTTTGAGACAAATTATGCCGACAATTCAAGAATTATTAAAAGATCGTATCCTTTTTTTAGATGGTGCTATGGGTACCATGATTCAACGTTACAAATTGCAAGAAGAAGATTATCGTGGTGAGAGATTCAAAGATTGGCCTTCAGATTTAAAAGGCAATAATGATTTATTATCGCTGACAAGACCTGATGTCATTAAAGAAATTTATACCCAATATTTAGAAGTAGGTGCGGATATTATTGAAGCCAATACCTTTAATGCAAACCGTGTTTCTATGGCAGATTATGGCATGGAGGAACTCACTTATGAAATTAATGTTGAATCGGTTAGATTAGCAAAAGAAGCAGCAGCTGCCTTATCAACACCTGAAAAACCGCGTTTTGTTGCAGGTATTTTAGGACCGACTAGTAAAACCTGTTCTATTTCACCTGATGTCAACGATCCCGGATACAGAAATATTACCTTTAATGAATTAGTCGATGCCTATTATGAATCTACAAAAGGTTTAGTGGATGGTGGCACAGATTTACTTTTGATCGAAACCATTTTTGATACCTTAAATGCTAAAGCCGCTATTTTTGCGATTGAAAAGTATTTTGAGGATCATCCTGATAAAACGCCTTTACCTATTATGATTTCAGGCACAATTACGGATGCATCAGGTCGTACTTTATCAGGTCAAACTACGGAAGCCTTCTGGAACTCACTACGACATGCTAAACCACTTTCCATCGGCTTAAACTGTGCATTAGGCGCAAAAGAACTGCGTCAATATGTGGAAGAATTGTCGCGTATTGCCGACACTTATGTTTCAGCGCATCCCAATGCAGGTTTACCGAATGAATTTGGTGAATATGATGAAAGCCCTGAAGCTATGGCAAAAGAAATTGAAGATTGGGCGGAAAGTAGTTTATTAAATATCATTGGTGGATGTTGCGGCACGACACCACCACATATTAAAGCCATTAAAGAAGCGGTAGAAAAATATCCAGCACGCCAAATTCCTGAGATTAAAAAAATCTGTCGTTTAGCAGGATTAGAACCTTTTAATATTGATGAAACTTTGAATTTTGTCAATATTGGTGAGCGTGCTAATGTCACAGGTTCAGCTAAATTTAAAAAACTCATTGTCGCAGAAGATTATGAAACGGCGTTAGATATTGCGCGTAAACAAATTGAAAATGGCGCACAAGTCATTGATATTAACATGGATGAAGGCTTATTAGATTCTAAAGCTGTCATGGTCAGATTTTTAAACTTGATTGCGTCCGAACCTGATATTTCACGTGTGCCAATTATGGTGGATTCTTCTAAATGGGAGGTATTAGAAGCAGGGTTACAATGTATTCAAGGTAAAGCCATTGTCAATTCCATTTCATTAAAAGAAGGCGAAGAAAAATTCCTTGAACAGGCAAAATTGATTAAACGTTATGGTGCAGCTGCGGTTGTCATGGCATTTGATGAAACAGGGCAAGCGGATACTAAAGAAAGAAAAATTGAGATTTGTACCCGTTCTTATCAACTTTTAACTGAAAAATTGGGTTTTCTAGCTGAAGATATTATTTTCGATCCGAATATTTTTGCCGTGGCAACAGGGATTGAAGAACATAATAATTATGCGGTTGATTTTATTGAAGCCGTCACTGAAATTAAACGGACATTACCTTATGCGATGATTTCAGGCGGTGTCTCTAACGTTTCTTTCTCTTTGCGTGGTAATAATCCTGTGCGTGAAGCAATTCATTCTGTTTTCCTTTATTACGCCATTAAAGAAGGCATGGATATGGGGATTGTGAATGCGGGACAACTTGCCATTTATGAAGAATTACCCGAAGAATTACGTGAACGGGTAGAAGATGTGGTTTTAAACCGTCGTGAAGATAGTACCGACCGTTTGTTAGACATTGCGGCTAAATATAAAGGTGGTAAAGGTAAAGAGAAAAAAGAAGATTTAGAATGGCGTACATGGTCAGTCAATAAACGTTTAGAACATGCGTTAGTGAAAGGGATTGCGGATTTTGTCGAAGCCGATACGGAAGAAGCCCGTCAACAAGCTAGTCAACCGTTGCATGTGATTGAAGGGCCGTTGATGGATGGCATGAATGTCGTGGGTGATTTATTTGGTGAAGGTAAAATGTTCTTGCCACAAGTGGTTAAATCTGCCCGTGTGATGAAAAAAGCCGTCGCTTATTTAATGCCTTATATTGAAGCTGAAAAGAAAACAGCAGGTTGTGAAATTAAGAATAACGGCAAAATTTTAATGGCAACGGTAAAAGGCGATGTGCACGATATTGGTAAAAATATTGTCGGTGTCGTATTGCAATGTAATAATTTTGAAGTCGTTGATATTGGTGTCATGGTACCAGCAGAAAAGATTTTACAAACCGCGCGTGATGAAAACTGTGACATGATTGGTTTATCAGGATTAATTACGCCGTCGTTGGATGAAATGGTACATGTTGCCAAAGAAATGCAGCGTCAAGGTTTCAGTATTCCTTTATTAATCGGGGGTGCAACAACGTCTAAAGTCCATACGGCAGTTAAAATCGCGCCTAATTATGAGCATCCTGTGGTGTATGTTTTGGATGCTTCACGTGCAGTTGGTGTGGCGCAAAGTTTGTTATCTGAAGAATTAAAAACAAAATATGCGACTGACATTAATATTGAATATGAAAAAATTCGTGAAGAACGCGGTCGGAAAAAATCAGGTAAAAAAGTGACGTTAGCACAGGCGCGTGATAATAAATTCCCAATTGATTGGACAAGTTATACACCGCCTAAACCTCATTTTGTCGGCATGAAGACTTTTGAAGATTATGATTTAGCGGAATTACGCAGTTATATTGATTGGACACCATTTTTCCAATCTTGGGAATTAGCAGGGCGTTATCCTAAGATTTTGGATGATGAAATTGTGGGTCAAGAGGCGCGTAAATTATTCAATGATGCCCAGACTATGTTAGATCAAATCATTAATGAAAAATGGTTGACAGCTAAAGCAGTGATCGGTTTATTTCCAGCCAATACGGTTAATGATGATGATATTGAATTATCGCACAATGGTGAAACAACCAAGATTCATCATTTACGCCAACAATTAGAAAAGAAAGGCAAGGAAAATTCTTGTTTAGCCGATTTTGTTGCGCCTAAAGACAGTGGCGTGCAGGATTATTTGGGTGCATTTGCGTGTACGGCTGGGATTGGCATTGAGACTAAATTAGCTGAGTTTGAAGCGGATCATGATGATTATCATAGTATTTTGTTAAAAGCATTAGCGGATCGTTTGGCAGAAGCGTTTGCAGAATGTTTGCATCATCGTATGCGTAAAGAATTTTGGGGATATGCGGCTGATGAAAATTTAGATAATAACGCATTAATTGCTGAAAAATATCAGGGTATTCGTCCTGCGGCGGGTTATCCTGCGTGTCCTGATCATACTGAAAAAGCAATTTTATGGCAGTTATTAGATGTTGAAAATCAAGTAGGCATGACGTTGACAGAAAGTTTTGCCATGTTACCCACAGCTTCTGTTTCTGGGTGGTATTTTTCTCATCCTGAGTCTAAATATTTTGGGACAGGTAAATTGGCGAAGGATCAGATTGAAGATTATGCTCAACGTAAAAATATGTCTGTGGAAGAAGTGGAGCGTTGGCTTGCCCCTGTTTTAGGATATTAGGGAATTTTCAGGTTTATAGGACTGCCAATCTTTAAAAAACGGGTAGTCCTAACACATGAAAAAATTCACTATAACATTAAATATTGCCACTATTTTTATTTAGCAATAAATTGTAAATCAGGTAAAATTTAATTCTGAAAATTCTAAAATCCTGCAAATTCTGATTCAGACAAAAAAGAGTCAATTCATGGAAACACTTTTTACTATATTATTAAATGTCATTTCTGGGGTGATATATTCTGTTTTGCAAAAAATCCCATTTTTCAAAAAAATCTCTTTCTTCAAACCTAAATATTTTCCAAAAACAAATTACTATCTCACAAAATTACCGCCACTAAACAATAAAACAATCGGTCGTAGTGAAGAATTAAGAAAAATTTCTACTGCCATCAAATCTAAAAAAGCCATCGCCATTATTGCTTTCGGTGGTGTAGGTAAAACGACATTAATACGACAATGGTTAGAAAATTTTAAGCTTAAAGAAAAATACGGCGATTTTAATAAAATATTTGCATGGTCATTTTATAGTCAGGGTTCGCATGAAACGCAAAATTCATCAGCCCAGTTTTTTGAAACTGCTTTACCTTTTTTTGGTGCAGACACAATCCCTCAATTAGACGAAGAAAAAGGACAATTATTAGCGGATTTGGTGTTTAAAACTAAAAATATGCTGATTTTGGATGGTTTAGAGCCGTTACAATATTCAATTGAAGACAATAATCATTATTCAGGTTATTTTAAAGATGTCGCATTACAACGCTTTTTGATGGCAGTGAAATCAACAGGTTATATGACTAATAGTGTTGTTTTGATGACTTCACGCCAAGATATTAAAGAATTGGCAGGTTTTCCAGATTTTGAACAACTTGATTTACGTTTGTTGAGTAAAGAAAGTGGTGCGAAATTGTTGCGTAGTTTGGAAGTAAAAGGAACGGAAAAAGAATTACAACAAGCCAGTGAAGAGAATAATGGTCATGCGTTGGCGTTGGTGTTATTGGGTAAATGGTTGGATGATATTCGAGAACGTGACCAATTGCCACCGTTGCCTAAAGATGGAAATCCAAATGAACGTCATGCCCGTCGAATTTTGCACCATTATGATGAATTTTATTGGGATAAAGACAGTTTAGAACGCCGATTTTTATATTTATTGGGTTTATTTGACCGTCCAATGGGTTTAGCAGAACAAAAAGTATTATTTGAACAAGCGAAATTTGCCCAACCTTTAGCACAATTGTCTCATAAAGCTTTTAAGCACTTAATCAAACGGTTAGAACAAGCCAATTTATTATTTAGTTCAGAAATCGATTGGGATTGTCATCCAATTATTCGACAATATTTTGGACAACGCTTTAAAGCAACGCAACTTACATATTTTCAACAAGCGCATTTAGTTTTATTTGACTATTATCAAGCTAAACCTGACAAACCCCAACCTGATACCTTAGAAGAATTAGAACCATTATATCGTGCAGTGGTGCATGGTTGTTTGGCTGGGAAATATCAAAAAGCTTTAGATGATGTTTTTTTTGAACGTATTGAAAGAGATAATGAAGGTTACAGTACAAATAAACTCGGTGCATATAGCCAAAATTTGACCACAATTACCGCTTTTTTTCCACAAAGTTGGTCACAACCAGTACAACAAGGTTTATCAGAAGATAAACAAGC
>Ga0180430_10005081_pt1 | contig 10984 bp, 6 predicted proteins | sample SS_ome_9_FD_132999 | JGI IMG/M metagenome (GOLD analysis project Ga0180430, IMG submission 132999) | Hypersaline lake sediment archaeal communities from the Salton Sea, California, USA - SS_1_S_2 metaG | ecosystem: Environmental > Aquatic > Non-marine Saline and Alkaline > Hypersaline > Sediment... | reverse complement strand
GTCCTGGGTGAAACGGCGCGAGCGCAACAGGCCATGCAGCGTGCACGAGGGCTCGTTGCGATGCACGATACTGAACACGGCGATACGGAACGGCAGGTCACGGTAGCTGCGCAGCTCGTTGTTGAACAACTGCACGTGGCCGGGGCAGTTCATCGGCTTGATGGCGTACTCGCGATGCTCTGAGTGCGTCGCGAAGATCATGTCGTGGAACTTGTCCCAGTGACCGGAGCGCTCCCATAACGTGCGATCGAGCACCTGTGGCGTGTGCACCTCGCGATAATCGGCATAGCAGACCTCGCGGATGTAATCCTCGACGAGCCGGTAGAGCGTCCAGCCCTTCTCGTGCCAGAACACCATGCCCGGCGCTTCTTCCTGGAAGTGGAACAGGTCGAGACTGCGGCCGAGCTTGCGGTGATCGCGCTTCTCGGCCTCCTCGAGCCGGTGCAGGTAGTCTTCGAGATCCTGCTTGCTCGCCCAGGCCGTGCCGTAGATGCGTTGGAGCATCTCGTTGTCGGAGTCACCGCGCCAGTAAGCCCCCGCGATCTTGGTCAGCTTGAAGGCCTTCAGCTTGCCGGTGTCGGGCACGTGCGGCCCGCGGCAGAGATCGATGAAGTCATCCTGGCGATACAGCGAGATGTTCTCGTTGGCCGGGATCGAGGCGATGATCTCGGCCTTGTACTCTTCGCCCATGTCGCGAAAGAAGCTCACCGCGTCGTCGCGCTCCATCAGCGAACGCTCGACCGGGATCGCGGCCTTGGCGAGCTCGCCCATCTTCTTCTCGATGGCGGCGAGGTCATCGGGGGTGAACGAGCGCTCGTAGGCGAAATCGTAGTAGAAGCCGTTCTCGATGACCGGCCCGATGGTGACCTGCGCGCCGGGGAACAGGCTCTTGACCGCATGCGCGAGCAGGTGCGCGGTGCTGTGCCGGAGGATTTCCACGCCGGCTTCGTCGCGCGCGGTGATGATGGCCAGTTCGCAGTCGTTCTCGATACGGTGACTGGTATCCACCTCGCGGCCGTCGACCCGTCCGGCGAGGGCGGCCTTGGCAAGACCGGATCCGATCGACGCGGCGACCTCGGCGACGGTCACGGGCGCATCGAACTGCTTCTTGCTGCCATCAGGAAGAGTGATTTCAGGCATCTCGGGAACCGCGATGTTGGGTCGGCCACGTGACGACACGATGACAGGCAGGCCTGCCTGTGCGCCGCGTCCGGCAGGGAGGCGGCATCCGGTGGCTCATCGCTTACAGCCCGTAGCGGAAGTTGGTAGGCGCGATTGGATTCGAACCAACGACCCCCACCATGTCAAGGTGGTGCTCTAACCAGCTGAGCTACGCGCCTGTCGGAAACTGCTTCTCCCGGCACCCGCCGTGCAGGGCTGACGTCCCGAGGGGCGGCAAGCATACACAATTCAATCGTCGCCTGCCATACCCTCAGGCGAGAGATTCCTGCACGCCGGCATCGCTTTCGGCAGGCGCCGTAGCGGCGTGATCGCGTGCCAGCAGCAGGTAGAAAGCCGGCACCACGAAGAGCGTGAAAAACGTGCCGATACCGAGCCCGCTGGCGATCACGAGACCGATGTGAAAACGGCTCACCGCGCCCGGCCCGCTCGCCGACAGCAGCGGGATCATGGCGACCACCATGGCGACGGTCGTCATCAGGATCGGACGCAGGCGAATGCGCGCCGCCTCTTCCACCGCGGCGCGTTTCGACAGGCCGCGGCCGATCTGCACCTGGTTGGCGAACTCGACGATGAGGATACCGTTCTTGGTGATCACGCCGATCAACGTGATCAGGCCGACCTGGGTATAGATGTTGAGCGTGGCGAAGCCGAACACGATGAAGATCAGCGCGCCGGCGATCGACATCGGCACCGACATCAGGATGATCAGCGGGTCGCGCCAGCTCTCGAACTGCGCGGCGAGCACCAGGTAGATGATCACCAGGGCGACGAAGAAGGTCGTCACCAGCGCGCTGCCCTGCTGGGTGTACTGGCGCGACTCGCCGGCATAATCCCAGGAAAACTCGCGCGGCAGCAGGTCGGTGGCGGCCTGTTCGAGGTAACCGATGGCGTCGCCCATGGTCACGCCCGGGGCCGGCAGCCCTTCGATGACCACCGCGTTGAGCTGCTGGAACTGCAGCCGTTCGCTCGGCTCCACGGTCTGCTCGAAAGTCACCACCGAGGACAGCGGGACCAGCTCACCGGCGCCGGTGCGCACGTAGTAATCGTCGAGCATGCGCTCGTTGGCGCGGAACGCGCGCTCGACCTGCGGAATGACCTTGTAGCTGCGCCCCTCGAAATTGAACCAGTTGACATGGTTGCCGCCGAGCAGCGTGGCGAGTTCCTGGCCGAGCTCGTCCATGCGGATACCGAGCAGGCCGGCGCGGTCACGGTCGATGCGAATGATCGCCTTGGGCCGGTTGAACTCCACCGATTTCTGCAGAAACCCGAAGCGCCCGCTTTGCATGGCCGCGCCGATGAGTTCGTCGGCGGCGGCGTCGAGCGCTTCGTCCGAGGCCGGCGAGGTCAGCACGAACTGCACCGGCAGCCCGCGCCCCGGGCTCGGCAGGCTGGGCCGCGGGAAGGTCGAGACCTGGAAACCGGTAATGCTCCCGACCTTGCCCTGCAGTTCGTTCTGGATCTCCCACTGCGCGCGTTCACGTTCGGAGGTCGGCGGCATCTTGAACCCGGCGAAGACCTGGTTCCGGGCGTTGCCGAAGCCGAGCATCATGAAGCTCTCCTTGTACTCCGGGAACGTCTCGAACAGCGCGATCAAGCGCTTGGCGTAGACCTCGTCGTAGTCGATGGTCGCGGTCTGCGGCGCGCGCGCGATCGTGTAGATGATGCTCTGATCCTCGACCGGCGCGAGCTCGCTCTGGCTCATCGTGAACATGAAGTAAATGAGTACCAGTACGGCGACGCCGAACACCGCGATGACCGAGGTGAAATCGAGAAAGCGGTGCAGCACGGCCTTGTAGGCGTCGGCGAGCGCGTTGAAGAAACGTTCGACGAGCCGCTCGAACGGCCCCGGCTCGCCGGCCTTGAAGACCCGCGAGCAGAGCATCGGCGAGAGCGTCAGCGCGACCACGCCCGAGATCAGCACAGCGCCCGCGAGTGCGAAGGCGAACTCGGTGAACAACGTACCGACCAGCCCGCCCATGAAGCCGATCGGCGCATACACCGCGACCAGCGTGGTGGTCATCGCGATGATCGGCAGCGTCAGCTGGCGCGCGCCGATCAGCGCCGCCTCGAGCGGCGCCCGGCCTTTTTCCATGTGCCGGTGGATGTTCTCGGCGACGACGATGGCGTCGTCGACGACCAGGCCGATGGCGAGCACCATCGCGAGCAGCGTGAGCAGGTTGATCGAAAACCCCATCAGCAGCATCAGGAAGGCGCCGCCGATCAGCGACAACGGCAGCGCTACGGCCGGGATCAATGCGGCCCGCGCCGAGCCCAGCGTGAGCAGGATCACCGCGAGCACGATGACGATGGCCTCGCCCAGGGTCGCGAAGACCTCGTCGATCGACTCCTGGATGAACTCGCTCGCGTCGTAGGGCACGAACACGTGCATGCCGGCCGGCATCTGCGCGCGTACTTCCTCCAGCTCGACGCGCACGCGCTTGGCGACATCGAGCGGATTCGCGCCCGGGGTCGGCGTGATGCCGATGTACATCGCGAGCTCGCCGTTGTACCAGGCGACCGACTCGTAGTCGTCGGCGCCGAGTTCGAGACGGGCGACGTCCTCGAGGCGCACGATGACGTCGTTCTCCTCGCGCACCACGAGCTGGCGGAACTCGCTGACGCGCGAGATATCGGTGGTCGCGCTCAGGTCGACTGCGACGTACTCGCCCTTCGTCTCACCCGCACCCGAGAGGTAGTTGTTGGCAAGCAACGCGCGGCGCACGTCCGCCGCGGTGACGTTCATCGCCGCCATGCGCCGCGGGTCGAGCCAGACGCGCATGGCATAGGTCTTGTGGCCGAACAGGCTTGCCTTGGCGACGCCCGGAATCGCCTGCAGCTGCGGGCGCACCACGCGGATGAGGTAGTCGGTCATCTCCGGCGGCGACATCGTCTCGGAGCGGAACGCGAGATACATCAGCGCCAGCGGGTTGCCGGTCTGCGAGTCGATGACCGGGTCGTTGGCCTCCTCGGGCAGCACGTTGCGCTGGCTCGCGACCTTGGCCTGGATCTCGGCGACCGCGGCATTGGGATCGTAGTTGAGCTTCATGAACACCTCGATGGTCGAGATGCCCTGGCGCGAGGTCGCCTTCATGAAATCGATCCCATCGGCCTCGGCGATGGCCTGCTGCAGCGGCGTGGTGATGAAGCCCTTGACCAGCTCGCTGCTCGCTCCCGGGTAGGTCGTGGTGACCGTGACCAGGGTGTCCTCGGTCTTCGGGTACTGGCGCAGCTCGAGTGACTGGATCGAGCGCAGGCCCAGCACGAGGATCATCAGGCTGACCACGCTCGCCAGGACCGGGCGGCGTATGAAGAGATCGGTGAGGCTCACGTGCCCGCGCCACCGGCCGCCGCGTCAGGCGCGTCGCCGACCTGCCCGGTGAGCGTCTCGGTGATCTCGACCGGCATACCGTTGCGCAGCTTGTTCTGCCCGACCGCCACGACCCGGTCGTCACGCTCGAGTCCCGCCGTGATTTCGATGTAGCCTTCGTGCACCTCGCCGGTCTGCACCTGGCGCCGCTCCACGCTGGTCTGGCCGTCCTGCTCGATGACGACGTAGACGGTATTGCCGTAGGGGCTGTAGGTCACGGCGGTCTCCGGCAGGGCCAGTACCGGACGCGCTGCCTCCTGCACCGTCGCCACCTCGGCGAACATGCCGGGACGCAGGCGGTGATCCGCATTTGGCAGCGTGGCGCGGATGCGCACGTTGCGTGTTGCCGGGTCGATACCCGGATCGAACGCGGTGATGCGCCCGTGGAACGTTTCTTCCGGGTAGGCCGGCACCGTCACCTCGACCGTCTGACCGACGGCGAGACGGCTCAACAGGTGTTCGGGCAACGCGTAGTCGACGTGAATCGGATCGAGCGCCTGCAGCGGTACGATCGGGTCGCCGGGTTCGAGGTAGGTACCGAGATCGACCATGCGGATGCCGAGTACGCCGTCGAACGGGACGTAGACCCGCTTGCGCTCGATGAACGCGCGCTTGGCCTTGAGCGCGGCCTCGGCTTCGTCGCGGGCGGCACGCGCGGCATCGTAATCCGATTGTGAGACCTGGCGCTCCGCCAGCAGGCGCTTGGCGCGCTCGTACTGCACCTCGCGCAGGTCGAGCGCCGCCTCCAGGCCTTCGAGCTCGGCCATCTGTATGCCGACGTCCTGGCTCAGCAACACCTGCCCGCGCTTGACCACCTGGCCGGATTCGAAGCTGATGTCGACCACCGTGCCGGGCAACGGTGCGGTGACGTCGATACCCTGGTCGGCCGCCAGCGTACCGACGGCAAACAGGCTCTGGCGCCAGGCGTCGGCATTGACCGAGGCCACGCTGACGGCGGCCGGCGGCATGCTGCGTTCGCTCATCGCGGCGAGCTCGGCGGCCTTCTTCTGTTTGAGCGCGATAATCGCGCCGGCGCACAGACCGACCACGAGCACGACCAGCAGCGCGCGGGTGAGGAATCGGATCATCTCACGGAATCTCTGAATAAGTCTGGGCCGCGCAGTTTGTGTCCGCGCTGTTCGAGTTCAAGGCGCGAAGCGCACGTAATAGCGGGCAGTTGCGAAGATTCGCAACGCGGAAATCGGACGGCGCGGGCGCAAGATGCCGGGTCATGACTTGTTCGGAGGTTCCTCGAGATTATATCCGCGGCGCGCTCACCCGGCGGTCGCCGGCATTGCCAGCACGTCGGCCTTGAGCGTGGCGATCTCGTCACGCAGCCGCGCCGCATCCTCGAACTCGAGATCGCGCGCATGGCGGTACATGCGCTCCTCGAGCTGGCGCACCTTCTTCATCACCGCTTCCTCCGACATGCCGCGATACTCGGCGCGCTGCTCGGCCGCACGGGCCTGGCGCCGCGAGCTCCCCGCACCGGGGATGTGCGCGCCCTCCATGACGTCCGCGACCTGCTTGACGATACCTTGCGGGGTGATGCCGTGCTCCACATTGAAAGCCAACTGCACTTCACGCCGGCGCTCCATCTCGCCGAGCGCGCGCTCCATCGAGCCGGTGACCTGGTCGGCGTACATGATGGCGCGCCCGCCAAGATTGCGCGCGGCGCGACCGACGGTCTGGATCAGCGAGCGGTCGGAGCGCAGGAAGCCTTCCTTGTCGGCATCGAGGATAGCGACGAGGGAAACCTCGGGGATGTCGAGACCTTCACGCAGCAGGTTGATGCCGACCAGCACGTCGAATTCGCCGAGACGCAGGTCACGGATGATCTCGACCCGCTCGACCGTGTCGATATCGGAGTGGAGATAGCGCACGCGCACGCCGTGCTCGGCAAGGTAGTCGGTCAGGTCCTCCGCCATACGCTTGGTCAGCGTGGTGACGAGCACGCGTTCAGCGCGCTCGACGCAGCCGCCGATCTCCGACAGCAGGTCGTCGACCTGGGTACCGGCCGGGCGCACTTCGACCGGCGGGTCGACCAGCCCGGTCGGACGCACCACGAGTTCGACCACCTGGCCCGCGAGCTTTTGCTCGTACGGGCCGGGCGTGGCCGAGACGAAAATCATCGGCGGCGCCATCTGCTCCCATTCCTCGAATTTCAAGGGACGGTTGTCGAGCGCGGACGGCAGGCGGAAACCATATTCGACGAGGTTCTCCTTGCGCGAGCGATCGCCGCGGTACATGCCGCCGAGCTGGGGAATCGTCACGTGGCTCTCATCGACCACCAGCATGGCATCGCGCGGCAGGTACTCGAACAGCGTTGCCGGCGGCTCGCCGGAAGCACGTCCGGAGAGATGGCGGCTGTAGTTCTCGATGCCGTTGCAGTAGCCGATCTCCTGCATCATCTCGAGATCGAAGCGCGTGCGCTGTTCGAGCCGCTGCGCCTCGACCAGCTTGTTCGAGTCACGTAGCTGCTCGAGCCGCTCGGCGAGTTCTTCCTTGATCGTGCCGATGGCGCGCAGCACTGTCTCGCGCGTCGTCACGTAATGCGACTTGGGATAGATGGTGAAACGGGGCAGCTTGCGCACGACCTCACCGGTCAGCGGGTCGAACGCGCTCAGCGCCTCGACCTCGTCGTCGAACAGCTCGACGCGCAGCGCATCACGCTCTGACTCGGCCGGGAAGATGTCGATGATTTCGCCGCGCACGCGGTAGGTGCCGCGCTCGAGGGCATAGTCGTTGCGCTTGTACTGCAGGTCGGCGAGCCGGCGCAGGATGGCGCGCTGATCGATGATGTCGCCGCGGCTGAGATGCAGCACCATCGAATGGTACTCGCCCGGCTCGCCCAGGCCATAGATGGCCGAGACCGTGGCGACGATGATGGTATCGCGCCGCTCGAGCAGGGCCTTGGTCGCCGACAGGCGCATCTGCTCGATGTGGTCGTTGATCGAAGCGTCCTTCTCGATATACGTGTCGGAGGCCGGCACGTAGGCCTCCGGCTGGTAGTAATCGTAGTAGGAGACGAAGTACTCGACGGCGTTATGCGGGAAGAAGTCGCGCATCTCGCCGTAAAGCTGCGCAGCGAGGGTCTTGTTCGGCGCCAGCACCAGCGTCGGGCGCTGCACGCTCTGAATGACGTTGGCGATGGTGAAGGTCTTACCCGAACCGGTCACGCCGAGCAGGGTCTGGTGATAGAGCCCGGCGTCGATGCCTTCGAGCAGGCTCGCGATCGCCTCGGGCTGACCGCCCGCGGGCTCGAATCGGGAGACCAGCTGAAAATGTCGGCTCATGGTCGCAGTATTGGCGAACAGTTGCGCAAACGGGCCGCTTGCGGGCGAAAAACGTTGCCGTATAGTACACGACCGCCCGCGCGCGGACGCGGGGTCAACGGAGCCCGGCGCCCTTGGGTATCAAGCCCTCTCATCGTCTTCAAAGCATCAAGTCCTCTTTCCTTTCGAGCCTGCGCGAGCGCGCCGCGGCGCTCGCCGCGAGCGGCCGCGACATCGTCGATCTGAGTCGCGTCGAGTGCATCCCCGCCTGCGCACATAGCGGCGTGCCCGGTGACGAGACGGCCGCCCCCCGCTCGTCACGTGCGGGCTGCGACCGGCCAGACCTGGCGGCGCTGCGCGAGGCACTGTGCGATAAGTTCGAGCGCGACAACGACCTCAGGTTCCCGCCGGCGCAGATCCTGGTCTCGCGCGGCGCCCGCACGATGGTGCACGCGCTGATGCAGGCACTGCTCAACGACGACGACGAGGTGGTCGTCCCCGCGCCCTACTGGCATGCCTACCCCGATCTCGTGCGGCTCGCCGGCGGCGAGCCCGTGATCGTGCGCACCGTGGCGCGCCGCGACTACCGCATGACACCCGAGCAGCTGCATGGCGCGCTCGGACCGCGCTCGGACCGCGCTCGCGCCTACTGGTGCTGGCGAGTCCCGCCGGGTCGAGCAGTGGCGTCTATAAGCGCGGCGAACTCGAAGCACTCGCCGCGGTGCTCGGAGAACATCCGGAAGTCGTCGTGCTGAGCGACGACACGCAAGAACGCGACGCCTGGACGGCACCACCCTATATCAACATGCTGAAGGCGGCGCCGCGCCTGCACGCGCGCACCGTCATCATCAATGCCGTCGGCGAGATCGGCTTTGCCGCCGGCCCCGCGCCCCTCATCACGGCGATGGGCAGATACCTGGCCCTCAGCGCGGCAGCGCCCGACGCCCGGGCCCGGTCCGAGGCAGCAGCAATACTCCGTGCCGACGAAGCCGCACGCGACGCATGGCGCGCCAGCCTGCGCAGGCGTCACGACCTGCTGCACGGCACACTGGGTCGCCTTCGCGGCAGCACGGTCCTGCCTGCCACCGGCGGCTGCCACCTGCTGGCCGACCTGCGCCCGCTCATCGCAGGGCGCGACGACGTCGACGACGACGGCGATCTCGCCGCCTGGCTGCTCGACGCCGCCGGCATCGTCTGCATACCCGGCACCGCATGCGGCCTCCCGGGTCATCTCAGGTTTTCCTTCGCCGTGCCGCAAGCCTCCCTGGAAGACGCCGCACGGCGGCTGCAAGCCACCCTCGGCTGAGGCGCGCAAGCGGAATTGACCCTGTCGCGAGCCGTCAGTACCATACGCGCCTTCCGACGATTCCCCGGTAGCTCAGTCGGTAGAGCGGGTGACTGTTAATCACTAGGTCGGCGGTTCGAGCCCGTCCCGGGGAGCCACTAAAACAACGACTTGACTAAGACAACGACTTGCGCATCGCAAGACACGGCCTTCCGAATTCGTTCCGAATATTCGAAGCGGCTGATCCGAGTATCCGGTAGCGCCAGGCGCCGGCTGCGTCACCAAATCGAAACGGCGTATCGATGACAGGGCACCGAGGTCGCCCAAGCGCATAGCCCGCCGCGCTACGAAGAGTCATCCCGCGATAGCGCGACGCTCCGTCCGTGATGTCTTGAACCCGGCTTGCGCGAGTCGCGCGAACATGGTCGAAGGGTCGATCACGCGCTCGGGACCATGCGCGCCCGGACACCCCGCCTCGCCTGACGCGAGCATCAGTGCCGCGGCGGCGGCCGGCGTACCGGTCATGACGCCGGCAACGTCGGGCGCGACGCCGCTGGTCGTGAGAGTGCATTCGACGACGACGAGGACCGCGCGTTCACGGGTTTGACCTCGCGCCTCCGCGCGCAGGCAGCCGATCTCGGAATACGCCTGGTCGGGACACGGCGCGCTCGCGATCCGAGCGTCGATGCAGGCCGCGAGGAATTCGACCGGCGCGATCGCGGCACCACCGACACTTAGCGGCTTCGCCGAACCGAGGCCGGCCGCGGCGAAGGCCTGCACGGCGCCTTCCAGTTGCGCGGGCAGGCCGAGACGCCAGGTCACCTCGCGCGCACCCCGCTCGGCCAGCAGGGCCGGGAGCGTCGCCGGTTCCGAGTGTAACGTGTGAACGCAGTCGACCTCGCCGATCGGTTCCGGGAATCGAATGCAGCGTCGTCCCGCCAGCGCCGGCAATTCGCGCAGTTCACCGTCGACATACTGAAAGGACGGCTCGCAGAATTCTTGCATAATAGTGCGAATCGAGTACGGGGGGACGAGCACGTCCCTCTCGGGCATATCCGGCGCCACCGCGGCGAAAGCCATGTCGACGCTCTCGATACGATCCATCCCTTCACAAGCCGCGACGGCCAGAAGGTTGCTCAGCCCGGGAGCCGCGCCCATACCCAGCACAGCGGTCAGCCCCGCACCCTCGAACTCCGCGCCGAGCGCCAGTTGTCGGCGCGTGGCGTGAAACATGCCGCCGAGGTCGAGGTAGTGGCTGCCGGCGGCCAGGCAGGCGCGCATCACGTCGAGGTTGGCGTCGTACTGGGCAGCGTTCACGGTTACGGTGGCTTTGGAAAGCAGGCGGGTCAACGCTTGCAAGTTGCGTGCGTCGCACGCGCTGGCCGTGGCTGCCTCGAGGCCTGACCGCTCGACGACTGCGCGTGCCCGCGCACCATCCGCGTCGATCACGGTCAGCGCCAGCTCCGATTCGCGGCGCGCAAGCTCACTGACAATGTCTGCACCCATGGCGCCGGCGCCGACGATTGCGATTTGCATCAGTGTCTCCCGGTTCAGTCGATCTCGATCAACAGGTGGCCGCCGCTGCGTGCACTGACGCGCGCCCCCGCCGGCGCGACGACCGTGGTATCCGCCGCTACCATCAACGCGGGACCAGTGACGACGTCACCTGCCGTCATCCGCTCGATGTCGACGAGCGGCACGACGCGGCGAGTTCGACTCTGCGCGTCGAAGAGTTCGGTGTCTCCTACCACGAACGGCTCGGAGCAGGTGCCGTCGGCCCCTCCGGCAATGCCGGCGCTTGCCCCGCGCGCGACCACGCGCCACATGACGAACTCGACATCCGATCCCGGCTCGGACACGGCGTAGCGTTCCTGG
>Ga0180430_10005080_pt1 | contig 10987 bp, 5 predicted proteins | sample SS_ome_9_FD_132999 | JGI IMG/M metagenome (GOLD analysis project Ga0180430, IMG submission 132999) | Hypersaline lake sediment archaeal communities from the Salton Sea, California, USA - SS_1_S_2 metaG | ecosystem: Environmental > Aquatic > Non-marine Saline and Alkaline > Hypersaline > Sediment... | reverse complement strand
GGACGCCGGAACGGACGCCGAGGCCCCGAAGAAGAAGTCCCGACGCCGTCGCGGCGGCCGACGCCGCAAGGGCGGTGCCACCGAAGACGGGGCCGAGACCGAATCGGAGACCGAGGGCGACGACGCCTCGACCGACGAGGCGTCGGCCGAGTCCGAGTCCGAGGCCAGGACCGCCGAGACGGGTGACGACGCGGAGTCCGAGTCCGAGTCCGAGTCCAAGGACGGGAACGGGAACGGAGCCGGGGACAAGTCGAAGGACGACGGCAAGACCGCGAAGAAGTCGCGACGCACGCGGGATCGACGCTGGCCCGAGCGCGACGCGATCGAGGTCACCCCGACCGGCCCCCGGGCCGAGAAGGGCTCGCGGCTCATGCTGGTCGACGAGGTCCCCGGCGAGTCGTGCCGGATCGCGGTGCTCGAGAAGGGCCGCCTCGAGGAACTCTTCGTCGAGCGTGCCCAGAGCAGCACCGCGGTCGGCAACATCTACAAGGCCCGGGTCGTCAACGTCGAGAGCGCGATCCAGGCCGCCTTCGTCGACTACGGCGAGGGCATGAACGGCTTCCTGCACGTCTCGGACCTCCACCCGCGGTACTTCCCGGGCGGCGACAAGACCGAGAAGGTCGGCCGCAAGACGCCTCGTCGCGAGCGGCCGCCGATCCAGGAGGCCCTCAAGAAGGGGCAGGAGATCCTGGTGCAGGTGCTCAAGCAGGGAGTCGGCACCAAGGGGCCGACCGTCACGAGCTACCTGTCGATCCCCGGCCGCCTCATGGTGATGATGCCGGGCATGGACCGCGTGGGCGTCAGCCGCAAGGTCGACGACGAGCAGCGGGACAAGATGCGGAAGATCCTCGACCAGCTCGATCTTCCCGAGGGCTTCGGCTTCATCCTGCGGACCGCCGGCTACGACCGGACCAAGGCCGAACTGAAGCGCGACGTCAGCTACCTCCGACGACTCTGGGATCAGCTCGAGAAGCGGATGTCCAGGGTCGGGGCGCCGAGCGAGCTCTACACCGAGGGCGATCTGCTCGTCCGCACGATCCGCGACGTGGTCGACGACTCGATCGGGTCGATCGTCGTCAACAGCGAGGTCGCGTTCGAGCGGGCGAAGGCGTTCCTCGACGTCATCGCCCCGAAGTCGTCCCCGATCGTGCGGCACTACGACGATCCGGTCCCGCTCTTCGACGCGTTCGGCGTCGAGCCGCAGATCGACATGATCCACGCCCGCGAGGTTCCGCTGCGGTCCGGCGGCGCCCTCGTCATCGACCAGACCGAGGCGATGGTGGCGATCGACGTCAACTCCGGCCGCAGCCGCGGGGCGAAGGACGCCGAGAGCAACGCGGTCTCGACCAACCGCGAGGCGGTCGACGAGATCGCCCGACAGCTCCGGCTCCGTGATCAGGGCGGCCTCGTGGTCTGCGACCTCATCGACATGCGGTTCGCGCGGAACCGGAAGGAGATCGAGGAGCGGCTCGCGAACAACCTCGCCAAGGACCGCGCCCGCACCACGTTCCTGCCGATCAGCGAGTTCGGACTGGTCGAGATGACGCGGCAGCGGATCCGCCCCAGCATCCGCACCCAGTACTTCACGCCGTGCCCGATGTGCCAGGGGATCGGCGAGATCCGCAATCCCGACTCGGTCGCGGGCGACGCGGTGCGTCGCGCCGCCCGGTACCTCGCGATCGACAAGGTCGACCGCATCGAGCTGGTGTGCGGCTTCCGCGTGGCCAGTGCGATCCTCGCGGGTCATCGTCGACGGATCGACGCCCTCGAACGGCAGAGCGGGGGGCGGATCGACGTCCGGATCTCCGACCAGATCCCCGGCGACCGCTTCGACGTCTACGCGTACGACGATCGCGGCGCCGACCTCGATCTCGGGCGTCTGCCGAAGATCAAGGCGCCGGATCCCGAGTCGCTGCCGACCGAGGTGCTCGAACCCGACGAGGACGATGGCGACGCCGACGGCACCCCGTCCCGCCGCGGCGGACGCCGGCGACGCCGTCGCCGGAAGCCCGCCCCCGCGGACGTCGTGTCGATCGCGATGGCGGGCGGCTTCGACGACTTCGACGACGAGGATGACGACGACGAGATCCTGACCGGCGAGGACGACGCCGGCTCCGAGACCCGGAACGACGGCGATGACGACGGTGACGGCGAGGGCGAAGGCGGCGGGCGCAAGCGTCGCCGCCGTCGGCGACGCCGCCGTGGCCGCGGCGGTTCCGGCGAGGACGACGCCGGGTCGACGCCCGAGCCCGAACCCGCCCCGCCCGCGGAGCCCATCCGCGTGCACGAGATGGCGAAGGCCCTCGACATCAAGAGCCGCCTGATCCTCGACGCGGTCGCCGAGCGGTTGCCCGAACTGGAGCTCAAGGGCGCGATGTCGTGGATCCCGGCCGAGCACGTCGCGACCGTCCGCGGTTTCGTCGCCCCGGAGCCGCCTCCGGCACCGGAAGCGAGACCGGAACCCGACCCCGGCGACGCCGAGGCTGCCGGCGAAGACGGCGACGACGGCCCGAAGAAGAAGCGACGTCGACGGCGACGCCGCGGGGGCCGCAAGCACCGCCGCGATGACGATGGAGACGGCGAGAACGGTGACGACTCCGGCGACGGCAACCCCGAGGACCGCGCGTCGGGCGAGTCCGCGGACGGCGACGCCCGGGACGACGCGTCCTCGCCGGCGGTCGAAGCCGCGTCCGTCGAGGAGTCGACCGACGCCGACGACGAATCCGAACCCGCCGCCGTGGTCGTCGAGACGACTCCCGCCCCGAAGCCGAGGCGACGTCGCTCGCTCTACGGCGGCCGTCACCAGCGGCTGAGCACGCCGCCGGAGCCGAGCAACGATCGGTGACCCGGCCATGACCAGAGACCCCGCCACCCCGAGACGCGTGATCGTGCTGGGATCGACCGGCTCGATCGGCGTCTCGGCGCTCGACGTGGTCGCGGCGCTCGACGCCTCGGACCGGCCCGGCCCCCGGTTCGAGATCGTCGGCCTCGCGGCCGGTCGCCGTGGTGACGCCCTCGAGTCGCAGGCCGCCCGGTTCGGCGTGATCGACGTCGCGGTGGCCGATCCGCAGGCGACCGGGGCGATCGACTCGTCGCGGCGGGTGCGGTCCGGTCCCCGGGCGGCGGTCGAACTGGTCGAAGAGATCGCCCGCCCCGGCGATCTCGTGGTGGCCGCGATGGTCGGGGCCGCGGGCATCCCGGCGGTGCTGGCGGCGATCGAGACGGGCGCGGACGTCGCCCTCGCCAACAAGGAGACGCTGGTGGCCGCGGGGGCGATCGTGATGCCCGCGGCGGCCGCGGCGGGCGTCCGGATCATCCCGGTGGACAGCGAGCACGCGGCCCTGCACCAGTGCCTGCGATCGGGCCGCGGCGACGCCGAAGTCGCCCGGTTGGTGCTCACCGCGTCGGGCGGCCCGTTCCGGACCTGGGACGCGGAACGCATCCGCACCGCCGACGTGTCGGCCGCCCTCGCCCACCCGACCTGGGCGATGGGCCGCAAGGTCACGATCGACTCGGCGTCGATGATGAACAAGGGCCTCGAACTCATCGAGGCGCACTGGCTGTTTGATGTGGATGCCGATCGACTCGATGCGATCATCCATCCGCAGTCGATCGTGCACTCGTTCGTCGAGTTCGTGGACGGGTCCACGCTCGCCCAGCTGTCGCCCCCCGACATGCGGATGCCGATCCAGTACGCGATGTGCCATCCCGCCCGCGTGCCCGGCTGCGCTCCGACGCTCGACTGGACCACCTTCCGCGACCTCGTCTTCGAGCCCGTCGATCACGAGCGCTTCCCCGCGATCGGGCTCGCCCTCGACGCCGTTCGTCGCGGCGGCACCGCGGGGGCGACGTTCAACGCGGCGAACGAGGCCGCGGTCGAGGCGTTCCTCGACCGGCGGATCGCCTTCGGCCGGATCGGCGATCTGGTCGCCGAAGCGATGGCGACGCTGCCGGTGCAGGCGGCGGCCGACCTGAACGACGTCGAGCAGGCGGATGCCGTCGCCCGCGACTGGGTGGCGGGACGCCTGTCGGCATCGGGGGCATCGCCGCCGGACGCCGCCGGGAAACCCGGACCTTCCAGCGCCCCCGCCTGACCCGACGACCGGCGTCTGCCGATCTTCGGTCGAGGGATGCGGACCGGCCGGTCGGGACCGACCTGCCGTTCGCCCGCGGGTCCCGATCGACGGGCTATTCTCCAACCTTCCGCCCCCCAGGCCTCACTCGGAACGCTTCGTGGACATCCTCGGCACCGGCAGCAACATCGTCCTGATCGTCCTCGGCTTCGGGCTGCTGATCGCGCTGCACGAACTCGGTCACTTCCTCGCCGCCCGCTGGGCGGGCATCCGCGCCGACGGCTTCGCGATCGGCATGGGGCCGGTGGTCGCGAGCTTCCGCAAGGGCGTCGGCTTCCGCTTCGGCTCGTGCGACGAGGTGGTCAAGGCCCGCACCGGACGGTTGCCGATCCAGATGAGCGATCGGGAACTCGAGGAGGCCGGACTCGGCGAGACCGAGTACTCGCTTCGACTGCTGCCGATCGGCGGCTACGTGAAGATGCTCGGGCAGGAGGACGCCAACCCCGCCGCGACCAGCGAGGACCCCCGCAGTTACGGGCGGACCCCGATCGGACGCCGGATGGTCGTGGTCTCGGCGGGCGTGGTCATGAACCTCATCACCGCGATCGTGATGTTCGTCATCGCCTTCCTGGTCGGCGTGCGGTTCGAAGCCCCGGTCGTCGGCGGTGTGATGCCCGACTCGTCCGCGGCGACCGCGATCGCCGTCGCCGGCGACCCCGCGGACACCGGCGACGGCCTCCGGGCGGGCGATCGCGTGGTCCGCATCGACGACACCGAGGTCCTCACCTTCTCCGACCTCATGATCGAGGCGGCGATGAGCGTGCCCGGTCGGCCGCTCCGGGTCGAGGTGGAACGCCCCGGCGTGAACGAGCCGCTCGTCTTCGACATCGAGCCGGAATACAACGATCAGGCGAACATGCGGATGATGGGCGTGATGCCCGCGTCGAGCACGACGCTCGCGGACGCCCCGGAACTCGTCCCGATCCTCGAGTCGCTCGTCGGGCCCGAGGCGGCCCCCCGGCTTCCGGGCCGCTCGATCGAACGGGTGGACGGCGACGAGATCGCGACCTGGGAGGACTTCGAAGCCCGACTGACCGCCGCGGACGGCGGCACGGTCGCGGTGACCTTCGGGGCCGACCCGGCTCCCTCGGGTGACGACGGCGACGTCAACGTGGCGCTCGCGGCCCAGCCGAGACTTCAGCTCATGCCCGACCCGTCCAGCGAGTTCGGCGCCGCCGAAGGCCTGCTCGGGCTGGTCCCGCTGGTCCGGATCGAGGACGTTCCCGAGGGTGGTCGCAACCACGGCGTGATCCGACCCGGCGATCTCGTGCTGCAGGTCGCCGATCGATCCGCTCCGTCGATGAACGAATTCCGCAGCACGATCCAGGCCCGCCCCGGCCGGACGATCCCGCTGGTGGTGCTCCGCGACGGCGTGACGACCGACATCGAAGCCGAGGTCGACGCCCGCGGCCTGCTCGGGGTGCTGCCCGGATACGCCCTCGATCTCCCGGTCACCGCCCGCCCGCTCATGCGGACCGGCACCACCGAGGCCGACGCGGTCGCGACGCCGATCGCGGATCTGTCGCTTCTCCCCCGGACCCGGATCGACGCGATCGGCGATCGACCGGTCGAGGACTGGGCGTCGATGCGGGCGGCCCTGCTGGCCGCGACCGCGGAGGCCGCGGCCGGCGGCGAGGACGCCCGCGTCGAGATCACCACGACGCTCCCGCTGGCCGACTCGACTCCGCAGACCGCGACCATCGCGATCGCCGCCGACGACGTGCGGGCCCTGCACGACCTCGGCTGGACCTCGCCGCTGCCCGCCGCGTGGTTCCAACCGCTGCAGACCACGCTGACCGCCCACGGCAATCCGCTGACCGCGGTGGCGATGGGGTTCCGGCAGACCTGGCGGATGATCGTCCTGACCTATCTGACCATCGACCGGCTGGTCGGGGGCACGGTCAGCGTCAAGCAGCTGCACGGCCCGGTCGGGATCGTGCACATCGGCACCAAGGTCGCGGATCGCGGGGCGATGTACCTGCTGTTCTTCCTCGCGATGATCAGCGTGAACCTCGCGGTGCTGAACTTCCTGCCCCTGCCGATCGTGGACGGTGGACTGTTCCTGTTCCTCGTCTACGAGAAGATCCGCGGCCGCCCGCCGTCGATCGCGTTCCAGAACGCCGCGGCCCTGATCGGCCTCATCCTGATCGGGTCGCTGTTCGTGGTCACGTTCTTCAACGACGTGCTGAGGTTGACCGGTGGCGGATGACCCGACGCACCGCGACCCCGCCGCCGGCCGGGTGGTGCTGGTCACCGGCGCCGGCAGCGGCATCGGCCGCGCGACGGCGGGAAGGCTCGCCGCCGACGGCTGGCGACTCGCCCTGCTCGGCCGCACCCGCGCGACGCTCGAAGCGACCGCAGCCGCATTGCCCGAGTCGGCATCGCCGCTGATCCTCGTGGCGGACCTCGCCGACGACGAGGCGTGCCGGTCCGCGATCAGTCGGATCGTCGAGCACTTCGGCCGCCTCGATGCGATCGTCAACAACGCCGGGGTCGCACCGCAGGTGCAGATCGGCGAGACCGACGCGACCCTCGTCCGCGAGACCCTCGATCGGAATCTGGTCGGCCCGATCGTGCTGGTGGCGACCGCGTGGCCCGAACTCACCGCCCGACGGGGCCGGGTGGTGAACGTCTCGTCGATGGCCTCGCTCGATCCGTTCCGCGGCTTCACGGCCTACGCCGCGAGCAAGGCGGGACTCGACTCGCTGACCCGGTCGATCATGGCCGAAGCCGACGACACCGGGGTCACCGCCTTCACGATCAATCCGGGCATCGTCGAGACCCCGCTTCTGCGGAAGCTCTTCGACGAGGCGACGGTGCCCCCCTCGATGGCTCTTGCGCCGGCGCGGATCGCGGACGAGATCGCGGCGTGCCTGGCGGGGACGTGCGACGACCGGGCGGGCCGGACCCATCCGGTGGTGCCCGACTGACCCACGGGAAGATCGGGGACCATCGCGACGGGCGGAGGCGGTCCCGGCGGATCCCGAGGTCCGCAAACCGCTCAGCGGCGACGGCGGAGTTCGCGTTCGATGTCCCGTTTCGCCTCGCGCTTGGCGATGTCCTGTCGCTTGTCGGCCTTCTTCCGCCCCTCGGCGATGCCGACCAGCAGCTTCGCCCGGCCGTCCTTGAAGTAGATCTTGAGCGGCACCAGCGCCGAACTCTCGCCGTCCTGCGCCCGGGCGAGATCCCGGATCTCCTTCTTGTGGGCGAGCAGGGCCCGGGTGCGAACCGATTCGTGCTGCCGCGGCCCCGCGGGCGGGTATTCCGCGATGTGCACGCCGTGCAGCCGGAGGCTCGGGGGGTCGGCCTCGGCCCGGACCCAGCCCTCGGCGAGGCTCGCCCGACCGGCCCGGATCGACTTGACCTCGGTTCCGAGCAGACGAATCCCGCACTCGAGGGTCTCCCCGATGCGGTAGTCGTGGCGGGCGCGGCGATTCTCGATGACCACCGCGTCCGGATTCGTCTTCTTGCGCTTGGCCATAGGGGGAAGCGAGCCACGGTAGACCCCGGATCGAGTCCCTGCAAGGGGAGGAAGGTGCCTGCGACCCGTTCCGAGAATGAATCCCGACCCCGGGATCCGAGCCCCGCGATCGGCCCTTTTCGGAACCAACCGTCCATCCGGCCGTCCGGTGTTTCTACACTGAGTCTCGCTTCGGCCGATCTTCGGCCCGACTCCCCATTGACCTGTCAGGAAGACACGATGCAACTCAAGCACTCCGCGATCCTCGCCGCGGTGCTCGCCGTTCCCGGCCTCTGCGCCGCGAATGCCGCCGAGCGTCCGGGTACCGCCGTCGACAGCCGGGCGTTGACGATGGCCACCGCCCCCGAAGCCGCCTCCGGTCCGGCCCGCTTCCGAGCGGCCCACCCCGGCACCGGCTTCGCGGAGAACCACGGCCGGATCGAGCGGGTCTACGGTGCGGCCTTCGGCGGCGGTGCCAACCCCGTCGACGCCGCGGCCGGGTTCGTGACCGACCACGCGAAGGACCTCTGGGGCCTCGAGGCCGACCAGCTGCTCCCGATCGGTCCCTGGTCCGACCAGACCCACGTGCTCCCGCTGATGACCGATCCGGTCACCGGCGAGGCGAAGTTCATGCTCATGGGCTACATCCCGCACGTCGACGGCGTGCCGGTGTACGACTCGGCCCTTCGCGTGCTCGTCCGCAACGAGCCCGGCTTCCCGGTGGTCCTCGCCTCGGCCCAGGTCCCCGACGTCGCGGGCTTCGCGATCGACGCCCCGATCATGATGAACGAGAACGTCTTCACCGCCGAGGCGATGGAGCGGTTCGCCGAGGCCGAGGTCTCGGGCGTCCGCCCGGTGGTCTTCGCGGGCGTCAACGGCGAGACCGCCCCGGCCCGCCCCGGCGTCGAGTTCATCCTCACCGGCAGCGATGCGGACGGGAACTACACCAAGTTCAAGTTCATCGCGGATCCCGCCACCGGCGAGATCATTCACGAAGAGAACCAGATCCTGCACGCCGACGTGACCGTGCAGGTCCAGGCGAACAAGACCGACCAATACTCGATGGAGTGCGGTCCGGAGTCGGCCTCGCCGCTCCCCCACGCCCGCGTCACGGTCGGCGGTTCGACCTACTTCGCCGACGAGAACGGTCTGGTGACCATCCCCAACGCGGGCACCGGCAGCGTGACCGTGGCAGCCGAGGCCCGGACGAACTACTTCGTCACCGACGGCGGCCAGGGCGACGTCAACGGCACCTTCGCCTCGGGCACCACCGGCACCCTCACCCTCAACCAGGCGAACTCCAGCGATCAGCAGCGGGCGTGGGCCAACACCATCTACTTCGCCGAAGAGGTCCGCAACTTCACGCTGGCGTACAACAGCAACTATCCGACGGTCGCCAACCAGACCAACTTCCCGATCAACACCGGCGTGTCGGGCAGCTGCAACGCCTTCTACGACTACTCGTCGATCAACTTCTACAACGCGGGCGGCGGCTGCTCGAACACCGCGACCGACGTCGTGATCCACCACGAGTACGGACACCACCTCGTCGCCACCGCGGGCTCCGGCCAGGGCGAGTACGGCGAAGGTTCCGGCGACTGCATGGGCGTCCTGATCACCGGCGACAGCCGGCTCGCGGTCGGCTTCTACCTCAACCAGTGCGGCTCGGGCATCCGCAACGCCAACAACGGCTGCTCGTTCTCGTCGACCGGCTGCTCGTCGTGCGGCAGCGCGATCCACACCTGCGGCCAGCTGCTCTCGGGCATGGTCTGGGAGGTCCGTGACGAACTCATCGCCGCGGGCAAGCCGACCAGCATCATCGAGTCGATCTTCGTGAACTCGATGCCGCTGCACAACGGTACCTCGATCAACTCGAACATCACGATCGACTGGCTCACCCTCGACGACGACAACGGCAACATCGCCGACGGCACCCCGAACTACGCCGAGATCAACGGCGGATGCACCACCAAGGGCGTGCCCGGCCCCGAACTCGAACTCATCGCGTTCAACTTCCCCGCGGGTCGTCCGGAACTCGTCGATCCCAGTGCGGGCGCGACCTTCCCGGTGCAGGTCGTCGGCGTCGCCGGCACCCCGAACCCGGGCAGCGGTCGTCTCCGCTACCGAATCGACGGCGGCGCCTGGACCACGGTCTCGATGCCCCAGACCTCGGCCAACAACTACACCGCCGAGATCCCGGCGGTCGAGTGCGAGTCGTCGGTCGACTGGTACGTCTACGCGACCGCGAGCGGCGCGGGCACCTTCTACAGCCCGACCGACGCCCCGGCGTCGTCCTACGCCTCGATCGGTGCCACCGACATCCTCAACACCTACGGGGCGACCTACGAGTCGAACGCCGCCGGCTGGACGGTCAGCAACGACGCCGGTCTGACCAGCGGTGCGTGGGAGCGAGGCAACCCGAGCGGCACCGCGACCCGCGGCGAGCCCGATGCGGCGGCGGAAGGTTCGTTCTGCCTCGTCACCCAGAACGGCAACGGCAACTTCGACATCGACGGCGGCTGCACCACCATCACCAGCCCCGCCTTCGATGCCACCAACGGCGGCACCACCGTGTCGTACATCCGCTGGTTCGACAACACCGGTGACGGCACCGGTGCCTCGCCCAACGAGGACGTGATGACCATCCAGATCTCGGCCGACGACGGCTCGACCTGGACGACCGCCGAGATCGTCGGCCCGACCACCCAGAACACCGGTGGTTGGTTCGAGCACTCGTTCCTGGTCGGCGACTTCGTCGCGAACACCGCGACCTGCCGCGTCCGCTTCACCGCGTGCGACAACGGCAGCGGTTCGGTGGTCGAAGCCGCGATCGACGACTTCCGCGTCACCGCGGTCGAGTGTGCCGAACCGCCCGCCCTGCTCGGCGACATCAACGGCGACTGCATCGTCGACGGTGCGGACCTCGGCCTCCTCGTGAGCGCCTGGGGCACCAACGACCCCGCCGCCGACCTCGACGGCAGCGGCACGGTCAACGGCGGCGACCTCGGCCTCCAGCTCGGCAACTTCGGGGCCGTCTGCCCCTGAGTCCGACGCACGATGTCTGATCAACAAACCCGCGGGGGTCGCCGAAGGCGACCCCCGCGGTGTTGTTTGTTTGAGCGCTGCGCGTGGCCCGTTCGGACCATGCTTGAACTTGCTTGATCGCTGCGCGTGGCCCGTTCGGGCCATGCTCGCTTTCTGGTATCGACGCGGCCCCCTCACCGCCTTCGGCGAGAGCTCCCGGCGCCTTCGGCGAGAGCAGGAGATCAGGGGAGCAGGGGAGCAGAGTCGTGCAGGGCGCGGCAAAACGGTTCTCCTCCCCCACGCGTGGGGGAGGTGCCCGCGAAGCGGGCGGAGGGGGTTCGTGGCCGACTCGTTGATCATCCGAGTCGGC
>Ga0180430_10005077_pt1 | contig 10989 bp, 8 predicted proteins | sample SS_ome_9_FD_132999 | JGI IMG/M metagenome (GOLD analysis project Ga0180430, IMG submission 132999) | Hypersaline lake sediment archaeal communities from the Salton Sea, California, USA - SS_1_S_2 metaG | ecosystem: Environmental > Aquatic > Non-marine Saline and Alkaline > Hypersaline > Sediment... | reverse complement strand
GGGATCGTAGCCGACGGCCTCGAGCACAGCCGGGTCAACCATGCCGGCCCCACCCATCTCGATCCAGCGGCCGTTCCACTCCATGTCGACCTCGACGCTCGGCTCTGTGAAGGGGAAGAACGACGGGCGAAACCGCACATGAACGTCACCACCGAGAAAGCTCGAGGCGAAGGACCGCAGCACACTTTTGAGGTGTGCCATGGTGATCCCCGGTTCGACCAGCAGGCCCTCCACCTGATGGAACATCGGATAGTGCGTCGCATCGGCCGTGTCGGGACGATAGACCCGGCCCAGCGAGACGATTCGCAGCGGTGGACTCCGCCGCTCCATCACGCGGATCTGCACCGTGCTGGTCTGGGACCGCAACAGCAGCGGTTCGGCATGGGAGGCGACCGACAGGTAGAAGTTGTCGAGCGGGTCTCTGGCGGGATGCTCAGCAGGAATGGCGAGTGCCTCGAAGTTGTGCCATTGGTCCTCGACCTCAGGCCCGTCGACCACCTCAAAGCCGAGATGCCCCATGATGGCCGCCACCCGGCGGATCGTCTGGCTGAGCGGATGGACCCGCCCCAGCCGAATCGGCTCACCCGGCAGGGTGACATCGATCGCGGCGGCGATGGGGCCGGCAGCCGCCGCGGTAATCCGCGCTTGAGCAGCCGAGAAGAGCTCGTCCACGGCCTGCTTGACAGCATTGAAGTGCTTGCCACCGGCCGGCTTGTCGGCCTTCGCCAGCTGGCCCAGCCCCCGTTGGGCGAGCTTCAGCCGGCCACTTTTCGCGCCGAGCAGGCTGACCCTCGCGGTCTCGAGGGCTGCCGCATCCGTGGCGTCCGCGAGGTTTCGCTCCGCTTCGGTCCGCAGTTCATCGAGTTCGGCAACGAAGGCTTCGAGTGAAACGTGCGACACGAGTTGCGGACCGTTCCAAAGGGCGTCTCAGAAAACCGCCCGCTCAGGCGACGGCCGATTCCGGCAGGCCGAGGCCTTCCCGGACCCGGCTGACGACGGCATCAAAACCGGTGGGGTCGAGGACGGCCATCTCCGCCAGTGTCCGCCGGTCGAGTTCACAGCCGACCTTTTCCAGGCCAGCGATGAACTGGCTGTACCGCAGGCCCCGCTCGCGGCAGGCCGCGTTGATGCGGATGATCCAGAGCCGGCGGAAATCACGCTTGCGGCGACGGCGGTCGCGGTGGGCAAACACACCGGCCCTGATCACCGACTCTTTGGCTGTTCGGAGCAACCGGCTCCGCCCACCGACCGAACCCTTGGCCCGCTTGAACAGCCGCTTCTTCGCCCGCAGTCGGGGGACAACATTTTTGGTACGCATCGAATCCTCGGGGGTCTGGGCTTGGTCTGCTGGTCAGGGGGAGGGCTGGGGAAGTGGCGGCCTTGGTCAGTAGCTGTACGAGGCGAGGGCCTCAACGATATTCGACGTGTCTGACTTGGCAAGCACGCCGGTTCCCCGCAGGTTTCGCTTTCGCTTGGCGGAAAGCCGAACCTGAAGATGGCTGGTGCCGCTGCGGCGATGTTTCACTTTGCCGTTGGCGGTCATTCGGAACCGCTTTTTGGTTCCTTTGTGAGTCTTCTGCTTTGGCATCGGTTGCTCCTCTGTTCTTCTGAGTGGTCTCGGTCATTCGGCCCGTGAATCACCATTCGGATCGGTTGCGGGCAGCGGCTACCGCGGGGCCAGGGTGCAGATCAGCCGGCGGCCGGTCTGCTGGGGTGACGATTCGACTTTGCTGATGTCCTCGAGTTGTTCGATCACCTGCCGCATGATCCGCTGCCCTTCATCGATGTGAGCCATTTCCCGGCCCCGGAAGATCACCGATACGGTCACCTTGTCCTTGTGGCTTAGAAAGCCCCGGGCCTGGTTGATTTTGAATTCGATGTCGTGCTCGCCGGTTTTGGGCCGAAGGCGAATCTCCTTGAGTTTGGTCTGGTGGACGTGGGTCTTGTGTTGTTTTTTCTTCTGCTGGTACTTGAACTTGCCGAAGTCCATGATTCGGCAGACGGGCGGACGCTCATTCGGGGCCACCTCGACAAGGTCGAGCCCTGTCGACTGGGCGCGAGCCAATGCCTCGTCGGTGGGAATGATCCCCAGTTGCTCACCCTCGGAGGTGATCACTCGAACCGGTGAGATTCGAATCTGGTCGTTGATGCGGTGCTGTTTCTCGATGGCCAAATGCTCCAAACCCGCGATAGCTGTTACCGGGCGGGCTGGCTCATCCACGCACCTTCCACCACGGCACAACTCCTTTTCCTACCACATCGGCCGGCCGCACCCGAAGGCAGGCACAGGCCGTCCGGGGACGCCCCGACGCTGTTGGCAAAACGCTCAGTATTTCAATCAGGGCGGGGGGCAGTCAAGCGGTCGGGAGGTTATTCCGCCGTTTTTATGTTCGCCGACAGCCCGCGGTCAGTCCGCAATCCCGGCGACCGCAAAGCCGTCAACAAGCTGCTGGTCAGCCTCGCCGAACCGCTCGAGCTGGCCCGACTCGACCATGAACGAAAGGGTCGCCTGACCGCCATTCGCCGCGGTCACATGATAATGAACCCAGCGAAACGGCAGGCCATCGGCCTCGCCATCGGACGCAACCCGCAGAATCTGGGTGCCGTCGCTTCGCCTCGATTCAGCCGCCGACACGAGGTGGTTGAACTGCCCCGTCAAGGAGCGTTCGATATCGCGCTGAAAGGCTGCGAGGCTGGGGGCGTCACCCGTGGGAGGCAGCGGAATAATACTGGCCTGACCAAGCAGACGGCCCTCGTCGATCAGCCGCAGCACCGTCTGGTCGGTCTGCTGCTCGATCGCCCGCCAGCGGGTGTCGTACACCAGATCGAAACGGCCGTGAGGGTCGCTCAGCCAGAGGCTGCCGGGCTGACCGGGGCCCCGCCGCGGAGGCCGGGAGGCGGTCGCGAACGTTGTCGGGGCCTGCCGGCTGTCGTCACTCGCTGCAACTGCTTGGCGGCGGGTGATCTCGACTGTGGCCTCGATGTCGAGTCCGGGCGTGATATGCCCGGCCTGCCGACGCTCGTGCAATTGTGCCTCAAGGCCAATCAGTCCGGTGTCGCTCAACTGGCTGGCATCCCAGCGGTAGCTGGCCGACAGATCGATCACCGTCGGGACGCCATCCACCGCCCCCCTGACCTCACCGGCGAGGCTGACTGTCAGCAGGTCGGCTTCAGCCTGCTTGACGGTGGCGGTCACCTCGCCCCCGGTGACGGTGTCGATGCAGAGCAACGCAGCCAGGCCGTCGGTGGTGAGGGTCCAGGTTGTTCCCGCCGCGGCAGCCGCCGGCGGGCTGACCGCAGCGTGCCAGGCGGGATCAAAAGGCAGCGCGAGCAGGTCCCGCTCTTCCCGGGTAACAAAGCCGTCGGCCAGCCAGGGGTGCAGGCGACCGTCCGCCGCAGTGATCAGCACCACCTCCGCATCGGACGGCAGGATCGTCCGAACGGTCGTGTCATCGATCTGCAAGACCGCTTCCGCCCTGTCGTAGTGCCGCTCGACGGTTCGGCCAGCCACCCCGCTCGCCGCGGCTGCGGCGGGCCGCTCGACGTACTGCAGGGTTGCATTGACCGCGACGGCATGCTCCACCACCTCGAGCGTTGCAGTCTCCCCGGGCGGAGTTTCTTCGTCGGGCGGGATGGGGGCGGCCACCGCGGCCCGCAGGCTGCCGCTGGCAGAAAACCGTGTCAGCACCTGCCAGTTGCCGGCCCGGCCGGCCGGCGGGGAGTCTGCCGCAACGGCCGCCTCCGGGCTGGCGAGGACTGCGGCCAGCACCGCCGCCACGAATAGCCCACAAGCCGAGCGAGCCGGGCCGGCTACTGGCGGGATCGTGCGGTTTTTCGGTGTCATCGGTCCCTCAGCAACGGGCAGCACTTCTCTGTGCGATCGGCCAGGAGCGTCAGCCGCCTTGCAGAAAGTTCCCCTGCTCCGCACATTCGCCAGTTTCACTTTCCGGCCGGCGGCGACAGTTGGTGGCACGACAGCTGGTAGGCAGAACGAAATACCAACTGTCCAGCATGAAAACGGACTTCAAAAAAGCTTTTTTCTCGGAACTGCGGCCACTGCTTGAGAACCACCGCAAGGCTGAGAGATTCAGGTAAACCACTGAAACATTGGAACTTATCGCCTGGCCCACAGGGTGCGAGCCTGCCGGTTGTGCCGACGGACCGAAAATCGCTCAAGAAAATCAGGTGTCCAGCGAACCGGCTTGACCCGTGGAGCGTATAACTAGGGCGTCCGCAAGAATGGTGTGGAGGGGATCAAGGATGATCTCGGTGCGTGGACGCCTGTTCGGTCGGCTGGTCACTTTGGGGACACAACACTGGAGGTCGGAAGCCGAAAAGTTCCGCCGGTCGCGTCAGGGGCGACTCCGGGTTTTTTCGGGGGAAGACACCAGTCGGTTGATCTCCACCAAGGAGGATTCTCATGCGTTCCAACGTTTTCAACACGTCCGTTCCATTCATGCGTCTCTATCGGGACGAAAGCAGCCCAGTCGGGGGAAGCGACGTTTCCTCTGCTCCGGGTTCGCTTCCTGTTGTCGCCGATGAGGTTCTTTCAATCGAAGATTTGGCGAAGCGGTTCAATGTTTCGACCAAAACCATCTCGCGTTGGCGGGATCATGGTCTCGTTGCCCAACGGGTGACGATCGATGGTCGCAAGCGGGTCGGCTTTCTGGCCAGCGCCGTCGAACGGTTTGTGCATGAAAATCCCTTGCGGATTCAGCGAGGAAGCCGGTTCAGCCAACTCTCCACAGAAGAGCACGACCGGATCATTGCCTGGGCCCGCCGGCTGGCGGTCGCCGGAGCCTGCCCGGCCGATGTGCATCGCCGGATTGCCCGGCGGCTCAACCGCAGCGTTGAAACGATCCGCTATACGATCAAGCGGTACGACCAGGATCATCCCGAGTCGGCTGTCTTCCCGGGATCGGATGGGAAGCTTCGCCCCGAAAGCTGCGTCCGGATTTACCAGCACTACCAGCAGGGTGAGACGGTTGAGTCGATCGCCCGCCGGTATCGCCGCAGCAAGGCGAGCATCTATCGGGTCATTCTGGCACAGCGGTTCGAGGCGATCAGCCAGCTGCCGCTCGATTACATCCCCAACGCACTGTTCTCGCGGAAGAGCGCGGAAAAGGTTGTCTTTCAGGCCTTCCCGGAAAACCCCGATGCCGGCAAGCGGGTGCGGCGGCCGGCTGGCCTGCCGGCCTACCTGGCCAGTCTGTACGAGGTTCCCCTGCTGACCCGCGAGCAGGAGGTCTGGCTGTTCCGCAAATTCAACTACCTCAAGCACAAGGCATCGCAGCTGCGTGAGCAGCTGAAGCCCGAGCGGCCCAACGCCCGGCTGATGGATCAGATCGAAGCGATCTATGGCGAGATTGTCGAGCTGAAGAATCGGATCGTCCGGGCCAACCTGCGGCTGGTCGTCTCGATTGCCAAGCGACGGGTGACGGCGTCAGACAGCTTTTTCGACCTGGTCAGTGACGGCAACATGTCGTTGATGCGGGCCGTGGAAAAGTTTGACTATGCCCGGGGCAACAAGTTCAGCACCTATGCCTCGTGGGCGATCATGAAGAACTATGCCCGGACCATCCCCGACGAACACAAGCGGCGGGATCGGTTCCGCGCGGCCGACATGGAGATGCTGCAGACAGCGCCGGATGACCGGACCGATGAGACCCAGCGGCGACTGGCCGAGTCGGATCGGCTGCATCAGGTCGAGAAGTTTCTCGATCGGCTCGAGCCGCGGGAACAGACCATCATCATCCGTCGCTACGGCCTCGACCACGAGCGCGAGCCGCAGACCCTCAAAGAGGTCGGCTCGGCCCTCGGGGTCACCAAAGAGCGGGTGCGGCAGATCGAGGCGAAGGCGCTCGAAAAGCTCCGCGAAGCGGCCGAAGCTGAGGCGATCCTGCCGGAACTGGGCTGATCGAGCGGCGATGCTCGACCGGAATCCGAGGGACACTACCGGGCCGGTGCTGCGGGAGCTCGCAGCGCCGGCCCGATCGCACGGCCGATCTGTTTGACGGCCTGCCGGATGCGGTTCTCATTCTCGATCAGGGCCATCCGCAGGAAGCCCTCGCCCGCCGGACCAAAGCCGGCCCCGGGGCTGACCGCCACATCGGCCTCTTCGAGCAGTTTGGCAGCAAAGTCCATGCTGCTCATCTCGCTGGCGAAGGGTTCCGGGATGCGGGCCCAGACAAACATGCTGGCCTTGGGCACATCGACAGGCCAGCCGATCCGGGCGAGGCCTTCGCAGAGGACATCCCGCCGTCGCTGATAGACCTCCGACTGGGCGACAACATCTGCTTCACCATCTCGCAGGCCGACGACGGCGGCAACCTGAATGGGCCGGAACATGCCGTAGTCGTAATAGGTCTTCACCGTGCCGAGGGCCTTGATGATCTGCGGGCTGCCGGCGCAGAAGCCGACCCGCCATCCGGCCATACTGAAGCCCTTGCTCATCGTGGTGAACTCGACCGCCAGGTCCTTGCCGCCCGGGACGGCGAGAATGCTCGGCGACTCATAGCCGTCAAAGGTGACGTCGGCGTAGGCCAGATCGGAGATCACCGGAAATCCATGCCGCCGGGCCAGGGCGACGACATCGGTGTAGAAGTCTGCCTCGACCACGGTGGTGGTGGGGTTGTGGGGGAAGTTCACGACCAACAGCCGGGGCGGCCCCGCGGGGCTCTCGCAGCGTTCAGCCACGGCCGCCAGAAATCTGTCGGGCTGGGTTGTGTCGATTGCCAGCGGATTCCCTGATGCCAGGGCGACGGCGTAGACGTGGGCCGGATAGGACGGCGCCGGCACGATCACGTCATCACCGGGGTTGATCACCGCCAGGCAGAGATGGCCGAAGCCCTCCTTTGAGCCCAGCGTGCTGATCACCTCGGCATCGGGATCGAGCCGAACACCCCATTTCCGCAGGTATCGCGAGGCGACCTCCCGCCGCAGGCTGGCGATGCCGCTGGCCGGGGCGTAGCCGTGGCTGCGGGGATCGTTGGCCGCCTCGGCCAGCTTGTCGATGATGAACTGGGCCGGGGGATCGGAGGGGTTCCCCATGCTCATGTCGATCACATCGCAGCCCGACCGCCGCTTGTCGTAGGTCAGCTTATTGATCCGGGCGAACAGATACGGCGGCAGCTGCTCGATCCGGGTCGCGGGCCGAAAGACGGCGGTGGCATCGGCAGCCACCGGCTGGCGAGAGGCCCCTCGATGGCTTTCAGAACTGGCAGCATGTGCGGTCATGGCGACGTCCGTGGGTTTCTCCCATCCTAACGTCGAAGGGCAGCAACCGGGAGTGATCGGGCTGCGGCTGCAACAGTGGACCGGCCCTTTCCGTCTGTTCGGGCCAAGATCACCGCCGCTTTGCCGCTGGCGCCTCGAAAGTGGCCGGCTGGACGCCCGCGGGGGCCTGAGGGCGGCGGCTGCCGGCTCGGGGCTCGGACAGTTCCTTTGCCTCGCGGCGGCTGAGGGTTGAGGCCGGCATCTTCCCAGCCGCCGGCAGCGGGCGAGGAGGCTGTTTGGCGGCGACCGGCGACTGGCTGGTGCCGGCGAGGAAGTTGTCGATGGCGGCCGACTGCCGCAGGTGGGTGAAATACCGGCCCATCTCGATTCGCTGCTTCTTTTCGAGAATGTCGCGATAAAGCTCATCCCGTACCTCGGCAAAGGTGACCTCGACCGGCTCGGTAAAGCCCTCGCAGAACAGCACCATGAACCGGTCGGCGATCTGGATCACCCCCGAGAGTTCACCCGGCTTCAGGCCGAAGGCCTCGCGTTCGAGGGTCGGCTGCCCACCGAACCGCTGAATCGGCGGCACCTCACCCCGCAACGCCTTGCTGGTGGGGTCGACCGAGTACTGCTCAGCCAGGTCGCCGATTTTTTCCGCCGTCGGCTGCTGCCTCGCCAACTGCCAGACCTCCTGGGCCCGCCGCTGATTATCGAGCACGATCGCCCGGCAACGGACCCGCGGGCCGAAGGTGGCGGTGAAGGCCTTGTCGAGATCCTCCCGGGTCACCGGGACGGTGCCGATCAGCTTCTTCAAGGCGACGGTCGGCCGGACGATGTCGTCGATGTAATGCTTCACCGGCTGCTTCTGCTCGCGGCTCACCCGTTCCAGCCAGGCGTCGATGTCGGGCTCGCCGCTGGGCGTGCGAAAACCGAGCGTCTCGGCCGCCCGGGTGACTTCAGCATCGATGTCAGCCTGAGTCACCGCCAGCTGTTGCCGGCTGAGGGCCTGGTTGAGCAGCACCTGTGTGATCAGCGTTTCCAGCACGTCGCTGCCGTACCGCTCCAGGCAGACCGTACGAACCTCGGCAAGCGGAATCGGCTGCCCGTTGACGCGGGCCGCCACCTCCGGGCTGGTCGCCCGGCTGGCCGGATCGTTGAGGACGTTCTCAATCGTGGCTGCCTGCTGCAGCCGGCTGAAGACCTGGGTCGACTGTTCGCGGGCCTGCTTTTCCCGCAAGGCGTCAGCGAGCTGATTTCGGACATCGGCAAACTGCACGTCGGCCGGCGGCAGCCGGCCCTCGCACTTGATTACAATGAATTGGTCGGCGACCTGGATGACGGGAGAGATCTCGCCGGGGGCGAGGGCGAAGGCGGCCTGCTCGAAGGCGGGCGAGCCGGCATACCGCCGGATCGGTTGCACCCAGCCCCCGACACTGGCACTGCCGACGTCGACCGACTTCTCCCGGGCCAATGCACCGAAGGCATCAGGATCGCCCACCGTCTCAGCCCGCACGGCCTCGGCGTCAGCCGCTGTTCGCTGCACGATGATGCGGGCCTTCACCGTCGGGCCAAACTGGTTCTGAAACTGCTGCTGCAGCTGCTGGTCGGTCGGCTCAATGCTGCCCCGGGCCAACCGCCTCAGGGCGATCATCGGCCAGACGATGTCATTGCGGTACTGCTGCTCGTTGACGCCCCGCTCCCGCTCGATCAACGCCAGCCACTGCTCGCGGGAGACCTTGAAGCGACGTGACATCGAGTCGATTTCGGCATCGATGTCGGCGGCTGTCACCGAAATATTTTGGTTGGCGATCGCCTGCTCGATGATGGCCTTGTTGTTTAACGTTACGGCGACCACCGAGCCGTACCGTTCCAGACAGGCAGTCGCGAGTTCGGTTGTGGTGATATCGACCCCATTGACGACGGCGGCCGGCTTGGCCGCCGCGGACGCCGGGCGGGGCTGCTCGGCGGCCCAACTGCCGGGGGACGCCGCAATGAGGCAGACCAAAACAGCGAACCCTCGCCGGCAGAATTCCCGTTTCGCTCGCGAATTGTCCGTCATCTCACCCTCCGATGGCGATGCTGATACTGCCCGCGCGGCTCCCACCATGGGCCGCGGCGGGAAGTTAGGCCGTTTGGCGAGGGGGATCAAGAGAATTTCGCCGACCGCCGGGCCGGCATCCGCCGGAAAAAACTCCACAATCAGATCGAGATTGCCGATAATGCGGAAAATTCCGTTTGCTACACGAGGAGGAAGGCCATGACCGCCACAACCGTTCCGATGGGTATTCGCGACGACATCACGCAGTGCATCGGCCGCACTCCGCTGGTGCGGCTGCGGCGGGTCAGCGAGGGCTGCGTCGCCTCGGTCATCGCCAAGATCGAGAACATGAACCCCCTCTGGAGCGTGAAGGACCGGATTGCCTGCGCCATGATCGATGCCGGTGAACAGGACGGCCGGATCGGCCCCGACACCGTGGTGATCGAGCCGACGAGCGGAAACACCGGCATCGGGCTGGCCTATGTCTGCGCGGCCCGGGGCTACAAACTGCGGGTGACCATGCCCGAGAGCATGAGCCTCGAACGCCGCCGGATGCTGAAGGCCCTCGGGGCCGAACTGGTGCTGACGCCGGCGGCTGAGGGCATGCCGGGGGCCGTCCGCCATGCGGAGGAAATCTCGCACTCCAGCAGTCAGTTTTTCATGCCGCAACAGTTCAAAAACCCGGCCAATCCGGAGGTGCATCGCCGGAAAACGGCCGAAGAAATCTGGGCCGACACCGATGGCCAGATCGACATCCTGGTCTGCGGCGTCGGCACCGGTGGCACCATCACCGGCTGTGGCGAGGCGCTGAAGGCCAAGAAGCCCGACCTCAGGGTGGTCGCGGTTGAGCCCCTCAATAGTCCGGTGATCACCCAGAAGCTGGCCGGCGAACCGATCAAGCCGGGCCGGCACACGATTCAGGGAATCGGGGCCGGCTTCATCCCCGACATTCTCAACCTCGACGTCATCGACGAGGTGATCAAAGTCGATGACGAGGACGCGATGGAGACCACCCGCCAGATGGCCAAACGCGAGGGCCTGATGTGTGGCATCAGCTGCGGAGCCGCCGCCTGGGCGGCGCTCGAGGTGGCCCGTCGGCCGGAGAACACCGGTAAAATGGTGGTGGTGGTCCTGCCCGACCTCGGCGAGCGGTATCTCTCGACGCGGCTGTTCCCGGAATAGCCGCAAGCGGGCGGCGACGGGCCGCCGCTCTCGGTCACTTGCCAGCCGCACAGAGGCTGGTAGCATCACGGGGTGCCGGGGCCTCGCGCTCCGTCCGCCCCACTTGCCCGAGTGGCGGAATTGGCAGACGCGCAAGATTCAGGTTCTTGTCCAGGTAACTGGGTGGAGGTTCAAATCCTCTCTCGGGCATTCTCCGCGGCGGTGCCGCCCGGCTGAAGGGCGATGTTCGCCAAGGGCGGCATTCCGCGGGAACGGAAGGGCCTCTAACTCAATCGGTTAGGTTAGCGGTCTTTTAAACCGTTTGTTCTGGGTTAGAGTCCCAGGGGGCCCACTTCACTGTGCCTACGCCCGCCGGCTTCGTGGGCGGCAAAAGTCTCGTCGCGTGGGCGAGGATACGCCCAAAGCTCCTCGAGCGTTCGCCGACCCACTCACCTCCCGGATGGTGAAATCCGTGGGGGGCGGCCGCTGAGGCAATCCTATCGGTTCGCCTGCCGCACGTGTTCGGTGAGTTCTGTGAGCGGGCCATCGAGAATTGCTGCCGGCACAACGCC
>Ga0180430_10005076_pt1 | contig 10989 bp, 6 predicted proteins | sample SS_ome_9_FD_132999 | JGI IMG/M metagenome (GOLD analysis project Ga0180430, IMG submission 132999) | Hypersaline lake sediment archaeal communities from the Salton Sea, California, USA - SS_1_S_2 metaG | ecosystem: Environmental > Aquatic > Non-marine Saline and Alkaline > Hypersaline > Sediment... | reverse complement strand
GTGGATCGCGAGTTTGGCACGGGCGCCGTCAAGGTGACGCCGGCGCATGACCCCACCGACTATGAAATCGGTAGGCGGCACCGCCTGGCGAGCATCGACGTGATGAACGCCGACATGACCATGAACGCGCACGCTGGGCCCTATGAGGGGTTGGATCGCTTTGAGTGCCGCAAGCGGTTGGTGGAGGACCTGTCCAGGCAGGACGATCTGGTCAAGATCGAGGACCACAACCACTCGGTGGGTCATTGCCAGCGATGCGCCACCATCGTGGAACCGCGCATTTCGACGCAATGGTTCGTTCGCGTCGCGCCTCTGGCCGAGCCGGCGCTCGAGGCTGTGCGTGATGGACGCATTCGCATCGTGCCGGAGCGGTTCGAAAAGATCTATGCCAACTGGATGGAAAACATCCGCGACTGGTGCATTTCACGCCAGCTCTGGTGGGGCCATCGCATCCCGGTGTGGTACTGTGATGCTTGCGGCGCCGAGATATGCGGACGTGAGGACCCCACGTCCTGCCCCGAGTGCGGTAGTTCCACCATTCGCCAGGACGAGGATGTGCTCGATACCTGGTTCTCGTCGGGGCTGTGGCCTTTTTCGACGCTCGGATGGCCCGACGAGACGCCGGACCTGGCCCGGTACTATCCCACCACGGTGATGGAGACGGGCTACGATATCATCTTTTTCTGGGTGGCGCGCATGATCATGCTGGGAATGCGTATGACCGGCGAGGTGCCCTTTTCCACCGTCTACTTGCACGGCCTGGTGCGTAACGAAAAGGGCAAAAAGATCAGCAAGTCGATGGTCGACGCCTGGCGCTATGATCCGCTGGTGATCATCGACGAGTACGGGCAGGACGCGCTGCGCTTTACGCTGCTGACCGGCTCGACGCCTGGTAATGACATGAAGCTTGCGCCCTCCCGCGTCGAGGCCAACCGCAACTTTTGCAACAAGATTTGGCAGGCCAGCCGCTTTGTGCTGGCCAACCTGGGCGATGCGCCCGATCGGTACGCGGCCGACGGTCAGCCGCTCGACCCCGCGGTCTTTGGCGATCCCAGCGACCGCTGGATCATCAGTCGCTTTCACCAAGTGGTGGGCGAGGCCACGCGGCTGTTCGAGGCTTTTCAGCTGGGCGAAGCCGGCCGACAGGTGTACGAGTTCTTGTGGGGCGAGTACTGCGACTGGTACATTGAGATGTCCAAGCCGCGATTGCGCGCTGGTGATGCCGGAGCCGAGGCCGCGCGCCAGGTGCTGGTCTATGTGCTCGACGGCTGCTTGCGGCTACTGCATCCCTACATGCCGTTCGTGACCGAGGCAATCTGGCAGTACCTGCCGCATCAGGGCGAGGCGCTGATCGTGGCCTCCTGGCCAGAGCCGGGCGCGAGCGATGCGCAGGCCGTGGAGCAGATGACCGGGCTAATGGAGCTGATCCGCACCATCCGCAACGCGCGTAGCGAGAATGACGTCGAGCCCGGTCGCAAGATCGCGGCCATCGTCTGTGGGGGCGAGCAACAGGCGTTCCTGCAGGGCCAAAAGGCGACACTCGGCTTGCTGGCGCGCATCGACCCAGACAAGCTGACGTTGCAGGCCGAGGTGTCCGCGCCCCCCGACAAGGCGCTGACGTTGGTGGTGGCAGGCTTTACCTGCTATCTGCCCCTGGCCGACCTTGTGGATCTAGACAAGGAACGGCAGCGTCTGCAAAAGGAAATCGATCAGGTCACGGCCGAGATCGCTCGCTCGGAAAAGCTGCTGGCCAACAAGGGCTTTGTCGCCAAGGCGCCCGAGGCGGTGGTGGCCAAAGAGCGGCAAAAGCTCGAGGCCAGCCAAGCTCGACGGCAACAGCTCGTCGAGCGGCTGGCAGAGTTGTAGGCGTCACAGGGCGGGGGAGATGTGCTCTCCCCCGCCGTTTGTTTACTTGGCCTTGTTCTAACCCCGAGACACGTTAAACCCCGCTTTACCCTCCGTTAAACTCGGCGTGGCATACTCCAGATGCGCACGAGCCGTCGATGACCAACACCCCCTGTTGCCGTTGTCAGCTACCGCGGCTTGGGCGTTTGACTCAGCAGCACGTCTGACGGTGTGCGGCGCGTGGTTCAACCTTGCCTGGGTTGCCCGTCTCTGATGGGTGATCCGTCAATCTGCCAAGCGCTCCACAGCTCCCACGTGTCGCAGGCCGGGAGGTCCTAGGCTCTCCCACAGGTTCACGGCCACCGGCTGGCCGTCGGACGCGCCGCTGAGTCTCGATCCGATATCCCGGCCGGGGAACCCTCCTCGGCCTGGCAAGCGATAGGGGATCTGAGGAGTAGCGCATGCGAGTTGCCATCTTTGCCGAGACGTTCCTACCCAAGCTGGATGGCATCGCCAACACACTCTGTCACCTGCTCGACTATTTTCAGGATCAGGGGCATCGCGCGCTACTCTTTTGCCCCAAGGGCGCTCCCGAAATCTATGCCGGCACGCGTGTGATTGGGCTACCGGCGATGGCTTTTCCCTTTTACCGCGATCTCAAGCTCGTGCCCCCGGTGGTATCGGTGAGCAACGAACTGCGAGCCTTTGGCCCCGATCTGGTCCATCTGGTCAATCCGGCCTCACTGGGTTTGGTGGGGATGGGGGAGGCGGCTCGGCGTGGTGTGCCGGTGGTGGCATCGTATCATACCGATCTGCCCGGCTACACCCACCAGTACGGCATGCCCTTTATGGAAGGCCCCATGTGGTCCTACCTACGCTTTGTACACAACGCCGCTGACCTCAATCTGGCTCCCTCGCAGTTCACTCGAGAGCAGTTGCTGGCCCACGGGTTCAAGCGGGTGCGCATCTGGGGACGTGGCGTTGACACCGACCGATTTGACCCCGCTCGTCGTTCACTGGACTGGCGCGAGCGGCTCAGCGAGGGCGAGACGGACCGACCGCTACTGCTGTATGTCGGCCGATTGGCGACCGAAAAGCGCGTTGACTGGCTTCGGCCGGTGCTCGACGCCAACCCAGAGGCCAGGCTGGCGATCGTGGGCGATGGCCCCGAGCGCGAGAACCTGGAGCGGGTCTTTGGCGGCACGGACACCGTATTCACCGGCTTTTTGACGGGTCATGACCTGGCCAGTGCCTATGCTTCGTCCGACCTGTTTGTGTTTCCCTCGCCGACCGAGACCCTGGGCAACGTCGTGTTGGAGGCGATGGCCTCTGGTCTGACGGTGGTGGCGCCCAACTCGGGCGGGCCGCTCGACCATGTGCGAGACGGCGAGAATGGCTATCTGTTTGATTCGGCCAACCAGACCGACCTGGTCAACACGGTGACCAGTCTGGTGGCCGGGCAGGGCTATACCCGCTGGTGCGGCGCCAGGGCGCGCGCGTATGCCTGCACCCAGACCTGGGACAGGGTCTTTGGGCGATTGATTGAGGACTACCGCTGGTCGCTGGCCTATCGCCGGCGGGTGGCGCGACAACGGCGCTTGCGTGGCGGCTGGAGTAAGATCACGACTCTGGTCCAGAACGCGCGCAGCGATATGAGGAAGCAATATGAACAAGTCACATCTCATCCTGGTTACGAATGATGACGGCATCCAGTCGCGCGGGCTCTGGGCTGCCGTGGAGGCTCTGATTCCGCTAGGGCACGTCGTGGTGGTGGCACCTGACCGACAGTGGTCGGGTGCCGGACGTGCTGTTCCGGTCGATGTGAGTGGCGAGGTGACAAACTGCTCTCGCATGGTGGGCGGACGACAGGTTCCGGCATTCGCGGTCGATGCCAGTCCGGCGCTCTGCGTTGTGCACGCGATGACCGAGCTGTTGCCGCGTCGACCGTCGGTGGTGGTCTCGGGGATCAACTATGGCGCCAACATGAGTATTGAGGTGACTGCGTCCGGAACGGTAGGCGCCGCGCTAGAGGCGGCGGCCTTTGGGTTACCGGCCATGGCTGTCTCGCAAGAGATGGCTCCCGACCGCTACCTCGAGGGCGATGAAAACGAAGCTTTTGGCGCGGCCATGCGCTACACCGAGCACTTTGCCGACCAGCTTTTAAGTGGCGCTATGCCCTATGACGTGCATGTGCTCAACCTGAACGCGCCCATGGGGGCGGGACCCAACTGCGGTTGGCGCTCGACGCGGCTCTCGAGGCATCGCTATTCCGAGCCGACCGCTCCCAACCGTGAGAACGGACAGGGACGGCCGTCCTATTGCCGTATCCGCCACCCCGAGATGACCGAGCACGATTCCGATATCCGCACGGTCATGTGCGACCGGCTGGTATCGATGACGCCGCTATCGCTTGATCTGACCTCGCGCGGAATGGCCGCGAACCCCTTGTGGCAGATGAGCGTTTCGGCCATTGAGGGAATCTACGCCGGAACGACGGTAGCCTAGCCCAGTTTTTGCCCCCCGTCACAAGCGGTGGTATACTGCTGATATTCGTGGTGGGCGTAGCCGAGTGGTTAAGGCATCTGGTTGTGGCCCAGAAGACCGTGGGTTCGAATCCCATCGCTCACCCTCAAGACCTCCCGATGGCAACCGAGTCGGGAGGTTTCGCTTTATTCCCCTCACAGCATTCCGAGGTGACCGCTTGGAACGGTTCGTGCTGCGTCGGCTGCTGATCGGCATCGTCGTCCTCCTCGCCATTGCCTGGGGTGCCTTTTGGTTGCAGGGCATGGCCTGGTCCACGATGACGCGTCAGTCGTTCCCGCTTGGCGAGACGGTCGTGGAAAGCGGAAGACTGGCCTGGCGGCTGGTTCGCGCTGTCTTGACCAACGACTTGGCCAGCGTGATGACCGAACCGGGACAGAGCGGGATGGTGACCATACGCTCGCTGGAGCAGTTGCTGAACGCCTTTTTCCTGCGTTCACTGGCGTTGCTGCTGCTGGCCATGCTCTTGGGCGGACTGATTGGCGGACTGATTGGCATCATAGCCGCGGCCTGGCGCCGAAAACAGGGTGCCATGGGGCTCATCCTGCTGTCGATCATCGGCGTCTCTACCCCCTCGTTCTTCCTCGGCATGCTGCTGCAGTACCTCGAGATCACCATCTATCGCAACACGGGCGTGCGCCTGCTACCGGTAGGAGGATTCGGCTGGGATAACCACCTGGTGTTGCCGGTGCTGGTGCTGGCGGCTAGGCCCATCGCGCAGGTGGCGCGTCTTTCCTATGTGCGCATCGGGGCCGTGCTGGATCAGGACTATGTTCGGACCGCCAGGGCCAAGGGCCTGCTCAAGCGACGCATCTGGCTGCGGCATGTGCTGCCGAACGCGCTCTCGACGGTGCTCACGGCCATGGGTACATCGCTCCGTTTCTCACTCAGCAGCCTGCCGGTGGTCGAGTTTCTGTTTGGCTGGCCGGGTGTGGGATCGGCTATGTTGACGGCCATCCGTCGGGGCCAAGCCTACGAGGCAACGCTGTTGGTGATGACCATGGGCGCCCTGTTCATTGTCGTCAATATCCTGCTGGACATCTCCTATCGATCTCTGAACCCCCATCTTCGCCGGACCGATTCCTACTTTGGGCTGCGATCTGCGCGAGAGGGATTGCGCTCGTTGGGCGTGTGGCTGCGCGGGCTCTTCCGACGTCGGCGCCGTCTGGAGCTGGCGCCTCTCCCGACGGACCTGACCGGGGAGACCGGAGAGGAGACGGAGGACGCTGAGAGTATCCACCGTCGCGCGCGGCGCGAGGCATGGAGGCGGGCCCTGACCCGCAACCCATCGCTGATACTGGGAGCGTTGTTGGCGCTGGTCCTTGGTTTTCTGGTGCTCTTTGGGCCTCAGCTGACGATCCATCCGACTGATGGGGTCTCGATCTTTGTGCAGGTGGATGGCGAGGATGTACGGCCCCCGGTTGCCCCAGGCGAAACCTATCCCTTGGGAACCGACGCTCAAGGGCGAGACATCCTGAGCCTGCTGCTGGCCGGCGCGCGGCGGACCATGACCCTGGCACTGTTGGCGGCGACCGCGCGCCTGGCGATCGGCGGCGTTTTGGGGTTCGTCGCGGGCTGGGATGCGGGCGGTCGGCTCGACCGCCTGATTGTGGGGGCCAGCGAGGCGCTTTCGTCGTTCCCGGCGCTGCTGATGGCCATGCTGCTGGTCTATGCCATCGGTATTCGTCAGGGGATGACGACGTTCGTGCTGGCGCTATCGCTGGTCGGCTGGTCAGAGGTGATGCAGACCGTTCGCGGCCAGGTGATGGACATCCGGCCGCAGGCCTATATCGAGGCAGCGCACTCGACGGGGCTCAGTCGTGGACAGATCCTTACGTCTCACGTACTGCCCAACGTCTGGCCGACGATGATGAGTCTGGCCTTTTTGGAGATGGGCGGCGTGCTCATGCTCCTGGGCGAACTGGGATTCTTGGGTGTCTTTATCGGCGGGGGGCTGGCGGCTGACGGTGATGCTATCCCCACAGTCGTCTACTATGATATCCCCGAGTGGTCGGTGATGTTGGCCAACTCTTGGCGAGTCTTTCGCTCCTATCCCTGGACGATGCTCTATCCGGCGCTGGCCTTTTTCGTGTCGATTTTGGGCTTTACCTTGTTGGGCGAGGGTATCCGCTTTCTCACCGAGCGGCTGACGCTGAGTTTTCGGGCGCTGTTCAACCGCTACACCATCATGGCGGCCCTTGTCGTGGGGCTAGGAACGGCCTACCTGTTGGATGCCAACAGCTACTATGCTAGCTATCGTCCTGTTAGCGAGCAGTTTAGTTCTCAGCGAGCGATGGAGGATATCGAGGTGCTGGCTGGTGAGACCTTCAATGGGCGCTTGAGCGGGACGGATGACGCTGACGCTGCGGCCGACTGGATTGCCGAGCAGTTTTCGGACCTGTCGTTGCAGACGGCTGGCGAGACGGTCGATAGCTACTACCAAACGATGGCTGGCTACTATCGCAACCTCACGGATATGCCCTCGCTGGTCTTTTCTGGGCCGAACGGCGAGCGGATCGAGGCTGTCTATGGCGTTGACTATAGCCGGGCGCGTGGACAGCTCGATATTGGCGGCAGTGGCTATGGCGATCTGGCCATCGTGGCCGAGGGGCCGCGCTACTGGGCATCGCGCAGCCAGGGCGCGCGAGAGTTTGGTCTGTCGCTGGACGATTACTCGCGGACGGATCGGATCATCTTGCGGCCCGTCGTGAGCGATGTCGGTCGCGCCAACACCATTGGTCGATCGGGGACGCTGCAAATGGCGGAGGAACCGTTTGATGTTTTTCCGCACTTCTTGTTGTGGCCTTCGGTCCAGTCCGAGGATGCCTCGAATCCGACTCTGCTGATCACCGCCGAGTTCACCAAAGAGCTGCTGGCGAAAACCGGCCTGTCGATGGAGGAAATCAAAGCGCAGCTGCCCCAGGAGCGTGGCGATCTGTCGTTCTTTGCCGAGACGGGTTGGAGCTGCGAGATGGCCGTGCCGGTTCAGATTCTCAAGGCCGTGCCGACGCGGAACGTGCTGGCATTCTGGCCGGGGACCGATGTCGCGCTGGATGAAGAGGCGCTGGTGATCTCGGCCTACTATGATGGCCTTGGTCGCTACCCAGACGGCACGTTGCTACCGGGCGCCAACGACAACGCCAGCGGCGTCGCCACCATGCTCGAGATGGTGCGGACACTCAAGGCGGGCGGCTATGAGCCCAAGCGCACGCTGATCTTTGCTGCTTGGGTGGGCGGCGAGCGCTACCGGGCGGTCGACTTTGACCGCTTTTTGCAGGCGCGTCGCGGCTTTGCGGAGGCGTACGAGATCGTGGCGGGCGTCGAACTGGAAGGGGTCGGTGCGGGGTCGGGCGGGGCGGCTGCACTCTCGCATGTCTCAAGCAAAAAGCTGCAAGAGACATTTCAGGCGGCGGCGCGACGGGTCGACGTGGCCCTGGATACCAAACAGCCGGGCCTTCACGATGCCACCGGTCTCTGGGAGGTACCCAGTGCCAGCGTGCCGTCCGTGGTGGTCTCTTGGGCGGGCAGTGCGGCAACGGCCCATACGCCCGACGACCGACCGGAGGCCATCGACCCGGACAAGCTGAGACAGGTCGGCGAGATGACGGCTCTGACCGTCATGGTCATTGCCGGAGATCCGGCCTACTAGCGCGATATCCTCAGGATGGGAACCAAAACGGCGATGAGAGGCCAAAGGGCGCCTTTCATCGCTGTTTTTCTATTCAGACCTCACCTTGACACGCTCCGAGCGGGCGGTATAGTTACTGATCATCCCAACACCAGAGGGAGGCCCCATGGACCCCTATGCCCAACCCCGCAGTCTGCTGATCAAGCCCGCTTCGGGTGACTGCAATCTGCACTGCGAGTACTGCTTTTACCACGAGCGTGAAAGCGATCCCTACAAGAGGAAACGCAAGCGGCGCATGAGCCCCGAGGTGCTGGATGCGCTCATCCGCCAGGGAATGGCGCTGCATCCGCGACAGGCCACCTTTGGCTGGCAGGGCGGCGAACCCACCATGGCTGGACTGCCGTTCTTTGAGAAGGTCGTCGAGCTCCAGAAAAAGTACGGTCGGCGAGGCCAGGCGGTCAGCAATGGCCTGCAAACCAACTCGATCCTGCTCACCCGCGATTGGGCGCCGCTTTTGCGTGACTATCACTTTTTGCTGGGTGTGAGCCTCGACGGCCCGGCCGAGTACCATGATCACTTTCGCTACTATGCCAATGGCGCTCCCAGTCACAGCCAGGTCATGGAGCGCCTGGCCATGCTCGGAGAAGAGCGCGTCGAGTTCAATATCCTCTCGGTCGTCAATTCACTGACCGGCGACCATGGCGCCGAGATCTATGACTATTTGCTAGACCAAGAGTTCCGCTTCTTGCAGTTCATCCCCTGCGTTGAGGTCGACCCGCACAGCGGCGAGATCACCGATTTCTCCGTCAGCCCGGAGCAGTATGGGGACTTTATGTGTGCGGTGTTTGACCGCTGGTACAACGGGGGCAATCCCGAGGCCTCGGTTCGCGATTTCGAGGCCATCTTGGCCGTCTATGTCGGTCAGCAGGCGCCACTCTGCAGTTACCAGCGCGAGGGCGGCAACTATGTGGTCGTTGAGTACAACGGTGATGTCTATCCCTGTGACTTTTTGGTGCGGCAGGACTTGCATCTGGGCAACATCATGGAGACGCCCCTCACTGAGCTATTCGCCTCGGAGGGGTTGCAGCGTTTCGGAAAGGCCAAGGCCATCGCCCGACCCGAATGCCAGGCTTGCGCCTGGTTGCCACTCTGTAACCAGGGCTGTCCGCGTTTTGTGGGCATCGGAGGCCAAAAGCGCCACTATCTCTGTCGCTCTTACCAGCAGTTCTTTGCCCACGCCCACCGTGGTTTCCTCGATCTGCGCGACCAGGTGCTGCGGCAGATGGGGCGGGATCCGGCAAGCGTACCGTTGCCTGTCGACCCACCCATGGGGCGCAACGATCCCTGTCCCTGCGGCTCGGGGAAAAAGTTCAAGCAGTGCTGCGGACGCACGAGCCGCGGCAGGTGAGCGTAATCGAGGCTGTCCTGTTCGACTGGGGTGGGGTGATTCAGCGTACTGTTGATACCTCGCCTCGGCAAGAACTGGCCGCTGAGGTGGGGCGCCGTCCCAATGCCTTGGAAGCGGCCGTTTTTGGGCATCACCTCTGGGATCTGGCCAGCGTGGGGGGGATCTCGGCGGCGAGGCTGTGGACCAGTATCTGTCGCGACCTTGGCTGGCCGGCGGCCCGCTGCCCCGAGTTGGTGTCGCGATTCTTCGCCGGCGATTGCGTTGACCAGCAGATTGTCGAACTGATCGAGACGCTGCGAACAGCAGGTACGCCGGTGGCGCTGCTGTCGAACGCTCCCCCCCCGTTCTCTCCGGCGGGCCCTGCCGGACGGTGGGGTGCGAGTGAGCTTTTTGATGACCAAGTGTTCTCTTTTGAGCTTGGTGTGCCAAAGCCCGATGCCCGCGCCTTCCGGGGGGCCTTGGCGAGACTCGGCTGGAGGGCCGAACGGACGCTCTTTGTCGATGACGCCGCGGACAATGTGGCGGCGGCACGCGAGCTTGGCCTGGCGGCCATCCACTACTCAGGCACCGAGTCGCTGATCGACTCCTTGTCGGCGCTCGACCTACCACATCGTGCTTGAGTGAGGTGCGGCGGCTATCAGAGGTGTTAGCTTGACATAGGAAAGGACGAGTTTTGTAAATTCGTGCCTAATTCGGCCAGTTTACCCTTGGCACGCCCGCCCATTTCGTGTATACTGGTGGGGAGTGGTGGGTATGAGTGGGTGAGTGTGGGAATCGCTGGATTCTCCCAGACGTGCCAGGGAGTCGTGGCCCGTGTTCTTTGGGCAGCACAAACATTCTCTGGATGCCAAAGGTCGATTGACCATACCGACGGCCCTGCGCGAAGGTCTGCAGGACGGTATGGTGGTTACCTATGGGACCATGAAGCATCTCGTCATCTTTCCTCGCGCCTATTTCGACAGGCTCGCTGATCAGGTGGCCGGCGCGCCTCTCTTTGATGACGACGCCGCCACGCAGCGTAGAATCCTCTTTGGCGGCGCGCACATGACCGACCTCGACAGCGCCGGGCGCATTCTTGTGCCCGGCCATTTGCGTGAATGGGCACAGCTCGATGGTCCGACGATTCTCGTCGGAGCCGGGCCCATGATCGAGGTCTGGAACGCATCGGCCTGGGCGCCCATCAAAGAGGAGTTGCCATCCAAGATGCGTGAGATCGAGCAGCGTAGTCGATCGGGGAGCGGGCTGGTATGACCGGTAGTGGCTCTCCCCGTCACATCCCCGTGCTCTTTGATGACGTGATCTCCCATCTGGCGCCCAAGAGCGGCTGCCGCTACATCGACGGCACAGTGGGATTGGGGGGGCATGCCCGAGGCCTGCTGCTGGCCAGCGTGCCCGACGGGGAGCTCTTGGGACTGGATGCTGACCCGCAGGCGCTCGATCAGGCTCGGGCCAACCTGGCGTCATTTGCGCCGCGCCTGACGTTAGTCCAGGGGAGGCATCGTGATCTGGGCCAGATCGCGGCGCGACAGGGCTGGAGTCAGGTAGACGGTATTCTGCTCGATCTGGG
>Ga0180430_10005073_pt1 | contig 10992 bp, 8 predicted proteins | sample SS_ome_9_FD_132999 | JGI IMG/M metagenome (GOLD analysis project Ga0180430, IMG submission 132999) | Hypersaline lake sediment archaeal communities from the Salton Sea, California, USA - SS_1_S_2 metaG | ecosystem: Environmental > Aquatic > Non-marine Saline and Alkaline > Hypersaline > Sediment... | reverse complement strand
TACATGAATATTTATAACGCCTTGCAAAGGCAGGGATCGCCATGGCGCTTTGTACCGATAACATGACGATCAAAACAATGAGTAAAAAATGTTTCAATTTTCTCATATTGCTCTCCTTAATCATATACCTCGATCGTAGTTGAGGCTTCATTCATTAGTATCAATTCACTTTCATCCGCCGGGACGTTCAGAAAATCCGCAACGGGTTTAACCAGTTTTTGATAGTACAAACGTGCCGTGATGACCACATCCCCAAACGCGATATCATCCGGCATATACCAGGTGTAATGTTCAAGTTTTGTTTCACGAGGTCCCACACGATAATCAACTCCAAACGAACGGGTGTTCCATTGTTGAATTGTCATGATCCCTTTCTCATCGAAATAGGGCATACGAAAAATACGATTTCCCAAAGGAATCCCATCGCGCTGTACACCCTTAAAATCTTTTATACCCAAAGGAAAACCCATGTCACTGTAGGCGAGCTCATCTGAAGCAATCGTATATTCCTCTCCTTCAAATCCTTTCAGATCTACAGGCAGATGATATTCTTTACCTTCGGCATCAACAGCACGAACATCCAACCAGAGAATGCGGTCCTCAACCGAACCGGTCGGGATCTTATGTCCGGCCTTTGCATTGAAGAGTTCAACTTGAAAGACCACCGCACCGTCATAAGGGATCTCGCGTTCGTCCGGATGAATGGATACCTCAATTGCGCTTTTAACTTTTGCTTCATTATGAGCGCCCAGGAAAATATGCTGAGCGACCATGCCTTCTTCGGCCATGGGCGCGCTTCGTCCCGGAGCTTTCGGCATATGGCAGACAAAACAGGGGACACCCTGTTCGGCATAGGGTCCTTCTTCCCATTCGATCTGAGTGGATTTTACCCAGAGCCCAAAAGGATTTTGCTCGTTATGGCAAGAACCGCAATAATCGGCAACGGTATAAATATCATTGAATTTTGTAATATGATGGGGAGATTCCAATCCTTCTTTCGCACCGTATTTGGTGCGTCCCGGCTCGGAGATCCAGTTGAAATTAACCGGATCACCGCTGATCCCGGTTATCGTGTGGCAGAGGTCGCAGCTGACACTTTCATTGGCTCTCGAGTTTTCGCTCGGACGTGGCGGAGGCACATCTCCGGCAAGAAAAGCAAGCGGAGCATGACATCCGTTGCAGCCGTCCGCGGCAGCCTTAAAGGTTGGATCTTTATCGCCATGCGGGACAGCCAGCTCCCAGTATTCGATCTCATCCCAATGGTGCGTGTATGCCTGGGACATCATTGATTGCGACCATTGCTGATAGATGCGGGTATGGCAGCTTTTACAGCTTTCGGGTTTTTCATAATCCGAGTATTTTCGTGTTCCCATTACATGTTCCCCGGCCGCATTTTCTGCGGCAAAACATAATACGAATGCAAAACACGCAATGATCGTTCGTACAGGTTTCATAGGATGACTCCTGAGCTGTAATAATTATTATTTTAATTAATATAAGAGAATACGGAGCAAAAGGCAAAAAGCAAAAGGCCAAATTTGTGCACGGGAGAACCAGCGCGCTAGTGCGCTATTGCACATAATATCTATACAAGCTAAAGACTTAAGTTTTTTCAGATTACTGACCCCTGACCCCAGATCTAAGTATAACTATGCAATCCACTCAAAATATAGCTGACCCCCCAATAGGTGAAAGCAACCGTCAGGACCGTGATGATCAGTATCCATGCTTTTTTTCTCGGCGTGGGTGTTTTCAAATGAAAAACATAAGACAAGACCAGCACATTGATCAGCGCCCAGGTTTCTTTCGGGTCCCATGACCAGTAATTTCCCCAACTGACATACGCCCAGACCGCACCGGTGATCAAACCGACATTCAGGAAGAAAAAGGATATTTTCAATTCTTCGTCCAGGCGTTTGGCATCTTGCGTGTCGGGGGTCTTCTTGATCAGTACCATGACGGCATAAACCATCGCGGCCATCAGCGCCATATAGGCAAAAAAGTATGAGGGGACGTGAATGTACATCCAGATGCTGTTCAAGGCCGGCATCAGCGGTTTAGGTACCTTGATAGCTTGCGGTAAAATAAGTGCGACCGTCATGAAGGCCGAAGCTACAAAGGTCATAACGATACCGTAATTGCCTTCATGTCGTTTTGGCCACAACAGCATGCGCAGACAGATCAAAAACGGTAGCAGCAGAAAGGTTTCGTAGATATTTGTAAATGGCGGATGCTTTGCGATCACAGACCGGGCGATCAACAAACCGAGATGAGCCAAAGCGGCCAGAATTAAAAGTAAGGCGCCATATCTTCTCTCGGGTAAAATAAGTTTCAGGATCACCGAAGTAAGGTAGAAAACCAGAGCGATAACAAGAAAGATCGTTTCCATTATTTTTCCTCCCTGTTCTTTCTCGGTTTCCAGAAATCAAGCGCCATGACAATAAGGTATGTCATTCCCGCAAACAGCAGCCAGAACAAGCCTTTCACTTCAACCACCTCTATGACCGAACTGAAGCGCTCTTCTAACGGTGTGATTGACCAGTTTACACCTCCCAGACCCACATCCGCATTCAGCGGCAACCATTGTGTTTGCCCGTTGATGGATAATCTGAAATGCCGGATACGTTCATCGTAATCATCCAGCATCACTTTCCCGGCAGATGTTTCAAGGCTGTCCCCAAAGGTCAGTTCATATTCTTCATCCCCGATATTCAGGGAAAAATAATAGTGTTGTTCAAACGCGGACTGATACAATTTGTATTTACCGATGGCCAGCGGTTTGTTAACTTCCAGGATCACGTCTTGACTGCCGTCCAATGTCAAATACGAACGGTAGGCTCTCGGGCTTGCTTCATCTTCATGCAGATCGATCTCAAAACGGTCAAGCCGTATCGCTTTGCCATGGTCTCCGATATGTTCAACCAGGTCAATTGTTTCTCCTTCACGGATCGTAATAAAGAAGCGTTCGTTATTTGACTTGTCAATAATGAAGAGCACAATGATCACGGCAAGCGCGAGATGAAGGATCTTTTGTTTTCCCGATCGAACGCCGTTGAACAATACCGCCAGAATAAGCATAAACGCCAGCAGTGACCAAAGAGCCAAATTTAAAGGAGAATCATAAAAACGATTCAGAAACAAGAATCCGGGATCGTCCGATAGGGGCAAAAAGGTGCTTATTGCCAAAAGGACCAGCAGAGCGATCGAAAGAATTTGAAGCGATCTAAGCAAAATATTTTTCATATCAACCTATAAAAACGTTTATCAATAGGGTAATGTATAAAAAGTCGGGGTTCTTTACAACGTAAAGGGCTAAAGTTTATTTCAGGAGAGCGACCTTTTGTGTTCTGATGAGATCATCCGCCTTAATGATAATAAGATAAACACCCGATGGTTTTTCGGAAGCATTCCAATTGATACGATACGAGCCCGGAGTACAAGATGCGTCCATCAGCTCTTCAACCAACAGACCCCGGCTATTGTAAATAGTCACGTTTACATCACTGAGCGCAGAGAGTTGAAAACTGAGAGTCATAAGCGGATTAAAGGGGTTGGGGTAGGCCTTTTCTACAATAAAGCCTTCTTCGGTTAGAACCGCAGGAAGACTGAGGGTTACAGCTTTATCTCTATGTTGTTTTTCTTTATTCGCAAAGCTTATATCCGCCAGAACATAGGTATAGATCTTACCCGGGATCACCTCTTGATCGAGAAAAGTATAGGTGTGGCTTTCAGTCGACGTTCCGGCAGCTTCGACCCTCGCGATCATTCTGTCATTGCGGTAGATCAAAAATGCCGCATTGTTCGTCTCGCTTTCTGTGGTCCAGGACAGCTTTATATTTCCGTCATGTTGAACGGCAGTAAATTGACTCAATGAGATCGGCAGGGGTACTTCGGCTGAGCTGTTTGTCAGCCAGTTCATGGATCTGGAGATCAGCGAATCACGGTTTGCATCGTCTGTTAGATCCCAGAAATTCGGTGTCATGAGGATGGTGCGATAATTACCGTTACGGCGTTTTACGCCGACAGTATTGGCGCTGCCGTCTTCTGTAAGGATGGTATAGTTGCTGTCAGAACTTGTTTTGCTAATGTTATAAAGCTGTTTATTCGAAGCAATGGATAGGCTCAGTCCATGTGTGATCGGATCTTGTGAAACTCCGCTGATACCGTCGCCACTGTGCATAAAAGTCGTGTTATAGGTCCCGGCAAACAGATCACGTGCAAAGGGTGAGTTTTTAGCGTTGCCCAGTGAGAAGACTCCCATTGCCATTGCATTGTTCCGTTCTGACGCAGACCCGGCTTCCAGGAAGGTCCTGATTTTTGCGGTATCAAGATACCAGGTATAATTGCTTCCTGTGAATAGGAGCAAATTGTCATAGTTATCCAATTGGGCCTCGGTGGGGAACGTGTTATTATCTTCATGATAGTGATCGTATTCAATTCCCAGACCGTCAAGACAAGATAAAATGCTACTTTGTTCGGTAATAATCAATGTGTTCCGGAAGGGCATGCTTGTAAGGGTATCGGAAACCGATGTAAGAGAGGCACTGCTTGCCTTGACCCGGAACTGTTCTCCCGGTGTTGGATAGGTCAGGTTCATCCAAAAAGCACTGCCGTTGCTGAAGGACTTGGTCAATCCTTCAGTGGATGCAAGTGAGGATGATGTCGGGGTCGTGCCGTCAAGCTGAACGGCCGAAAGCGTTACCGATTCATTGAAATCGGAGGCAATACCCCCCTGGCTATTCAAAGCGTAAATATTGATGAAGATGCCATCGGCTAAGGTTTGTCCCGCAAAATCGCTACCGAGATAATAGAAGTCAAATTGACTGTAGAGCTCATTCATGACCAGGGTGTCTGAAACGATGCTCATCGAACTTCTGTCCATTTGGGAACCGTTGGCGGCCACGATCACATCATTCAGTCCATTCAGTTTGAACTGCAGATTTTTATCATTTACATTCGATATTCCGCTTTTCAAAACACCTCGAAGCTTGAAATTGAGAGAGTCATTGCTGGAGACGCTTTTCCATGTAGAGCTTTCGTTCCCGACAAATACTTTAGAACCATAAATGGTACAGGCTGTACATCCGCCATCGGAATCCTCGACGAGAAGGGTACCGAAAATATCATTGAAGCAGATATCGCTATCCATTGCCGGTCCCTTTTGAAAGATGATCTGCCGGATATTGGTGGCCAGCCCGTCGCCCGTAAGATCCTTGATGGAAAACTGCAATATATCCAGGGTGTCGGTGGAATTGGTGGTCACGGTATCGCTGGCAATTGTTGAAGCAAGATTTGTACAGCGTGTTGTGATGTCATGAGGGGCACTTGAGCGCAACTCGTAGTCGGGGGTGCTTACGACAATAACAGTATCATCGGAATTTGCAAAAACGATATTCACCGTGCTACGTTTCAAATCCAGGGCAATTTTGCTTTCGACATAAGCACTGCTCCGGTCATAGGGTGCGGATCCGACATTTTCCGGTGTGGACCACGAACCGCTGATGTTGTTCACATAATATAATGATGTGCCGTTTTTGTATGCTATATGGGCTTTGCCGTTCTCGTCAATAACAACATCCGGGAAATAACCCACCGCACCGATATAGGAAGGGGTGCTCCAGGATCCGGATGTATTGTTCATATAGTAACTCCCTGTTTCAGCATAAAAAGCAACATGCAGATGTCCGTTTTGGTCTGAAACGATCGAAGGATGTCCACCTTCGGCCAGACTATCCATGGCCGACCAGTTTGATCCGTTATATTTTGAAAGCCAAATATTGCCGTCGTGCGAGCCAAGATAATAGAGTGTATCATCGGGTGTGATTGTCGTCCCGTAATACTGTGTCGTTAAAGTATTGGCAATGCGGTTGTCCGGATCGAGGACTTGATAATACACATAAGATTCCGAGTTATCCTCCTGTGCAAAAACATGAAGACCATTGTCACTGTCTATTTGGATCGCGCAAGCATGATAATGGCCGTTGCCCATACCCGCACTTTTGGTCCATGATGTGGATGTGCGCTCAATGTTATCGTATGTGTAAATATTATGTCCGCTATAAGGGCTGTAATACCTGGTAGCGATGGCCGCAAAACCGTATTTATCGGCAGCTATCGTGGGGATGTAAAACGACTCGCTGGTGCCAGAACAATGTGCGATACGTTTTTGTTCGTCCCAGTTTCCACTTTGATTCGTGTAATAATACAGATCTACATCATCGATAACACAAGCTACATGCAAATATCCCATGGGATCGGAAACGATCACGGGACGATTTGCGTCGGTTCCATGACCGACGGCCGTTTGTGTCCAGGTGGCCGCATATAAAAGAAGGACACTTTGAAATATAATAAACAGGAACTTGATCCGTTTCATGGGACGACTCCTGAATGAATGATCAATTATATATTTGAATATAAGGGTTAAGTGATTGATTTACAAGGAAACCGTGAGCGGTGACCGATGATCAATATGCATTAACCTACTCCTGCAGAAAGATCGAGATGATGTTTTCTTTTGCGATGAGTTGATATTGATATTCAGCATGGAATTTTGATTAGGGACCGCCGTAGTTCAGGGAAATTTCATGGCAAGAGGGTTTATCTTCTTGTGCAAAGGCAAGCATTGCCAACCACATGATCAATAAAACAATCACGGTTTTCTTCATGTCGTATACTTTTAGTTTGTTTCTGATAAAAGCCAAACAGATATGCTTATGATAGCAAATAGAATGTAGAAAGTGAGCGATGGTTAAATCAGGTGATCATGATCCCTTTTTTGATCACCGATCCTATTAGGTTTCCTCCGAACATAGCGCTCAAAGCATCAAGTTCCTTGACCTCGCAAACAAGAATATCAGCCTGTTTCCCTTTTTCCAAAGAACCGATGATGTGATCTCGCAACACGGCTTTTGCGGCATTGAGCGTGATCGCCTTCAAAGCTTCTTCGGGAGTGAAGCCCATGTTCATAACGGCAAGGGACATCATCATGGGGATGGAAAGCGAAGGGCAAGTGCCCGGATTATAATCCGTGGCCAGGGCGACCGGCATGCCTGCATCCAGCCAGGGACGGGCATTCGGATACGCAGTTTTTAAATAGTAAGAACAGCCGGGCAGAAAAACCGGAACGGTGCCGGAGCGCAGCATGGCATCGAATTCGGCTTCGTTGACGGCATCCAAATGATCGGCCGATACCGCTTTCATATCAGCGGCCAGTCCGGTGGCGCCCAGCGCTTCAAATTGTCCGGAATGGATCTTTATGGGAAGACCTTTGGCCTTTGCGGCTTTAAGGAATGTTTCGGTTTCCTCGTAAGAGTAAGCGCCGATATCGCAATAGATGTCCACGAACTCGGCTTGTTCTTTGGCCAGTTTGAGTCCCCCGTGCAGCAGCCAATCCATATAGACTTGGGGATCCTGATCTTGTGGATAGACATGCGGTCCCAAAAAGGTTGCGACGGTCTCAAGATCGCTTTCTTCGTTCAGCCGATGAATGACCTCGAACATCTTTGCTTCTGCTTCGGGTTCTAGCCCGTAACCGGTTTTGATCTCAGCTGTGGTGGTGCCGTGCTTCAGGCAGAGTTTAGCCCGCTCAAGGGATTGTTGATACAGCTCCTCAGCGGAGGCGGCGCGTGTATCTCTCACTGATGAATGTATGCCGCCACCTTTTTGTTGGATCTCTTGATAGCTCATGCCTTGCAGTCTGTATTGCAGTTCATTCACGCGTGAGCCGGCATGCACCAGGTGCGTGTGGCAGTCCACAAACCCGGGGATGACCAGCTTGCCTCTGGCGTCGATCACTGTTTCGGATTCGTAGCGCTCATTCTTGCCCTCAAAGACATCAATGATCATTTCGTCTTTAACGGCAATACAGCCATTGGCGATCTCTCCCCGGTCTGAGACCGTGAGGATATGCGCATTATAAATGATCAGGTCAACTGATATCATTGATCAATTTCTCCTCGGCGTAGAGGGTTAGTTCGGCTGCTTTTTTCTCAACAGCGTCGAGCGTTTTCTTAGCTGCTTTGCGAATACTCTCGCGTTTTTTAGGATCATCTAAAGACGGCAGGTTGATCAGGACGTTGTAGTAAGCGCCCCATGCGCCGGCTTGACTTTGCTTGACCGCAACCGCGGCATCGGACATGGCGTTCTGATTACCGTTCTTTAAAACGTATTCGGCCAACTTTAAAATATCCGGGCATAAATTTAAGGTGCTATGAGGAATATTAATCGCACCCAGCACGGCCTCTTGAATGGCGGCGTTGCGTTTGGCTTTTTGCTCATCCGTTTTCTTTTTCATGCGCATGGCCTGCATCCAAACGTTGAAAGCTTCGGTGTCGTCATCGATGAGTTGCAAGGCTTTCACTTTGAGTGCCTGCGCTTTACGTCCGGCGCTTTCCATGGGTTCGCGGACATCCGTATAATTTTTATTTTCGAAAGTCAGGTTCGCGACCATGGCGGAGAGTCCCGCAGCCAACGCCGCGTTCAAGGCCGCCACCGATCCGCCGCCGGGTGCCGGCGCGTTCGAGGATAGCAGGTCGGTGAAATTGTTTACGGTTAAGTGTTTCAACTGGCCTTCTTCGTTCTTGAGGGCATATTCTACAATCCGCTTTTGCGGATCGAAAGGCGAGGTGTCCTCCAGCCCCAGCGAGCGCATGGCAATATTGATGATGTCTTTTTCCGGACATGCGGTTGAGCAGCCTTGTTTTTTAAGATAATGCTCACCCGAATCTAACATAGCCTGCAGGGGCACCAGTCCGATGAGCTCGGAGCCGGTCACACGGATACCTTTTTTGGCTGCTTCTTCGATGACCATATCGAAGGCGGTGTGCAAGCCGGTGATGTCGAAACGGTGCAGGTTCATGGTGACCTGAGCATAGCCGTATTCTTCGATGTACCAGCCGCCGGCCTGACAGAATTTCAGTTTGCCGGGGACCTTGACCATCTTGCCGTTCTCATCACGGATGATCTTGCCGTTGGCGTCGCGTTTGGCGCGTCCCGTGGAACGAATGGTCAAAGCGATATCTTTGGCGGCTTTCAGGTCGGCCGTATTCAAATTGATATTGTATGCCAGCATAAAGGCCCGGGCGCTTACATTGGTGGCACCGGACTTGGGCAAAAAGACCGGCTCACCGAAATCGGGAGCGAAATCCGGATCTTTGAGTTTTTCTTCCAGCGCTTCGTATTCGCCCTTGCGAATGTCGGGCAGGTTGTAACGGTCTTCTCTCTGAGCGGCCTCACCGTAAAGGTAGATGGGAATACCCGTGGCCTCATTGATGCGCTTGCCCAGTTCTTTGGCCAACTCGGCGCATTCTTCCATGGTGATGTTCGAAACGGGAACAAGCGGACAAACGTCGGTGGCGCCCATGCGCGGATGCGCGCCGCTGTGTTTTGTCATATCGATAAGTTCCTTGGCTTTGGCCACGCATGCCACCGCGGCGTCCATGACCGGTTCGGGTTCGCCGGCAAACGTGACGACGGTGCGATTGGTGTCCTTGCCGGGATCTACATCCAAAAGCATCACACCGTCCACACGCTCGATCGTATCGGTGATCTGCTTAATGATATTCATATCCCGCCCTTCGGAGAAGTTTGGGACGCATTCGATGATTTGTTTCATGTAAGTTCCTTTTTAGCTATCAGCTAACAGCTGTCAGCTTTCGGCTGTCAGCAGTTTAATAAAGACAATAGTCGATTAATTTCATTGTATATTGTAAGTCCTCAGCACTTCTTTGGGTAAAAGGATATATCGTATCGTATTCCATTGTTGTATTTGATAAATATGCTTCACTGCCGACTTTTCCAATACCATATGCATAGAATTCAAAATTATGCTGATTAAATCCATTTATTCCCCATTTATTCAAGTAATAATAAACAATTGTTGAAAATGTATCGCAGAATGTGATAAAGGGCTCATCAATTGCTACGCATGAAATATTTCTACTTGTGTTGCCCCAATAATAAGGTTCTATTCTTGAAGGATTGTAAAAAATGCTTGACCATGATTCACCAACGGTTACCGGATATTTATATCTTAACTGGGGTTCATGTATTCCTATAGAATCATCAACAATATAACCATTGCAATATAATCCATCATCACCATTGGATAAGAATAAAGCAATTGATCCTGATGATGAAATTTGCGCTCCCAGAATGTGATCTAATGAATCAATATGGATTATAGAGTCTATGGTATATCTGTTTGTATAGGTGTAAAATGAATCTACAATACCACCCGAATAATGTATGAATTCATATTCCCAATAATTGTCATTTTTTATGGGATAAAAAGTATTATTGGCATTGGGTTTAAAGCAAGCACATATCAGCAGGAGCGTTGATAGTAGAAGGATTGTTTTAATCGCTATTTTCATTTTTCTATTTTCTTCTTCAACCCCTTCAGGGTTGTGGGTTATGGTGGTACTTCTATCCCCGGGTTTTGCTCCTTCGCTGAAGCTACGGAAGCACAGGCACCCAGGGTTATTACTTAGTTTAACCCCTCCATTCGTCGGGGTTTATTATTCGTGATGTAAATGGATCTTTCACTGCTCCGCCAGTCGGCGAATCCGTTCAGGATGACAATCTTTGCATTTTTTCAATATTTCAACGTTTTCAATCTTCGCACAAGGCTACGATTGACAGGCATCATTTCAGCTTTTCTCTTTGGGCGCTCACCACTTACCACTCACACCTCACAACTATTTAGCGCTCAATCTCTTTCTCGCTTGGTATATTCACATCATGTTTCTTAGCAAACTCTTTCGCATGTTCATATCCCGCATCGACATGTCTGAAAATGCCCATCATGGGGTCGGCATCGAGGACGCGCTGCAGACGTTCAGCTTTTTCTTTTGCGCCGGTAGCGACGATGACCTGTCCGGCATGCGTGGAATTCCCGATGCCCACGCCGCCGCCGTTGTGCAGGCTTACCCAGTCTGCGCCGCAAGCGGTATTGACCAGTGCGTTCAGCAAGGGCCAATCGGCAATGGC
>Ga0180430_10005072_pt1 | contig 10993 bp, 16 predicted proteins | sample SS_ome_9_FD_132999 | JGI IMG/M metagenome (GOLD analysis project Ga0180430, IMG submission 132999) | Hypersaline lake sediment archaeal communities from the Salton Sea, California, USA - SS_1_S_2 metaG | ecosystem: Environmental > Aquatic > Non-marine Saline and Alkaline > Hypersaline >... | reverse complement strand
TATTGATTTGATTGTAATTCGGCTTTCTAACATTTGATTATTCTAATATACAATCATTTTGACTAATTAAAGATGTGAATTGATTCTTGTAGTTTCCTCTGTTGGGAATTATGAATCAGGCCCTCTTTTGAATATGTAAAAAAAAAATTGGAGAAGAAACCCATTATGTATGAATTACATCAGAAAAAGATGCTGTGTTATTAAACAGATTATATTATTTTTCTGATAATTCATCAACAAATAAGCGTGCTGTTCCTACTCTGGATTTTTTATAGATTATTTTTTGATGTTGTCTTGTTTCTGTTATATTCTTAAGTTTATTAAGTATTGTATTCATTGTATTTGACCTCAAATAAATTAATGTTACATATTTGTAAATAGAAATAAAATGAAACCGTTCTTTTTTTCAATATAAAGATAAATAAAAAAAAAGAAAAGTTTCCTTTTTGTAAACAAATATTTAATTATTTTCTTGTATCTGGATATTGATTGCTCTTGGACCTTGATCAGATTGCTCTATTTCATATTCAACGGTATCCCCTTCATTAAGATTTTTTCCTAAGGGTAATGCCGTTCTATGAACAAATATATCAGTTCCTTCTTCAGTTTCGATAAAACCATATCCTTTACTGTAATTATACCATTTGACTTTTCCTTTCATTATGCTGTCACCTCCTTAGACATAGTAGTCTAAAACGATGTAAAGAACGATAAAAATTAATAATCTCAAAAAATCTAAGAAACGAAATTGTGAAACTCTTATTTTTATTTCTTTCTATTACACCCATTGCATTAAAAGCTTATATACTTATCTATTTCATTCTATTTACAGAATATGTCAATTTATTATACATATTATCTCTTTCAAACGGTAAAGTAAGGATTAATACGTAGTATTATAAACTCCTGTTCTGATAAGTATGGTTATATTGCAGTAAATATCCTTGTTTTTTATGGGTGTGAATCAATAGATGATTAAGGCAAATATTGAAAATATCGTTGCATCGACTATCTTTGCAAAAACATTAGATTTAGATCTTATTTCTCAAAAAATATCAGACATAGAGTATGAACCTGATCGATTTCCAGGTTTAGTATTTAGGATAAAACAGCCAAAAACTGCAACGCTACTTTTTACCAGTGGAAAAGGAATATGTACTGGTGCAAAAAATGCGGATGAGATTCAAAAGGTCATTTATAGAATATCTGATAAATTAAAGCATATCGGTTTAAATGTCTATGAAAAAAAGGACCTTGTTTTTGAAATTCGAAATATTGTAGCAACTGCAACCCTTGGTGGTGAGTTGAATTTAAGTCAGGTGGCAATGGGTCTTGGATTGGAAAATATAGAGTATGAACCAGAACAATTCCCTGGTCTTGTTTATCGGTTGAAGAACCCAAAGGTGGTAATGCTTCTTTTTTCATCTGGAAAAATTGTTTGTACTGGTGGTAGAACTATTGAGGATGTATCCAAAGCAGTAAATCAACTTTCAAATGAACTTATTTCCTTGGAATTATTTCTATGAATATATCTGTTTTTTCCTCTTAATATACGGTAAAAAACAAACAATGAAATAGACTATATGATGGTTATATCCTATCATATTTTTAACCTAAAAAAGTTGATGGAGGTGGTTTTTTAATCTCTTTTTTGATTTAATGTATTTTTTCTTTTTGTGGTTTCACTAAATCTCCAATTATAATTGGGGTATCTCATAGCATTAAATCCGTCTAGAAAACTGTTGAAATCCTTTTCATTTTTAAATCTAATAATGCGTATAATTCTACCGGATTTTGAATGAAATAATTCAATTGATCGTTTAAGTGTCCTATTATTGCTCATATTATCTCCTTAAGTACATCAAATGATTTTGTCTCAAATGCGTGAGGCTATGATATTAAGATTAATTAAAATAAATAAATAATTTAGTATTTTTTCTTGATTATTTCATGCTATCCATTTCAATGCATAATTTCTAAATTTTTCGCCAATGATACAGTACACATGTTATATCGTTATTTATTCTCTATCTTTTTTACATCAGTTGCTTCAAGTCCTTTATCAGTTTTTTTAAACTCATATTCAACCTGATCATTCTCATCAATAGTTACACCGAGAGGTAGTTCATTTCTGTGAACAAAAACCTCTTTTCCATTTTCACCATGAATAAAACCATATCCTCTTCTATTGTTAAACCATTTTACTGTTCCTTTCAATAAGTATTCACCTTCTCTTTTTGAGTGTGTAAAAAAGTGAAAAATAAAAATCTAAAAAAATATAGCTGGAAAAGACTTGCTTGACTTTTATCTTTGTTCTTTACAGTAGTATATTCGATGTATTATCTTATATAGTTATGCATTAAATGCGCAATATACGTATCAAAAAAGCATAATTTGCAAAAAAAAAAATAAATTATTTCTACATTTCTCTACTACTTCTCTTATATTGTCTAGTCAAAATAGTAGCAAAAAAAGAGAATAAACAATTTCTTCTTTAAATACAAAGTTATAAAAGGGATTGCAGGTTGCTTGTCTCTAGTTTAGGTACAATCTAGTATCTAATAAGGAATTAGAAAGACATGTATAGAGACAATAATAGAGGACGTGGTTTCGATCGCGAACCTCGAGAAATGCACAAAGTCACCTGTGCAGAATGTGGAAAAGAAACAGAAGTTCCGTTTAAACCTGATGGAACAAGACCTGTGTATTGTAGAGATTGCTTCCAAAAACACAAACCAAAACGATTTTAAATTCTAGTATAATTTTTTTTTAAAGAATTTAATATTGATATTTAAAATCCCTTTTTTTATTTTTTTATCGCCATCATAAATTACAGACAATAAGTTTTATAAAATTATGATATTTGTTAATAAAAAAAAATTTTATGTCATAAAAATAACAATTGTTTCAATAATAATTTATAAAAGATTAAATAGCAATAGTCTATCTCTGTTTTCAAACGAGGAAACTGGATAAATTATGAAAATACATAACCCACAAGAATTAGTAGGAAAACAAGTAATTGATGCCCAAGGGAACACCATAGGGAAAATTGATAAAACTTGGAACAGTTGGAATGAAGAATACCCCGGATACTTCTTCGGTATAAACATGCAACAAAACACAAGAGATACTTGGTTTAGAGGGACACATAAATTAGTACCAATTTATAGTGAATATATACAACAAGTGACCCAAGAAGTAACCTTAAATAAAAGTATGGATCAGCTCGCACGATTTTGGAAGAAAGCAGTTCCTTGTGGACATACAACATGTCCAACTGATGAGCTTGTTGAAAAACCAATATATGATAAGAATTATTCCCGAGTGGGAACGTTTTATACATGGGTTGAAAACGAAGGCACCATTAAAAACTATGGTTGCGCATTAGATCCCTATCTCTATGATACCTGGCACATATCACATCAAACCCTCCTGCCACTGCCTCCAGAATATATAAATAAAACTTCTGATACGATCACACTTACTAAAACACTTGATGAACTTAAAAACTATTGGCAACAATATATTTAACTCTATAATTGAAAGTTCAGGTTTAATTTACCATACAACTTTCTCTATTTTTCTCTTATCTACAATTACTCAAAAAAATCTTAACTAAAAACTCTGTAATTTACTAGAAAATATGAGTCAAAATCACCTACTAAATACAATTATTCAATATTTATTTTTTCTTCATATATTTCAAAAATAAAAAAAATAGAATTTGGGATTAACTTTTTGTTTATTTGATTCTTTCTCTATTTCGTACAACATTGGACATTATTCTTCATGAGCCACTTGTAATCAGAAAGCACCTCATGCACCCAGCAATCATCATTACCAGCACTTTCACGAAACACTAATGCCATGATATATGCAAGTTCCTTTAATGTTGCACCAGCTTCAAGAGCACCTTTGAAATGTTTCCGGACACACGGTGCAGAGCGACCTTTTATTGCCATCGCAAAACAGATGAACTGATATGTTTTCTCATCAATCAACCGTTTCTCTTTATACAATGCATCAATTTTTTCTAGTTCTTCTGAAAACTCAGGGAACCATTCCTCAAGAAGTCTCATTTTCTCTTTCACCTCTCATTTAAAATTTTTCTTATCTCATCCTTACTAGGCACATGCCCAACGATTTTTGCTTCCCCATCAATTACCACCGCAGGGGTCATCATCACCCCTCGATCGATAATCTCCTGAAGATCCTCGATTTTTACCATTTCAGCATCTATACCTAGTTCCTCAATAATCGCTTTGACTATTTTCTCAGTCTTCTTACATTTTGCACATCCAGTGCCTAATATCTCGATTTTCATGTTTTACTCAACCTCTTTAATCAATTGTTTTACATGCATCTTGATTTCATCTCGAATAGATCTAAATTCTACTATGGATTTTCCTTTTGGATTATCAATATGCCAAGCGAAGTTTTTTCCTTGATAAATATCATCCTCCAATCATTCCATAAGTAAACCCTACAATCGTTGCAATACAAATCACGAGCGTGAAATAGGTAAACGCTTTTTTTGTACCAAACACCCGGGTTATAACCACCATATTTGGAAGACTTAATGAAGGACCTGCTAGTAATAATGCAAGTGCTGGTCCCCCACCCATAAGACCTGAACTATACCCAAAAAGATCGCCAACAATTGCAACCTCTAACAGCGTGGGCATATACAAGACCGCTCCAATAATTGATGCAAGAAAACACGACATAATATTATTACCACCAATATAGGGGGCTACGGCAACACCAATCGCTGTTGCAGGATTAGAACCAGGAATGAAAAATGCAGCAATTCCACCGATAATACCTACGATAAACACTCCTATGAGAAGAATTGGGAAAATCTTCCTAGTAAGATTAAATGTTTCTTTTCCCCAGTTCTTTACTTCATCACGACCATAATAAAAAATTAGGAGCACTGAAAAGATAATTGTGAGTAAATAGATAATCGAGAGTTTCACCATGCCAGTGATATAATTACCGCTCATCGCCCCTATGACTAAAATGAGAACAAGAATCATAAAAAACAGAAATGAAACCCAAAGAGGTCGCTTGTTTTTATCACTATTATCTTCTCCTGAAAACAAGGGGCTTTTTTTCTCTTTTTCCGTTGCATCATGTCTAAATATAAATGCCATAAGCAATCCTATTACTATCGACATGACAATTGCAGAAATAGCACGAGCAAGTCCTATATTAAATCCTAGTACCGATGCAGTGAGAACAATAGCAAGTATGTTTATCGCAGGGCCGGAAAAAAGAAACGCTGAAGCCGGTCCAATCCCTGCACCTCGCTTGTAGATACCAGTGAATAATGGTAGAATAGTACAGCTACAGACGGCAAGGATCGCTCCTGAGACAGATGCAACTGAGTAGGAAATGAATTTTTTTGTTGTCGCACCGAAATATTTCAATACCGCCTTCTGAGAGATAAAGACGGCAATCGCTCCTGCAATGAAAAATGCGGGAATTAAACAGGTTAATACATGAGCGGAAAGGTATTCCTGAAGAGCTGCAAATCCGGCATATATTATATCTAAAGGAGTCATTATGAAATAATATAAGTATTTTCGAATATTTAAATATAACTATTTTTGAATTGTTCTATTTTAATCAAATCATACGAGCAGAGCGAATTATATCATAAATCCCCTTATGAGAACTACGTATCAAAATTCGAGTACCATCTTTTCTTTCATCTATCAAACCAGCAATTTTAAGCACTTTAAGATGTTGGGATACATTAGGTTGAGATTTTCCCGTTTCAGGAATAATCTCACAAATACATTTTTCTTCATTTTTAACAAGCTCAAGAATTTTTAATCTTGTTGGATCTGCTAATGCTTTAAATATTTCAACTTCACTCATCAGATGTATATAAGTTATTTCGAATGTTTAAATATTTCCATATTCCTCTTGTGCACAATTTAAATCATAATGAAATATTTGAACAATTACTGATAAAAACATATATTTTATTAGCCAAAACAAGAAAAAATATTCCCTCAGATATTACAAAAAAAATGTAACGCTCGAAAAAGAGCAAATAATGAGGTATTCCATTATTTTAAATGATATACTGACATGAATTTCAATCCATTAGATATATTTACTAATTAACCGGTATCTTAATGCGTAAACATATGTTTGATGAAATTAAGAAATACTTTAGTAAGAATAAGATTCCAAAATTTCGAATTAAACAATTAGAAGAAGCTGTTTTCAAACAATCCATTACATCATTTGATCAAATAACTACATACCCAAAAAAACTAAGACAAGAATTAGATTCAAAATTTAGTTTAACCCATCTAAGTATCACAGACAAAAAAGAGTCAAAAGATTCAACAAAATTTCTATTAAAAACAAAGGATGAGAGTTATATAGAAGTTGTGTTAATGAAACATTTTGATGGACGGCGAACAATATGTGTCTCATCCCAGATTTTTTGCCCTCTAAACTGTACGTTTTGTGCAACAGGAGCAAATACATTTAAAAGGAATTTAAGTTGTGAGGAGATAGTTGACCAAGTTTTACTGGTTAATCATCATCTAAAAGATCAAAATGAGAAAACAACAAATGTTGTTTTTATGGGTATGGGTGAACCCTTTTTAAATTATGAACAGGTGAAGTGTGCTATTGAAATACTAAATAATGAAAAATACTTGAATATTGGCGCCCGTCATATTACCGTTTCAACCGTTGGCATCGTTCCAAGGATCTATGATTTTTCGCAATTGGGCTTACAGGTTCGATTAGCGATTTCGCTTCATGCACCAAATGATACATTAAGAAATAAATTAATGCCAATTAATAAAACCCATTCACTGAGTACATTACTTAAGGCAACAGATGAATTTAGCAAAAGTACCAATAAAAGAGTCTCATTTGAATATGTGTTAATTAAGGATATAAATGATTCAAAAGAATGCGCGACTGAACTAGCAAGGTTGATGAAAAAGAGACGTGCTTATGTTAACCTACTTGTATATAACCCCCATGAATTTTGTGATTTTGAAAAACCAAGTAAAGAAGCTGTTATGCGATTTAAAAAGATTTTAGAGAATCATGGAGTTAAGTGTGCCATTCGAAAATCCCTTGGTGATGATATTAGTGGAGCATGCGGACAGCTAAGTGGAAAGAGAACATCAGAATAAGAGGGAAAAAGACGCTACATGATGCCCATTTTTTGTAGCAGCATAGGTACCTTTATAAAAATATTTAATTTAACCTTGTTTCGTATGAAGATAATGATTTGTGGAAGTATGACGTTTGCAAATAACATGCTAAAAACCAAACAAATATTAGAAAAAATGGGTCATGAAATTACCATTCCAACTGACACCCTTGAAATTGCATCGGGCACTCATAATCATGATGATCTAGATGCAGATTATAATTACTGTGTAAAAAATGATATTATGAGAACTCATTTCAAATTCATTGAAGAAAGTGATGCAGTTCTTGTACTAAATCATGATAAAAATGAAATAAAGGGATATATTGGAACTGCTTCTTTAATGGAAATTGGATTAGCTCATCACTTTCATAAAAAAATATTTCTTTTACAAGATCTACCACATCATTCAGAACAGCGATGGGCTCATGAAGTAAGAATCATGCAACCTGTTATTCTTCACGGAGATTTTTCTAAAATACAATAATGAAAGCAAAAATACCAACAATTCCATCATATTCTTTTACGTTTGAGAAAAAAATGATACCCTACTAGTGAACCTGTAGTTGTATCTGGTACTACAGATACTAGTTCCCAGCATTCTTTTCCCTTATTATTTAACAATTCCTCCACGTTTGTATTATCCTTACCACTCCACATTGACCTTGTTGTTTTTTCTATTTTATATTCCCATTCTGTCATGATATTCACTACCCAAATTATTTAATTAAATTCAATATTAATAACCCATCTTTTTAATTATTCTTGTTATGAATACAAAGAGAAGGGTAATAAAAATAATTAATAGATACTCTCCTTAAACATTCAAATGTTATGCGCTCCATGAACTATTTTTTATTTAGCGCTTAATAAAAAGTAAAATACAACAATATATATAAGAAAAAATACTTTGTTATCGCATTGAATACCATTCCAATTATAAAAAAAGGGTTTTTATATGAACGAAAAAGGAATAAAAAAATATATTATTTTTTTAATGATTTTAACTGTTATTATAGGAAGTTCATATCCGCAAGCAGCTATTATCCACCAAAATTCTAATTATCAAACCACCTACATTCAGGATGATTCCTGCTATGCATACATCATCCCTCTTCCACATTATGAGCAAATCACTGATACACCAAACCTTCAGTATGCAACAATGAATCTTATCAATGATTTACTTCGCTTACATATCCCCGTGTATTGGCTAGACCAGAATATTCAATTACCCGTAAAAAACATCAAAAATCAGGATGAGCGTGAAGTATTAGACTTCCAACCTGGGGCCTTTATTGTTCCTTTCACAAATGATAGTATAGTTAACAAAAAAATAATTGTGATGATGGATGATTACTGCCTAAACCATGAGATATATACATCAATGGAGACCATTACCATTTATGCACTCAATGAGCCGTTTTATATTGCCAATTCCTATGAACTAGATGAACCTAACGCTGCGTATTATTACGGTGATGGCGTGTATTCATCATCGATGAACTGGTATGTATCAACCTTATCTGAAGCGGGTTTTTTAAACAATGAATATCTGGGCGATGAGGACATTATTGAACATCTCTCAACAGATGAGTATAATATTTTTATATGGCCAGGTGGAGACCTTCTTTTTGGCGGTGGGGAAAATGATGTATCTCTTGCGACACGGTTTTTGAGTTTACAGGTGGTAAAAAATTTTGTAGCAAATGGTGGCGGGTATCTTGGATCTTGCTATGGCTCTTATGCTGCAAGTAGTGGATTACGATTTTTCCCTTTTTCAATTCTACGGTACTATCTTCCAAAAATACCTTCATATTTATATCTTGGAATTCAGGATAGTTATACAGCTGTTGCAATATCAGCTACTATTAATGTATCCATAGATGACACCAGCCACCCTGTTACCTATGGGTCAATACCCGTTCTCTCTGGATCGGAATTACTTGGTGGGTGCGTGTATACAAAACTTGGGAAGAACACAGAATCTCTTGGAACAGTAAAGGATGTTACTTCAACAGTATGGTTTCGATGGTTTAGTGATTTACTGGGCTCAGATAGTAAAATAGCAAAAACAATTATTGATACCTGGGTACAGTTTACGACAGGTAAAAGTGTATGGACAACATCAAATTATGAAAAAGGAAAAGTTGTCGCATTTGGGGATCATCCAGAAGCTGCAACCATTCATCATAAAAGAATAGTTCACAATGCAATGTATTATGTAAGTACCAAGGAATTAACCAATATTCAGATCGGTAACTCCATGTCATGGTCTGATATTGAAGTCATTCGAAATAAAAGTAAAAATATTACTATTCCATCATATACAACAGGTCTTTTTTCAGATGTAAAATCAACGATTAACACTACAATTGATGATTTGTATACCATTGAATACGATACCCTTCTGCTTTTTAATAAAACAAATAGACTTATTGCAGAAGATAAAATCGATTTGACGTTTTTCTTTACATTATTATTTGGTTCTGGTATGTTTGAAGTCATTCAGACAACAAATAGAGCAATATCTTATCTTAATGGTAGTATTGATGAAAAATATCAACAAGAATTCTTAAACACGATGATGGATTTAAACGAAATACTTACCTTAAAAAACATTTCATTTGGATTTAATGCTGAGATGGTGCAAAGATTGTTTAATTTATTCGCCATGAAAAATAACACGATACATATACTGAATCAAATTGAGATGGTGGATTCATTATTTTCCGAGATGAATATATCTATAGAAAATCAAATTACTGATATGAAAGCTAATGTATTAGAGAAATTAGGTGAAATTAACGAATTATTCTTAAAAATTCATGCAAACTATTCTTCTATTCAATATGAACTTGATCACTATGTTTCCAATTCAGAGCAAAACGAGTCGATCATTGAAATGTGTCAAGTGTTAAAAAGAGAATCGAAAAATATTGAAAAAAAATATCCACAAATATATTTCGAAGCAATCAAAACACTTCGAGACATCTGGTATCTATATGAGGCAATACTCTAATGTTTCGTTCATCTAAAAAAAAGAAAATTGTGTTTGATTTTATGATACTACTGGATCAAACATCTGAATAATATACTGAATTATTTTCGCAAGAATGATTGCCGGTGAAACTAAAATAAGAATAATAGCAGCAATAATAGGGCCAAAAAGGATTCCGATAATTGTTCCAAGAATAGCAAGAATCAATGAGAATAAGAGATTTACAATGAATCCTTTATTAAATATCTCTTCTTGAGCATCAAGGATGCTTATAATTCTTTGTATTTTTTGTTTATAAGGTATTGGAAGAGATCGCAATGTTTCATCAGATAAACTATTTTCTTTCTCTTTATTTACGATATTTTCTATGTTTTTTTGAATGCTCGTTAGTAGATCTTGCTCATATTCATCTATTTTTTCTTGTGTGAATTTTTCAACTTGGTTGTATTGACTTGCAGGTATCAATGGGGTAGTACATAGGACTGATACTGCAACTATTAAACCAATTAGTAATCGTTTTTTCATTTATTTTACACCTCTTTTTCGTTTTTGAAGGATTTATTCATTTTTTGTAAATGAAAACCCTAATATGTTATAATCTGAAGATATGTATATATAAAACCATGAAACTAAGTTTCATGTTGGATATGTGTTTTTATTATTTTGGATTGTTATTTTTTAGGCTGAGAATACTGCGTGGACTGAAGTGAAACGAAAGGCCCGCAGATGAGAAGCCGTTTCTTTTTTCTGTGTTGATTACATCTAATTTTTTGTTGCACGCGGCACACCACAAG
>Ga0180430_10005071_pt1 | contig 10999 bp, 7 predicted proteins | sample SS_ome_9_FD_132999 | JGI IMG/M metagenome (GOLD analysis project Ga0180430, IMG submission 132999) | Hypersaline lake sediment archaeal communities from the Salton Sea, California, USA - SS_1_S_2 metaG | ecosystem: Environmental > Aquatic > Non-marine Saline and Alkaline > Hypersaline > Sediment... | reverse complement strand
GGCAGTTTCGACCTGATCCACACCGGTGGCGGGGTCGCGGTCTGGATGTCGGACCTGGACGCCACGATGCGCGAGGCGGCGCGCCTGCTCAAACCCGCGGGCACGCTGCTGGTCAACGACTTTCATCCCTTTGCCCACCTGCAATCGGACGAGACCCCCTGGCCGATCGAGGACTATTTCCAGCGCGGACCCTTTACCTACACCTCCAACGAGGGGTTCCCGGGCAGTGAATACCATTGGACCGTCGCCGACCGCTTGCAGGCCGTGCTCAAGGCCGGTCTGACCATCACCTGGGTCGAGGAGCACGACGGCACGTTCAGCGATCTGGAGGCCGAGCGCGTCCTCGACGAGATCGACACCGACACGGCCCCCAAGCTGCACGTGCCGCGCTACCTGCTGATCGTGGCCAAGAAACGGGCCTAGTCGGTACGACTGGACCAGGAACAAGAGTCCAAAGGAGACGCGCTTGAGCAAGTTCATAGAGCTAGAGAGACAACGCCTCAACCACTACAAGGTCGCCTCCCCACACTTGTCCGAGGCTGCCAGAGCCGACGGCATCTATCTGGGCAAGCCGCGATCCTTTTGCCTGCCGCGCGCCCAGGCGGCGGAGAATCTCTACTTGGGGATACGCGAGCAGGCCATTGAGGCCTTTCGGGCCAGTGGCATCCCCTGGCACAGCGGACGGGACGGCAATCCCAGTAACCACCTGTGTAGCTCCCAGGTCTGTTGTGTCAACTTTTTGTACCCCTTTTCCAGTAGCCCAGCCGAGTTGCTCAAGCTACTTGCCCCGCTCTTCCCCGGCATTCGCACGATGCTATCGATGGAACGAGGCGACTACGTCGTATTCGAGTGGATCGGCGCCAAGGACTATTTGGGGGAGCGGCCCAAGAGCAAGCGCACCCGCGGCGCCAACAGCACCAGCGCCGATGCAGCGCTCATGTTCGAGCGCGCGGACGGTAGACGCCAGATCGTTCTGATCGAGTGGAAGTACACCGAGTCCTATGCGCGCCACTTTAGGCGGTACGCCCCAAGCGGAACCGACCGGGGCGCCATCTATGCTCCCGTGTACCAGCGCGACGACTGCTGGCTGGACAAGGCGCTGCTTCCCAGCTACGACGCGCTCTTCTACGAGCCGTTCTACCAGTTCCTCCGTCAGCAGCTCTTGGCGCAAGAGATGGAAAAGGCGCACGAGCTGGGTGCGGACGTGGTCAGCCTGCTACACATCGCACCCGCCTGCAACACCGACTTTCAGCGGGTCACGTCGCCCACTCTGGTCGATCTCGGCGCCTCTGTGACCGAGATCTGGTCCAGGCTGGTGCGCGTCCCCGAGCGGTTCGCCAGCGTCAGCGTCGAATCGCTGTTCAACGCCTATGCAACGAAAATGGCCTCAGAAATGATGCCGTGGTGGCAGTATGTCTGCGACCGGTATGCCTGGCTCAGGGCCGACCCAGAGACAGCTGCCTCCTGACTCGCGGTATCCGTCGCGCCACGCGGCAGAGGACCCCACCATGCCCACCGTCCTGCACCTGCGCAACGAGCAACCCAACGACCTGCCCCCCGGCCTGGCCGACGACGACGTGCGCTACGCCCCGGCGCTGGTCGAGCATTTTGTTGGCGAGCACACCCAGCAGGGCGACGTCGTTTTCGACCCCTTTTGCGGATTCGGCACCACGCTGCGGGTCGCCGAGGCCATGGGGCGGGTGGGGTGCGGCGTCGAACTGCTGCCCGAGCGAGTGGCCTATGTCCGGCGGCGCCTCCGCGAGCCCTCCGCCATCCGCCAGGGCGATGCGCGCCATCTCGACGCGCTGGACCTGCCGCCGTTTGACCTCTCGATCACCTCGCCGCCCTTTCGCACGCGCCAGAACCACCCAGAGAATCCGCTCGACGCCTATCGCACCCAGGGCAACAGCTATACCCAGTACCTCGACGACCTGACCGCCATCTATGCCCAGGTGCGCACGCTGATGAAACCGGAGGCGCTGGTGGTCATCGAGGCGGCCAACCTGCGCGTCGGCGACCAGGTCACGCCGCTGGCCTGGGATATCGCCCGCGCCGTCTCGCGAGTGCTGACCTTTCAGGGCGAGATCGTGGTCGCATGGGATCAGTATGGCTTTGGCTATGACCACAGCTATTGCTTGCTGTTCACCCACTAGCCCAGGCTGTCGTCAGCGAACGTATACCCCTGCGTTGAGCCGGTCGCCGCTTTGCGCTAGAATGGGGTATCGCAGACCACGCCCACCAGGAATCGGATTTCGATGCCCGAGTACACCCAGCTCAAACTGCCGACCTTTGACCAGGTCGCCACATCGACTGCCAGCGACCTGAGCGACTCGAATGCCGTTCAGGGCCGCGACCGCGCCTTTCACGAATGGTACCGCTTTGTGCTCTCGTATCCGCCGCATCTGGTGCGCCGCTATGCGCGCGCTTTTGGGCTGCAAGCCGGCGACACACTGCTTGACCCCTTTTGTGGCACCGGAACGACGGTGGTCGAGGCCAAGCTCATCGGCTTGCATGGCGTCGGCATCGAGGCGCACCCTCTCAGCCAGTTCGCCGCGCAGACCAAGGTCTCCTGGGACGTCAATGTCCAGCAACTCCTCGCGGACGCCGACGAGATCGCTCAGAATACCCTCTCAGACTTGGAGCAGGCTGGCGTGGACGACCGCTCGCCCAACGGTTCGGATCCGTCCGAACTCGGATTGCCAATGCTTCCCGAGGAACAGCGCAGACTGCTCATCAAGAACTCACTGAGCCCCATGCCCCTCGCCAAGGCATTGCTGCTGCGCCAAAAGATCGATCGCTACGCGTCAGCAAAGCATCACCCGCATCTCCGCCTGGCATTCGCCAAAGCCTTGGTGGGCGACATCAGCAACCTGCGCTTTGGTCCCGAGGTTGGCGTAGGCAAGATCAAGCCGGATGCCCAGGTCGTCGATCCCTGGCTTCATGCGGTGCAGCGCATGGCGGACGATCTGCGAACCGTCGACGGCCAGACCTTGTACCCCACAAAGGTGCACCTCGGCGACGCGCGCTCGGCGGGAGATATTCTGCCCCGCCAGTCGGTACAGGCCGTGATCACGTCACCACCTTATCCGAACGAAAAGGACTATTCCCGCACCACCCGTCTGGAATCGGTCATGTTGGGCTTTGTATCCGACAAGGCCCAGCTCCGGCAGGTGAAAAAGGGGCTGGTCCGCTCCAACACGCGCGGGGTCTACAAGGCCGATACCGACGACGCCTGGATCGAGTCGATGCCCGATATCATCGCGCTGGCGGACGCCATCGAGGCCAGACGCGTCGAGCTGGGCAAGACCTCTGGCTTTGAGCGCCTCTACCACCGAGTGACCCGTCTCTACTTTGGCGGCATGGCGCGCCATCTTGCCAGCCTGCGGACGGCCCTGGCTCCCGGAGCGCGTCTGGGCTATGTCGTCGGCGATCAGGCCTCCTATCTGCGCGTCAGGAGCCGTACCGGCACGATCCTGGCGCAGATCGCGGAACGTCTCGGCTACCAGGTCGATCGCATCGATCTCTTCCGCAAGCGCTTTGCCACGGCGACGCAGCAGGAACTCCGCGAGGAGGTCGTCGTGCTCACATGGCCAGGGGAGGGGTGATCCTATGCCCAAACCGAATCGCTACGCGCAGCTCATCGCGCGAGTCTTTCTCGATCGATACGGACCCGGCGAGCGTGATATCACCTTTGACCGCGCCGAGTTCCAAGCTGCGGCCGATACGCTGGGTATTGCTCTTCCCAAGAACCTGGGCGACATCATCTACTCGTTCCGCTACCGAGTACCACTACCCGAGGCCATCACGTCGCGAGCATCCAAAGGTCAGCAGTGGGTCATTCGCGGCGCGGGACAGGGCCGTTACCGCTTTTCGCTGGTCTCGGTCGCCACGGTCGAACCGCAAGCTCACCTGATTACCACACGGCTCCCAGACGCTACGCCGGGTGTGATCGATCGCTATGCGCTCTCGGACGAGCAGTCGTTGCTGGCCAAGCTACGCTACAACCGCTTGGTCGACATCTTTACCGGGCTAACCTGCTACTCACTGCAGAGCCATCTACGCACCGCCCTTCCCGACCTGGGCCAGATCGAAACCGACGAGGTCTATGTCGGCATCGACAGCCACGGCGCGCACTATGTCCTGCCCGTCGAGGCCAAGAGCGCCACGGACAGCGTGGGCATCGTACAGATCGAGCAAGACTGGGCGCTCTGCGAGCACCGGTTCCCGGGCCTAGTTGCGCTCCCCATCGCGGCCCAGTACCTGGACGACGGATCGATCGCCATCTTTTCCTTTGCCCTTGTGTCGGGAGAGATCCGCATCGCCAACGAGCGCCACTATGCGCTCGTGCCCCAATCGGAGCTGACCGACGACGAGTTGGCGCAATACCGACGCCTGTCGGACGCCACCGGACAGCAGCGGGACTGATCGCCCCATGACCGACACCCTTGCCCTCCCCGCCGAGATCCAGTCCGCCATCGACCTGCTCTTGCCCCTGCTGCGCCAATTCGCGCGGTCGGGCTATGGCATCGCCCTGGGTGGGGCCCACGCCAAGGGGGTGTCCGACGCCGCCTCGGACCTGGATCTCTACCTGTTCGCCAACGTGGTGCTGCCCAACGAGTTGCGCGCCAAGCTGGCCAGCGAGCACGATCCGCGCATCCACGACGTCTATACCTGGGGCGGAGAGTCGCCCTTCCAGCAGGCCGGCACCGATTTCATGCTTGAAGAGCTAAAGGTCGAGGTCTGGCTGCGCGCCGCCCATGTCATCACCGGAGCCCTCAACGAAGCGCAGGCCGGCGTGGTCAAGCGCGAACTCGTCACCTGGACCACTACCGGGTTCTACAACCACTGTGCCCTGGCCGACATCCACACCATGGTCGTGCTCGAAGACCCCAACGGCCTGCTGACCGGCTGGCAGCGGCGCGTTGCCGAGTACCCTGACAAACTGCGCGACGCAATCATCGCGCAGCATCTGGCCGCGGCCCGCTTTTGGCCCCACAACTTTCACTATGCGACCGCCGTCGAGCGCTGCGACCTGATCTATACCACCGGCATCGTGCAACAGGTGCTGCACAACCTGATCCAGGTGCTCTTTGCCCTCAACCGGGTCTACTTTTCCGGGGATAAGAAACTGGCCCAGGCCCTGAAAAAGCTGGACAGGAGCCCCGAGAGCTTTGCCGAGCGCGTCGAGGCGCTCATGTTCCCCGGCGAGCCCGCCACCGTCGAGCTACTCCGCGCCCAGCGAGAGGAACTGCAGCGGCTGGTGGACGAGGTGGGGGAATTGGTCGCGGCCGACGACTAGCGAACTTGCGGTCGCCCTCCGAGCCAAGTAGTCTTTGATATGCGACCACCATGTTGCCTCAGAAGGAGCTCCATCCCATGGACACCTGCCAACCCCTGCGCATCAGCGACAATGGCCGCTATCTGGTCCACCAGGACGGCAGCCCCTTTTTCTACCTGGGCGATACCGCCTGGGAGCTGTTCCACCGCCTCGACCGCCAGGAGGCCGACCTCTACCTGCGAAATCGCGCCAGCAAGGGCTTTTCCGTGATCCAGGCCGTGGTGCTGGCCGAGGAGGACGGTCTGCGCCTGCCCAACGCCTATGGCGAGGTGCCGCTTCTGTCCCGAGACCCGGCCCAACCGAACGAGGCCTACTTTCGCCACGTCGACTGGATCGTCGAGCGGGCCGCCGCCCTGGGGCTGTGGATCGGCATGCTCCCCACCTGGGGAAAGTACGTCACCGACGTCTGGGGCGAGCGGCAGGTGGTGTTCGACGAGCGCAACGCCCGCGCCTATGGCCGTTTCCTGGGCGAGCGCTATCGCCAGGCGCCGATCATCTGGATCCTGGGCGGCGATCGCCCGCCCCACGGCGTCGAGGCGGTCTATACGGCCATGGCCGAGGGTATTCGCGAGGGAGACGGCGGTCGCGGCCTGATGACCTATCACATCTCGGGCGGGCTGAGCAGCGGCATGCTGCTGCACGACGCCCCCTGGCTCGATTTCAACATGCTGCAGTCGGGTCACGCCCGCCGCTGCAATGAAAACTACCATTTCGTGCAACAGGACTACCGCCGGTCCCCTCCCAAGCCCTGCCTGGACGGCGAGCCCTGCTATGAGGACCATCCCATCGAGTGGTCGCCGGGCAACGGCTGGTTCAACGACTCTGACTGCCGCCAGGCCGCCTATTGGGCGCTATTCGCCGGGGCGCACGGTCACACCTATGGCTGCCACGACATCTGGCAGTTCTGGCAGCCGGGACGCGCGCCGGTGAGCCATGCTCGCACCCCCTGGAGAGAAGCACTCGATCTGCCCGGCAGCTACCAGATGCGTTGGGCGCGCAACCTGCTCCTCTCGCGACCCTATCTGACCCGCATCCCCGACCAGTCGCTGTTCCTCAGCCAGAACGGCGGCGGTTGGGACCACGTCCAGGCCACCCGCGACGGCGCGCCCGAGGTGAACGACGCCAGCTACCTCATGGTCTACCTGCCGACGCTGCGCCGCGGCATCGAGATCGACACCCAAAAACTGGCCGCCACACGCCTGCGCAGTTGGTGGTACGATCCGCGCCAGGGCACGGCCCTGCTGATCGAGGAGCGCCAAAACGTCGGGCGCTACCGCCTGCAGATGCCCGACAGCGGCCCCGACTGGGTGCTGGTGGTCGACGACGCCGACGCCGGCTATCCGCCCCCGGGGCAGGGGGTATGGCGCTAGAGCGACGGGATAACCTCCCGGAGGTTTGGAACCCCCCGGAGGTCCGGCTCGCCGGTCGCCAAGAGCCCCATCTTGCCGCTGCCCCCGTCCTGTGGTAGTCTTCGCGCTGAGGACCAAACCAGAATTGGGGGAAGCAGGACGATGAGCGATCGACCCAATGTCGTCTTGATCATGGCGGACCAGTGGCGCGGCGACTGCCTCAGCGTCGCGGGCCACCCGGTGGTGCGCACCCCCTACCTCGATCAACTGGCCCTCTCCGGCGCCCGTTTCTCTCGCGCCTATTCGGCCACGCCCACCTGCATTCCCGCGCGAGCGGCCCTGCACACCGGCCTGTCGCAGGCCAGCCACGGCCGCGTCGGCTATCGCGACGGCGTCCCCTGGAACTATTCTACGACGTTGGCCGGCGAGTTTACGCGCCACGGCTATCAGACCCAGGCCATCGGCAAGATGCACGTCTACCCTGAGCGCTCGCAGATGGGCTTTCAGAACGTCATCCTGCACGACGGCTTTTTGCACTATGCCCGCAAGATGGGCCGCGCCTATGACCGGGTCGACGACTATACCCCCTGGCTGCGCGCCCAGTTGGGCCGCGAGGCCGACTATTTCGACCACGGCGTCAACTGCAACTCCTACGTCGCCCGCCCCTGGGACAAGGACGAGTCGCTGCACCCCACCAACTATGTGATCACCCAGGCCTGCGATTTCCTGCGCCGCCGCGACACGCGCAAACCGTTCCTGTTGTTCCTTTCGTTCCACCGGCCCCATCCGCCCTATGATCCGCCCGCCTGGGCGTTCGACATGTACCGCGAGCTGGACATGCCGCCGGTCCCTGTCGGCGAATGGAGCGAGATCCTCGCGCCCTGGGCCAACCCCAGCAAACCCGACTGTCTGGTGGGCGCCATCGATCCCTATATGCACCAGCGCGCTCGCGCCGGCTATTACGGGCACATGAGCCACATCGACGGACAGGTCAACCGTTTCATCGAGACCCTGGCCGATTACAATCTAGAAAACGATACCTACATCTGCTTTACGGCCGACCACGGCGAGATGATGGGCGACCACACCATGTGGCGCAAGGCCTATCCCTACGAGGGCTCGGCCAACGTGCCGCTGCTGCTGGCCGGTCCGCGCGGATCCGAGATCCCCGCGGGCACCTGTTCCGAGGTCGTCGCCGAGCTGCGCGACATCATGCCGACCCTGCTCGACTGCGCCGAATTGCCCATCCCCGAGGCCGTGGAGGGGCGCAGCCTGCTGCCCGCGGCGCGCGGAGAGTCGCTCGATTGGCGACCCTATCTACACGGCGAGCACACCGTGTTTGGCCAGTCGCTGCACTATATCACCGACGCCCACAAAAAGTACGTCTGGTACAGCGGCAACGGCCACGAGCAGTTGTTCAACCTGGACCAGGATCCGCAAGAGCGCCACGACCTGGCGTCCAAGCCCGAGCACGCCGACTGCGTGGCCCACTGGCGCCAGTGTCTGATATCAGAGCTGAGCGGCCGCGAGGAGGGGTACGTCGCCGACGGCCAACTCCTCTCCGGCCGACCCGTCGACCCCTGCCTCTCCTTTCTGCGGCGGCAGGCCGATCAGGACTAGGACATCGCCGCGCATCGCGGCACAGATAAGCGCGAACGATTGAGTGAGGAGAACCACCATGTCCAAGCGAAACGACTGGGAAAACCCGCGGGTTTTCGAGCGCAACAAGCAACCGGCGCACGCCTCGCTGATGCCCTTTGACGATGCCGCCGCCGCGCTCATCGGCGACTGGGAGACCTCGCCGAACCACCTGTCGCTGAATGGCCAATGGCGGTTCGATTTCTCACCGCTGTCGCAGGCCCCAGAGGGCTTTTGGGCGCCCGATTTCGACGCCGGCGGCTGGGACGAGATCGAGGTCCCCAGCAGTTGGCAGATGCATGGCTATGGCAAGACCATGTACACCAACGTCCAGTACCACTTTGACATCAGCCCGCTGCCCGCCGTGCCCGAGGACGATAACGCCATCGGCTCCTATATCACGAGCTTTGAGCTGCCCGCCGCCTGGGAGGGCAAGCGGATCGCGCTGGTGTTTGGCGGCGTCGAGACCGCGTTCTACTGCTGGTTGAACGGCCAAGAGGTCGGTTTCAGCGAGGACAGCCGCCTCCCGGCAGAGTTTGACATAACCCCATACCTGCGGGATGGCGAGAACGTCCTGGCGGTGCGCGTCTATCGCCTCTCGGACGGTTCCTATCTCGAGGACCAGGACCACTGGCGCCTGAACGGCATTCACCGCGATGTCTATCTCATCGCCCGTGAGCCGCTCTTTGTGCGCGACGTCTGGTACCAGACTCCGCTCGATGCCGCCTATCGCGACGCCACGCTCGAGGCGCGCGTCACCGTGTGCAACGACAGCGATGCCGACCACAAGGGCGCCCTCTCGCTGACGCTGCTCGACGCAACGGGGCAGACGCTGTTCGAGGGCGCGCAGGCCCCCGTCGCTGTAGCCCCCGGCCAAGAGGTCACCGTCGAAATCAGCCAGGCCGTCTCGAACCCGCTCAAGTGGACCGCCGAGACCCCGAATCTCTATGACGCCCTGCTGACGCTGGTCGATGCTGACGGCGACACCTTGGAGGTCACGGCCACCAAGGTCGGATTCCGCAAGGTCGAGATCATCGACGAGCAGCTCTTTGTCAACGGCCAGTCGATCGTTCTGGCGGGCGTCAACCGCCACGATCACGATCCCGACCGCGGCAAGGCGGTCACCTATGCCTCGATGGTGCAGGATGTGCAGTTGATGAAGCAGCACAATGTCAACTGCGTGCGCACCTGCCACTATCCCAACGACCACCGCTTTCTCGACCTCTGCGACGTCTATGGCCTCTATGTGATCGACGAGGCCAACATCGAGACGCACGGCGTCTGGGATCAGCTCACCCGCGACCCCGAATGGCGCGACGCCTTCCTCGATCGCGGCATCCGCATGGTCGAACGCGACAAGAACCACGCCAGCGTCATCATCTGGTCGCTGGGCAACGAGTCGGGCTATGGCCCCAATCACGAGGCAATGGCCGACTGGGTGCACGACTATGATCCCTCGCGGCCGGTACACTATGAGCGCGCGCTCTACGAGCCGTACCTGGACATTGTCTCTTGCATGTATCCCACGCTAGAGCGGCTGACCGAGATGGCCGAGCGCGAGGATGACCAGCGGCCTGTGTTCATGTGCGAGTATGCCCATGCCATGGGCAACAGCTGCGGCAACCTGCAAGAGTACTGGGACCTGATCCGCTCGCAAAAGCGTCTCATCGGCGGCTGCATCTGGGATTGGGTCGACCAGGGCCTGCGCAAGGTCGATGAGCAGGGCGTCTCCTATTTCGCCTATGGCGGCGATTTTGACGACCTGCCCAACGACGGTAGCTTTTGCTGCAACGGCCTGATCGGCCCCGACCGCGTGCCCCATCCGGCCCTGATCGAGTACAAGCAGATCATCCAGCCGGTGGCCATGGAGGCCATCGACGCCTGCAGCGGCGTCGTCCGCCTGACCAACCGCAATCGCTTTGCCGACCTGTCGAGCCTGACCGCAAGCTGGGAACTGACCGAGAACGGCATCCTGCTCCAGTCGGGCGCCCTGCCCACGCTGGACGTCGCGCCCGGCGAGAGCATCCAGATCACCGTGCCCTTCCGCATCCCCAAGACCCGTCCCGGGGCCGAGTACTGGCTCAACCTGCGCTTTTGCCAGGCCGAGGACACCCTCTGGGCCCCCGCCGGCCATCTGGTCGCCTGGGAGCAGTTTGCGGTGCCGTTCGTGGTCGAGGCGCTCCCCGAGACCGACCTGAACGCGCTTCCGGCGCTCTCGCTGAGCGAGACAGGCGACAAGGTCACCTTGAGCGCCGAGGGCTGGGAGCTGGTGTTCGACAAGGGCGCCGGCGCCATTGCGTCGTTCGTGGCCGACGGGCAATCGCTGCTGGAGACCGGGCCACGGCTCAACATCTGGCGCGCGCCCACCGAGAACGATGCCCGCCGCATGGCCAACCAGTGGCGTCAGGCCGGATACAACGCCCTGACCGAGGCCGTCCAGGATGTCACCGTCGCGCGGCTGACAGAGGGCGCCGTGGCCATCACCGTCCAGTCGCAGAGCACGCCCGATCCCGATTCGCCGCTGGCCCTGACCGCCGATGAGGTAGTGGCGCAGCGCCTGGAGCAGCTCAACGGGGCCTTGCCGTCGCTGCTCAACGACGAGGGGCTCAAGGCAATCTGCAAGGCGATGGACGTCGATTATGACGTGCTCCCCAAGAGCAGCATCAACCATCGC
>Ga0180430_10005070_pt1 | contig 11000 bp, 7 predicted proteins | sample SS_ome_9_FD_132999 | JGI IMG/M metagenome (GOLD analysis project Ga0180430, IMG submission 132999) | Hypersaline lake sediment archaeal communities from the Salton Sea, California, USA - SS_1_S_2 metaG | ecosystem: Environmental > Aquatic > Non-marine Saline and Alkaline > Hypersaline > Sediment... | reverse complement strand
CTCGGCGACCTGGGCCGGTCCGGTCGAGCCGGCCGACCGCATCCTGGCCACCGCCGCGGCCGCACCGAGCGACTCGCGGATCGACAGATCGAAGCCGGGGATCACCCGGCGGCAGTCTTCATCGGAGACCCCGGAGAGCGGCAGTCCCTGCTCCATCGCGATTCGCACGAGCCGTCCGACTGCTTCGTGGGCGGTCCGCTGCGGCATGCCCGAGGCGATCAGCGCCTCCATCAGACTGGTGGCGTCGAGATAGCCACGGTCGAGCCCGGCGGCAACCCGCTCACGATCGAAGGAGGCTCTCGCCACGAGCGGGCCGGCGATGCCGAGCACCGCTTCGAGGGTGTCGATCGAGTCGAAGACCGGTTCCTTGTCTTCCTGCAGGTCGCGGTTGTACGCCGTCGGCAGACCCTTGAGCAGCACCAGCAGGGCCTGCAGGTTGCCGATCGTGCGGGCCGACTTGCCGCGGGTCAGTTCGAGCATGTCGGGGTTGATCTTCTGCGGCATGATCGAGCTGCCGGTGCAGAAGGCCTCGGGCAGGCGGAGAAAGCCGAACTCCTCGCTGCTGTAGATGATCCACTCCTCGGCCCACTGCGAGAGGTGGACCGCGGCCAGGGCGATCACGAAGGCGAGTTCGCAGGCGAAGTCGCGGTCGCTCGCCGCGTCGACGCTGTTGGCCATGACCCCCTCGAAGCCGAGGGCCGCGGCGAGGTGCTCGCGGTCGATCGGCAGGCTCGTGCCGGCCACCGCCGCGGATCCCAGCGGCAGGCGGTTGGTCCGGCGGCGGCAGTCGGCCAGGCGTTCGCGGTCGCGGTCGAGGCGTTCGCACCAGCAGAGCAGCTGGTGGGCGGCGAGTACCGGCTGGGCCCGGCGGAGGTGGGTATAGGCGGGAATCACCAGGTCCTGCTCCCGCTCGGCCAGCCCCAGGAAGGCCCGCTGCAATGCGGCCAGCCCGGCATCGAGCCGGTCGATCGCCCGGCGGCAGAAGAGTCGCAGGTCGGTGGCCACCTGGTCGTTGCGGCTGCGGGCGGTGTGGAGCTTGCGTCCTGTGTCGCCGAGCCGCTCGGTGAGGGCCGCCTCGATGTTGAGGTGGATGTCCTCGCGGGCCGTGGAGAAGGGGAAGCGGCCCTCGGCGATCTCGCGGCCGATCTCGGCGAGCGACGCGGCGATCCGCTCGGCCTCCTCGGCGGTGATGATCCCGCAGGCGGCGAGCATTCGGGCGTGGGCCGTCGAAGCGGTGATGTCGTCCTCGGCGAGGCGACGGTCGAAAGAGACGCTCTCGGAGAAGGCCTCGACCCGCGGGTCGGTCGACTCGGCGAACACGCCGCCCCAGGCTTTTTGTGTCGAGGAGTCTTCGCTCACGATTCCCTGCCTTGCCGTGCCGCGTGTCGCCGGGCCGCCCGCGAGGGCTCGCAACGTGCCCGGCCGGGATGCCCGACGCCCGGCTTGTGGGTTGTAATGTTCCCAGTCCCGTGAAAAAAGCCGAAAATGGCCGGTTCGATGCCGAGCCCGCCCCCCCCGCACACACCCGAAGCCTTTCTCGCCCCTGAGGGGCGGCTTGCGGTACGGCTTGCCGGCTGGGAGTCGCGGCCGCAGCAGCTGGAGATGGCCCGGGCGGTCGAGGCGGCGATCCGTGATCGCAAGCACCTTCTCTGCGAGGCGGGTACGGGCGTGGGCAAGAGCCTGGCCTACCTCGTGCCCGCGGTGCTCGCCGCGACTGCCGACCAGCAGCCGATGCAGCGCGATGATGATGGCGGGGCGGAGTCGGCCGGCCCGCCAGGCCGTCCGCGGCGGGTCGTGATCTCGACCCACACGATCGCCCTCCAGGAGCAGTTGATCGGCAAGGACATCCCGCTGGTGGCGTCGGTCATGCCGCGGGAGTTTTCGGCGGTGCTCGGCAAGGGCCGCGGCAACTACCTGAGCCTGCGACGGCTGGAGCTTGCCCGCGGCCGTGCCCACACGCTCTTTCGCGACGACGACGAGGTGGATGCCCTGGCGAAGATCGCCACCTGGGCGAAGACCACCGCCGACGGCTCGCTGGCCGACCTGGCCTTCACGCCGCCGCCGGGCGTGTGGGAGGAGGTGCAGAGCGACTCGGGCAACTGCATGGGCCGTGCCTGCCCGCGGCATGCGGAGTGTCATTACTTCACCGCCAGGCGGAGGCTGGCCCGGGCGGAGCTGATCGTGGTCAACCACGCCCTGTTCTTCAGTGACCTGGCCCTGCGACGCGGCGGCGTGAGCCTGCTGCCCGACTACGACATCGTGATTCTCGACGAGGCCCACACCGTCGAGGCGGTTGCCAGCGAGCACCTCGGCGTGAGCCTTTCGAGCACCACGGTCGATCGCCTGCTCGCCCGTCTCTACAACGAACGCACCCAACGGGGCCTGCTTTTGCACTACGGCGAGCTGGAAGCCCTGCGGGCCGATGTGGTCCGTTGTCGCCGCGAGGCGGAGGCCTTCTTTCTCGCGGTGCGGGACGCGGCTGCCGATCCTGGCGGCGGTCAGGGCCGCGGCGGGCCCTGGAGGATCGCCGAAGCGGGGCTGGTGCCCGACACGCTCGCCGACCCGTTGGCCACCCTGGCACGACGGCTTCGCGGTGCCGCCGAGGGGATCTCGGCGGAGGCCGAGCGGCACGACCTGCACGCCGCCGCCGATCGGCTGCAGGCGGTTGCTGGAACCGTCGCCAGCTGGCTGGGGCACGACCTGCCCGGCAGCGTGTGGTGGGTCGAAGAGCATGCCACCCGCCGCGGCCCGCGGGTGCGGCTGGCCGGCTCACCGATCGATGTCGGCGAGACCCTCGAGTTGGAACTCTTCAGCCGCGTCGGCACCGCGGTGCTTGCCAGCGCCACCTTGAGCGTGGGTGCCGGCGGGGAGGCGGGATCGGGCGATCCCTTCGCTCACCTCCGCAGGCGGCTGGGGCTCGCCGGGGCGGCGGGCGTGCAACTGGGCAGCCCCTTCGACTATGCCGCCCAGGTCGAGCTGATTCTTCCCGAGGGCATGCCCGACCCGGCGGAGCGGGGGGAGTTTGAGCGGGCCAGTCATGCCATGATCCGCCGCTATGTCGATCGCACCTCCGGGGCGGCGATGGTGCTTTTTACCAGCCACGAGGCGGTGGCCCGTGCCACGCGGGAGCTGGAGCCCTGGGCTCGCGAGGGTGGATACCGGCTCGTGAGCCAGGCCCACGGCCTCTCGCGTTCGCGGATGCTCGAGGCCTTTCGCGAGGGGCCGCGGAGCGTGCTTCTGGGGACCGATGCCTTCTGGCAGGGGATCGATCTGCCGGGGCGTCTGCTGGTCAACGTGATCATCACCCGCCTGCCCTTTGCCGTGCCGGATCGGCCGCTGGTCGCGGCGAGAATCGAGGCGATCCGCCAGACCGGCGGCAATCCTTTCCTCGAGTACCAGCTGCCCGAGGCGGTGCTCAAGTTCAAGCAGGGCTTCGGCCGGCTGATCCGCCGTCGCGATGACGGCGGGATCGTGGTCGTGCTCGATCCGAGGATTCGCACGAAGGCTTACGGACGGCTGTTCCTCGAGAGCCTGCCGCAGCCGCGGATCGTCGAGGAGTGAGCCTCTCGAGTGCGCGACGGGCCCGACAGATTCAGCGGGCGGCATCGATCGCCGCCTCGAGTTCGCCGATCGCAGCGGCGGCGGCGGCGGGGTCGGCCGCGTCGATCGCCTCGGCCACCGCCGGCAGCCAGACTGCGGCATAGCCGTCGGCACACGACGCCTCGAGCAGGCTGCGATACCACGGCCGCCCCGGCAGCCCATCGCAGAGAAATCGCCGCCGAAGCTGCAAGGCATCACAGCGACGCAACTCCTCCGGCGGATCGGCGAACCGGCGGCCGAGCCTTGCAAGCTGTGTTGCCGCTGTTGCGAGTCCGGCGTCGGCGGCACCCGCGGCGAGCCGCTCGCACTCTCCGGCAAGGTGGCGAAGCAGTGCCGACGAGTCGAGCGGCAGCCGGTCGGCCCCTGCCAGCCGCGAGAGCACGACCGCGGTCAGCCTGGCAAGCATTGCCGCAGGGGCATAGTCGTCACCCACCGCGAGGCGATACCACCGCAGGGTGTCGTGGGCGGTGTGGTAGGCGAGCCCTTGCGACCCGCCGGCATAGAGCGAGCAGGCCGGCAATCCGGCGATGCAGCGGAAGGGGACGTGGTCGGAGCCGCCGCCGGGGAGCCCGGGCCGGGGCGGCCCCTCGCCGGCGGCCAGCGACCGCTCCAGCCAGGCGGCATGGATGCTGCGGTGGTCGATCCCGCGAACCGAGCCGGCCGCCGCCACAACGGCCCCGGCAAGTTCGGGCGAGGCGGCCGGGGAGAAGTCGGGACCCATCGCCGCCATGTCGAGATTGAGATAGGCCACGCCGTCGCGGACGAGCCGGTCGCGGTGGGCCTCGACCCACTCGGTCGATCCCACGAGGCCGTATTCCTCCGCGGCCCAGCAGGCGAAGAGGATCGTCCGCTGGGGTGGCCGGCCGGCCTCCGCCTCCGCCGCGAGCACCCGCGCCGCCTCCAAGAGCACGATCAGCCCGGCGGTCGGGTCGCTCGCCCCGTGGGTCCAGGCATCGTGGTGGCAGCCGGCGATCACCAGCTGCTTGGCGAGTGCTGGATCCTCCGCGGCCCCCGGCAGGATGCCGATCACGTTGGCCGACCTCAGGATTCGCTGCTGCTGATCCACCGCCAGCCGCACCCGCACGTCGGGCCCCGAGGTCAGCCGCGTGGCCGGCCCCAGGCCGGCATCCCACCGCGGCGCGGCCGCCTCGCCTCGCATCGCGGCGACGATCGCAGCGGCCGCGGTGGCGGAGACCGGCTGGGAGAGGATTCGCGGGAAGGGGACCTCCGCGGGGTCCAGCCGCGGGGCATTCCCGACAGCCGGCACGCCGGGAGTCAGCGGATCGCCGTCCCACGCGAGCGTGGCGATGCAGCCGCGCTCCATTGCCTGCGGGTTCACGCCCGGTCCGGCCGGGTAGGGGGCTGTCTGCGGGCTGCGGGCGTCGGTGCCGCCCCGGGCCGGGTCGGAGTAGAGCAGCAGGCCGGCGGCACCGGCCGCCTCCGCCCGCCGCGCCTTGCCGCCGCGGTAGCCGCGGCCATTTTTGGCAAGCACGATCTTCCCGGCCAGGTCGATGCCCCGTTTGTCCAGGAGGGAAAAATCGTCCGGCCTCGCGTAGTGGGCGTAGACCACTTCGGCGGTCACCTCACCCGATCCGCTCCAGGCATGCCAGGCCGCATCGAGGGTGGTGTCGGCGGTGGCGGGGTCGGCATCCAACGGCGGCTCACGAAGCGGAAACTGTCGCGGTTTTTCACCATCCACAAGCAGCTCGAGCGTGGCATCGACCGGCTCGCAGAGATGGAGGTCAAGCCACTCCAGACGCAACTCCAGTCGGTTCTCGCGAAAGAATTTCTCGAGCCCCGCGATCACGGCGTGGTCGCCCGGTGTACCGGCGCGGTGGGGCCTTGCCGCGAAGCGTTCGTGAAGCCCGGCCAGGCTGCGGGGGTCGACACGCTCTTCGAGCGAGCGTTCATGCGCCCGCTGCTGCATGCGACGCGACTGCTCGAAGCAGTCGAGGCCCGTCGGGAGTTCTTCGGCGGTCGCGTCGCAGGCAATCAGGGCCGTGGCCGCGACAAGCACGGCCCTGGCAGACTGTGGAACAAGTCTGCCGCCGCAGGATGCGGCCAGCGCCCCCCGAAAACCTCGGCTTTTTGGGGAGTCGCTCACGTGGGCTGTGTTCGCCGGTGTCCGCGGGCAGGGGGCCATGGAGGGCTTTTTCCACGGGCAGCCAGCTGTGCGGGAAATTCGCAGAAAGCAGCGCACCAGGTTCACTCGGCCAGCTTGAGAAACGACCAGGTCGTCGGGTCGCTCTCCCAGGGATACTCCGGTGGAGCAAACAGCGGGATCTTTCCCATCCGACGGTCGACGATGGCCGCGAAGAAGCCGAGCACCGGCTGCTCGGCCGGATCCCAGCCGGGCAGGGCGGCAGAGGAAATCCCCGCGGCAAGTTCCCAGCCATCCCGTCGCAGGCCGGCGGTGACGCGGATCGCATCGGCGGGCAACGGCGGCGGCTGCTCGCTGGCGCGTGGGATCGTGCCCGCCACGGCCACCGGCTCGTCGGCCCGTTTGCCGCCGCCGGTGGGCAGGATCGCGAGCCGACGGCAAAACCGCCCGGCCCGATGGCTGTCGCCGGTCGGTCGGGTGGCCAGCCACAGATGCAGGCCGTCGGAATCCTCCGGCTTGGCTGGGTGGCACCAGCGGCTGGCGTCGAGGCCGCTGGCCTTGCACCACACCGCCAGGCCCCCGTCGCTCCAGCCGATTGCCAGTTCGGCCACACCTGGCACGCCGAGGATGCCGGAGAAATCGGGAAGCCGATTTTTCTTGGCAAACGTCGCATCCACCGGCCAATTCCGGGATATCCGCGGACAGCTGATCCGGAAGCGAAACAGCGATGCCGGGTGGACAAGCGGGGGCACGGGGCTCTTGCTCGAGGCGATGGGCGGCCATGGCAGCAGACGGGCCAGTATACTCCGCGAGAGTGCGTGGAGCGGATCGGCCAGGGTTGGTTGCCTGCGGCGGCCGCCGCGGAAGTGGTGCAGCGATGCGGATTCTCCAGGTGGCCAGCGAGGCGGTGCCCTTCGCCAAGACCGGCGGGCTTGCCGACGTGGCCGGCTCGCTGCCGGCGGCGTTGGAGCGGCTCGGCTGCGACTGCCTGCTGGTGGTGCCGGCCTACCGCCAGGCCCACGAGGCGGGAGTGCCGATCGAGCCGACCGACCTCGCCTTCGAGATCCCGATCGGCCAGCGGCGTCTCACGGCGAAAATCCTCCGGGCCACCCTGCCGGGTTCGAGCGTGCCGGTCTACCTCGTGGACAACCCCGAGTGCTTCGGCAGGGACACGCTCTACGGCGGCAGCGAGGACTACCCCGACAACGCCGAGCGGTTCATCTTCTTCTCGCGGGCGGCCCTCGAACTTGCCGGGCGGCTCGATCGCCCGATCGATCTCGTCCACTGCCATGACTGGCAGGCGGGCCTGGTGCCGGCCTACCGCCGGCTGGTCTACCACGATTGGCCCATGCTCGCCCGGGCCGCGACGCTGCAGACGATTCACAACATGGCCTACCAGGGCACCTTCTGGCACTGGGACATGCTGCTGACGGGCATCGACTGGAAATACTTCAACTGGCAGCAGATGGAGTTTTACGGCCAGCTCAACTTCCTCAAAACGGGGCTCGTCTTCGCCGACGCGATCAGCACCGTGAGCCCCAGTTATGCCCGCGAGATCACCGAGGCCCCGGGCGGCTGCGGGCTCGAGGGGGTGATCGCCGGCCGACGCGACGCGGTCACCGGCATCGTCAACGGCATCGACACGGCCCTCTGGGATCCGCGGAGAGACCGCCACATTCCGCGGCACTACGGCGAGTCGGATCTTGCCGAGGGGAAGTATGCCGCACGGGTTGCCCTGGCGGCCCGGCTCGGCCACGCGGCTCCCGACACCCGACCGCTGGTCTCGTTTGTGGGGCGGCTGGTGCCGCAGAAGGGGGTCGATTTGATCGTGGAGATGCTCGGTCGCAGCGCGGGCAACGGCCGGGCCCATTATGTGATCCTCGGCACCGGTGAGACGGCCCTCGAGGAATCGCTCGCCCGCGTGGCGGCGATGTATCCGGGCACGATCGACCTCGTGATCGGCTTCGATGAGACCCTCGCCCACCTCGTCCAGGCGGCCAGCGACATCGTGCTCGTGCCGAGTCTCTTCGAGCCCTGCGGTCTGACGCAGCTCCACGCCTTCCGCTACGGGGCGATCCCCGTGGTTCGGGCCACCGGCGGGCTGATCGATACGGTCGTCGACACCACCCCCGAGTCGATCAACGATGGCACCGCCAGCGGCTTCGTCTTCGAGCGGTTCGATTCGGCGGCCCTCGAAGAGGCCCTCGGTCGCGGCCTCGACGCCCACGCCGATCGCGGGCTGTGGGACGAACTCGTGCGGCGGGTGATGCGGCAGGACTGGTCGTGGGATGCCAGTGCCCGGGCCTATCTCGAGCTGTACGAGCGGACCATCGCCGCCCCGCCGGTGGAGGTCTGACACGCAGCCGGGCGGCGGATACGGATTTTGTCGAATTTTCCGGAACTGTCGGCCGATAAATCCTCGTGTGGGTCGATGGTCGAGCACACGGGGGGGGAACAGCCGTGCGGCAGGGCAAGTGGGTTGCAGGCAAGCGTGATCGCCGAGGCAGCCACCGGGCAGCCGGCCAAGGCGTGGTCATCGTCGTCGGCCTGCTTGTCGCGGCGACCGGCTCCACGGCGATTGCCGGGGGTGGTGAGCGATTCGACTGCCCCGATTGCAGGCCCTTTGCCAGCCGCAAGAGCCCCGGCGGTGACACCGGTTGTGGGCCGAGGTATTGGGGTGCCTACCACAGCGAGCCGCTGATGCAGGACCCCTGCGACTGCTCCAACCGTTGGGCCAACTGCTGCGGCGGCCGCGAGATGCCCGAGAAGCTCACGCCCTGGCAGCTGCCTCCGTGCCGCGGCTTCCAGCCTCCGTCCGCGGCCGGCTACGGCCCGGTGCGGGTCTGCCGCGGCTGCAAAACACCCACGGCCGCCTGGTGGTGAGTCGGCTGCGGCTGAGAGATCAGCGGCCGTCCGTCATTCCGGCAGTGAGGGCCTGGGCATAGGTCACCAGGTCACCCCGGGCCCGGCAGGCATCACGGAGCTTGGCGAGACTGCCGGGGGCCTTGGCCTCCGCGGCAGCCGCGAGGCTTACGATGGGGGGCACCAGGCCGGTGGTGGGCAGCTCGGCCGCCTCGGGCCCGCGGGTCGGCAGCCCGAGGACGACATCGACCGCCTCCGCTTCCCGCCCGCCTCTGGCAAGCATCACTGCGAGGTATTCCGCAGCAAGCTGCTCTCCCGGGCCGCTGCCTGATGCCCCGCGGGATCCGCCCGCCCCGGCCTGATCGCGGAAAACCGCGGCCGCCTCGTCGAGATGCTCCCCGAGGCAGCCTGAGAAGAAGAGCCACGAGGCCCGCGGCATCTCGGCGAACGGCCCATCCCCGGGGAAGCAGAGCTCCGCCGGAAGCCGGCAGGCGTAGCTGGCCAGTTCACGGGCAAGCCGCAGCACGGAGGCATCGCTACAGACTCTCGCGATCCGCAGCACGTTGTGCAGGTGGGATACGTCAACGTGGATTGCCGGGTCGTCGGCGAGCCCTCCGGCAGCCTCGAGCAGCTGCTCGATCGAGCGGTCGCTCGGCAGCGGGACACCCCGCTCGGCGAGATCAGCCGCGAGGTTTGTCGAGAGTTCATCGGCCAGGTGCCGCACGAGCGTTGCCGCGGCCGGCTCCTGCTGTCGCGGCGGAAGCCGGGCGATCGACTGCTCGAAGGCGGTGATCCCGTTGCAGGTCCCGTGGTGCTCGAGCACCAGCCGCAGCCCGAGGGCCGGGTCGAGCCCTTCCCAGAGGGCGACCTCGACGAGTTCACCGAGCAGCCGCTCATGTTCCTCCTCCGCCTCGGAGCAATCGGCTCCGCCGTATTCGCGGTCGGCCGCAGAGAGTTTTTCAGCGGCTATCCCCGCAAGCCGCCCGGCGACCTCGGCCGGTTCGGCGGCGACGCGGAGGTACATCCAGCCCTCCGCCACCCGGCCCGTCTCGAGCAGCGGCCAGCCCACCTCCAGCGCGGCGGCACGCGAGGCGGCGTCGAGTGCTTCTCGCTGCCGTGAATCGAGACTTGCGGGGTCGACGTCGTCGGTGAGCCCGGCGGCCAGCCTCGCCTGCACGATCCGCGTGTCGAAAACCGCATGCCACTGCTCTCGCCTGCGGAGCGTGTCGGCAAGGTCCTCGAGCATCGCTTTGCCGCCCTCGGTCGCGAAGAGCGTGTCGAGCCGGTCGAAGCTCGTCTCGTCGGCGGGATTGCTCTGGGATGGCTGGCGCACGGCGTCGGGGCGGGGTGTGGGGAACCCCGAGTCTACCACTGCGTCGCACGCGAAGCCGGCGCGGTCACCCTGCCGCCTGCTGCCGCAGCGATTCGTAGGCGAGCACCGCGGCCGCCGCCGAGACATTCAGGCTGTCGGCCACGCCGAGCATCGGCAGGCTGATGGTCTGCATCGGAATCCTGCCGGCGTCGGCGGCCGCCTGCCAGCGACCGGAAAGGCCGCCCGCCTCGCTGCCAAGCAGGATCGCCGACTCACCGCGAAGATCGGCCTCGTGCCACGCCAGGCCGCCGGCGGGCACCGCGGCAGTCAGGCGGCGGCCCCGCGAAGCGAGCCAGTCGATGGTCGCCTCGCCATCGGCCACCGCCAGGGGAACCGCAAAGAGCGTGCCGAGGCTGGCCCGGATCGCGGCGGGGTTGGTCGGGTCGGTGCGGCCATCGGCCACGATCACTCCACCGAGACCCGCGGCATCGGCCGTCCGCAGAATCGCCCCGAGGTTGCCCGGTTTTTCCAGCCCCTCGAGCACCAACAGCGGTCGACCGGGCCGCGGCGTGAATGCCGCGAGCGACGGCGGCTGCATCCGCACGACCGCCACGAGCCCCTCGTTACGCTCGCCGAAGGCGATTCGGACGAAGGCTGCCGGACCGAGCAGGCTCACCCGCGTTCCCGTCGCCGCGAGGCGGCCGGGCAGGTCCCCGGCGGCCGGCGGTGAACCCTCCAGCAGAAACAGTTCCTCGCACGGCACACTCGCCGCAACCGCCCGCTCGATTTCACGGATGCCGTCGACGAGCGTGAGCCCGCGGGCTCGTCGCTCGTCGGCCCCGCGGAGCCGCCGGGCCGCCTTGATGCGGGGATTGGCCGGGCTCGTGATCCGTTCGGGGCCGCCGCGGGGATCGGCCGGCTGAGGCGTTGCGGGTGGGGGCATGGGATGGCGCTCGCCCGTGAGAAGAGGTTCAACTGCGGCCAGAGTGTTGCGGGCGATGTCTCGGGCGGCGAACGCGTCGTGGCGTGGAGAGAAACCGGAAGGCATCAGATTCTCGATGGCTCGATTACCGCCGGGCGGGCCACGGAAGTCATCCTGCGTTTCGTGCTTTCCTATTATGATCG
>Ga0180430_10005068_pt1 | contig 11002 bp, 11 predicted proteins | sample SS_ome_9_FD_132999 | JGI IMG/M metagenome (GOLD analysis project Ga0180430, IMG submission 132999) | Hypersaline lake sediment archaeal communities from the Salton Sea, California, USA - SS_1_S_2 metaG | ecosystem: Environmental > Aquatic > Non-marine Saline and Alkaline > Hypersaline >... | reverse complement strand
CGGCGGGCTGCGCCGCACGCGCGCCGGCACCGTCGGCATCGAGGCGGCGGTGCCGCTCGAGGCCCTGGCGGACGCCGCGCCGCTGGACCCCGTGGGCCTGCTCGGGCTCCCCACCGTCGCGCTCGACGCCGCCACCGCCGCGCGGCTTCGCGACGGGCAGCGCGTCGCGGCGGCCTTCGAGGGCCGCGCCGCCATCGTCGATCCCGACGGGCGGCTGGTGGCGGTGGCCGAGGCGGACGACGGCCGCGCGCGGCCGCTGCGGGTGTGGCGCCCGGGCGCCTGAGGCGAACGCGCGGGCCCGCGGACGCGCAGGCCGGCGCACGCGCACCCGTGGCCCTGCCGACCCGCATCCGCCGGACGCGCACGCGCCCCCGTTTGAAGTGCATACGCGGCTGCGCGGCAGGGACAGGCGTCGCCTGACGAGCGGGTGGGGGCGGGCGGTAGACTCGCCGTACGGCACCATTCGGTTCGACCGCCGTTCACGCATCGGCGCAGCGTCGCCGTAGGAGTCTGCCATGATCATCGGCATCCCCAAGGAGACCAAGAGCCACGAGTACCGCGTCGCCGCGCCGCCGGTGGCGGTGCAGGCCCTGGTGCACGCCGGCCACACCGTCCGGGTCGAGACCGGCGCGGGCACCGGCAGCGGCTTCGAGGACGCGGCCTACCGCGCGGCCGGCGCCGAGATCGTGCCCTCCGCCGGGGAGGCCTGGGCGGCGCCGATGGTCCTCAAGGTGAAGGAGCCGACGCCGGCGGAGTACGGCTTCCTGCGTGACGACCTGGTCCTGTTCACGTACCTGCACCTGGCGGCCGACCGGCCGCTGACCGAGGCCCTGCTCGCCGCGGGCACGACCGCGGTCGCCTACGAAACGGTGCAGTTCGACCGCGGCGGCCTGCCGCTCCTGACGCCGATGAGCGAGGTCGCCGGGCGCATGGCGACGCAGGTCGGCGCGCACTACCTCAGCCGCTTCCTCGGCGGCCGTGGCGTGCTCCTCGGCGGGGTTCCCGGCGTGGCGGCCGGCCAGGTCGTCATCCTCGGCGGGGGGGCGGTCGGCACCAACGCCGCCAAGATGGCGATCGGCCTCGGCGCCCACGTCACGCTCCTCGACGTCGACCACGAGCGCCTGCAGTACCTCGACGACATTTTCGGCGGGCGCATTCAGACGCTGATGAGCCACCCGGGCACGATCGCCGAGGCGGTGGCGCAGGCCGACCTCGTGATCGGCGCCGTGCTGATCGTCGGCGCCCGCGCGCCGCACCTCGTCACGCGCGCCATGCTCGGGAGCATGCGGGCCGGCAGCGTCATCGTCGACGTCGCCGTCGATCAGGGCGGCTGCGTCGAGACGATCCGCCCGACCACCCACGACGCGCCCACCTACATCGTCGACGGGATCGTGCACTACGGCGTCGCGAACATGCCGGGCGCCGTGCCAAACACGAGCACCCTGGCGCTGTCGAACCTGACGCTGCCCTATGCCCTGGAACTGGCGGCCGAACCGCTGAACGCGATGCGGGCCGACCGGGTGTTGGCGCGCGGGCTCAACACCTACCGAGGCCGCGTGACCCATCGCGGCGTCGGCGAGGCCTTCGGCCTGCCCTGGTTGGGAGCCGAGGAGGCGCTCTCGGCTTGAGTCGCCCTACCGGAGGCGCGACAAGGCCTTGCGGATGAGGGTCTCGGGACTCGCGTCGCGGTCCTTCGATGCGAGATCCGCGATCGCGGCGCGCACGGTCGACTCGCGGTAGCCGAGGGCGATCAGGGCCTCCACGGCGTCCTCGGCGGCCGGCGAGGCCTGGGCCGCGCGCGGCCCGCCGGTCCCCTGGAGCGCCTCCGGCAGCTTCCCCTTGAGCTCGACGACCAGGCGCTCGGCGGTGCGCTTGCCGACCCCCGGCGCGGTGGCCAGCATCGCTGCGTCGCTGGTGGCGACCGCCAGCGCCACCTGCTGCGGCGTCAGCGCGGTGAGCAGGCCGAGCGCCAGCTTGGGGCCGACGCCGCCCACGCCGAGGAGCTGCTGGAAGAGCGTGCGGCCTTCCGCGTCCGCGAAGCCGTAGAGCGCCCAGCCGTCCTCGCGCACCACCAGGTGGGTGGCGAGTCGGACGGTCGCGCCCGGGCGACAGGCGGCCAGGGCCTTCGCCGTGGCCAGCACCTCGACGCCGAAGGCGCCCGCCTGCAGCACCACGCGGTCGCTGCCCACCTCGGTCACGATGCCCTCGACGAAGGCGATCATGGCTCGTCGAAGAGCGGGGCGAAGACGATGTCGTAGCCGACGTCGGCGAGGCTCGCGCAGCCGGTGAGGCGCATCGCGTAGCGGAGTTCCTCCTCCAGCGCGGCCGTCGGCCGCTCGCCACCCACCACCACGGCATCGGCGCCGAGTGCCAGGAGCCGCAGCGCGTCGACGCCGCCGCCGACCGCGCCGCCGGCGAGCACCCGCAGCATGCCGGCCACGGCGTCGACGACCTCCGGCAGCAGCTCCGCCGTCGCCGGCCCGCCCAGGTGGTGCCCCAGGACGCCGTCGACCACGATCGCGTCGACCCCGGCGTCGGCGGCCACCGCTGCGTCGTCGGCCGAGGCGATGCCGATGAGCCAGACGGGCCGGCCCGCGGCGGCCACCACCTCGGCGAGGTCGTCGCGCGAGCGCGGATGCCAGGCCTGTGGGCCGAACGGGGGCGTGTCGGCCAGCGTCGTCAGGTCGAGCGCCAGCACGGGGACTTCCCAGGTCGCCAGCCGCCGCACCTCGGGCATGAGGTCCCCCATGCGTCCGGCGGCGACGATCGGCACCCGCGTCGGGTGGGGCCCGCGCAACGAGGAGGCGTCGACGAGCGCAAGCCCGCTGCCGAGGTCCGCGCCGGACGCGACGGCGCGGCGCAGCAGCGGCGACGGCCACAGCCGGCCGAGGAGTTCGACGGTGAGGTCGGGCTCGCCGACGTCGTGCAGCGCGCGGGGCACGAGGCCTAGGCGGGCGAGGGCGGCAGCGTCTTGGGGGTGGCCCATGGTCCACGACCACGCTACCAGAGCGCCGGCGGATGGTGGCGGCGCTCGCGGCGGGCGGCGTCGGCCCGCGTTAGCCTCGGGCGTGACGGCGTGGTGGATCGGTCTGGCGTGGGTCTCCCTGGTGGCCTGGGCCGTCCTACCACCGCTGTGGTGGTGGGGCATGCGGCGGGTGCCGTGGCTCGGTCCCGACGACGACGCTGCAGCGTCGACGGCGTCGTCGGGCGAAGCCGCGGTCGCCCTGGTGGTTGCCGCCCGCGACGAGGCGGGGACGCCGGAGGCCGCGGCGGCGCTGACCGCGGCCGCCCGCAGCTGGCGGAGACTCGACCTGCCCGACCTCGAGATCGTGGTGGTCGACGACCGCTCCTCCGACGCCACCGGGGACCTCCTGCGCGAGACGCTGGCCGCCGACCCGCGAGCCCGACTGCTGCGCGTCGACCGGCTCCCCGAGGGCTGGTTGGGCAAGGTCCACGCCCAGGACATGGGCGTCCGCGCCACGCGGGCGCCGTGGGTGGTGCTCACCGACGCCGACGTCCGGCTGCATCCGCGGGCCGTGTCGGTGGCGTTGCGTGCCGCGGAGCGTTGGGGGGCGGACCACGTCGCGCTGCTGCCGCGCTTCCTCGCGGGTGGCTGGCCGCTGCGCGCGTTCGTGGTGGGCTTCGCGCTGCTGCTCACGGTCCTGGTGCGTCCCTGGGAGGCGCCGGATCCGCGCTCGCCGCGTACGTTGGGGGTGGGTGCCTTCGGCCTCTACCGTCGGCGTGCGCTCGAGCGCGCCGGCGGTCTCGAGGCCGTGCGGGCCCGGCCCGATGACGACCTCGCGCTGGCGCAGACCGTGAAGGCGTCGGGGGGCAGCTCGTGGGTGACGTTCGCCCCGGACCTGGTGGAGGTGGACTGGTACCCCTCGCTGCGCGCGGCGCTGCGCGGCCTCGAGAAGAACGCCTTCTCCGGGGTGGGTTACCGCCCGGGCCTGCTGGCGATGGCCGTGATCGGGCTGCTGGCGACGCACGTGGCGCCGTTCGTCCTGGCATGGGTCGGCCCCGAGGCCGCCCGCCTGCCGTCGTGGGGCGTCGTCGCCATCGTGTTGGGGGTGTACACGGTCCATGGGCGCTGGGCGCGCCACTCGGGGTGGCTCGGCCTGGCGCACCCGCTGACGGCGATGCTGCTGGTGGCGGCGCTCCTGCGATCCGCCGGGCGGGCGCTCGTCACGGGGCACGTGCGCTGGCGCGGGCGCCGCTACCCGCTGGCGTGGCTGCGAGCGACCGCACGGACCGACGCCGCCCGCGACCGGGCGGCCGCTCGGGGGCGCGCCGACGCGATCCGCGACGGGGAGGCTTGAGCGGCCTGCGCGCGTGTGCGGGGCGCGCCACGTCGCCCACCGAGCGTCACAGACAGGCCAGACCGCGTTTGTAGCTCGTCACCTCGGCCACCAGGGCGGCGGTGAGTTCGCCCTGAAGCGGCGAGCCCATCGTCGGATCGAAGGCGACACGAGCCGCGCCGGCGTCGTGCACCGCCCGCAGCCACTCCTCGCGCGCGCGCAGGTCGTCGGCCGCGAGCATGAGCAGGGCCGCTGCCGGCCGGGACGCCGTGCCGCCGCCCGCGGGCGCGGTCGCGCGCTGGACGCGCTCCAGGTGCCGCTGGGCCAGCGCAGGATCGAGGAAGGCGAGCCCGACCAGTCCCAGCGCGTCGCGCCAGGTCAGCGGCGCGAAGCCGCGTCGACCCACGTTGAGTACCCATACGGGTCGCGTGAGCCAGTCCGGCGGGGCGGCCACGCGCGGCTCAGAGGAACAGGCCGCGGACGTAGGGCGCGATCGTCACCGTGATGGCCAGGCCGATCCAGGCGATCCACAGCGCGACCACCGCCGTGAGGCCGTTGGGTCGGCGGCGGTCGATCTCCGCGAGGGCCAGGCCGATCGGCACCAGCGCGACGATCGGCGTGGCGAAGGCCAGGGCCCACACGAGCGCCATGATGGCGACGCTGAGGCCCGCGCCGTAACGCTCCTCGATCGCCGGGCGCAGGAAGCCGCGGAAGTAGAACTCGGCGATCGGCACCACCGCCAGCGCCGCGAACCGCAGCGCCGTCGGCCACGCCAGGTCGAGGAAGAACGGCCCCGCCCAGCCACCCCGGGGGACGTAGATGAGGTAGCCGAGCATGACGGCATAGACGAGGGCGCCGACCACGATGCCGGCGGCCACGCCGTCCACGTGGCCCGCGAGCCGCTGCCCAGCGTCCCAGCCGAGCGCCCGCGTCCGTTGCCACGCCAGCAGCGAGACGACGACGGCGAACATGATGAGGTACACGGCCCGCGCCTCGTGCTGCTGGTGCGGCGTGAGCAGAGCGAGGAGGTTGCCGTAGACGACGACGCCGAAGATGACCGCGCTGGCGAGACCCATGAGCGCCGCCGCGAAGAAGACGCCGTAGGCCGCGCCGACCGTCCAGCGCTTGGGGCCCTCGGCCTGAGGGGCGACCTCGTCGTTGCGCCGCGATTCGCCGATGAGGTGCAGCGCCAGGAGCACGAACAGCGCCAGCATCCACAGGACGGTGTTGCCGCCGAACGCGGCGAGCAGGTTGCCGCGCAGGGTGGCCTCGCGCAGGGCCAGGCCACCGCGCTGGAGGTCCCCCTGACCGTAGTAGAGGATCGACAGCACCTGGAGGTCGGCCGCCTGCCCCGAGCTGTCGCGCAGGTCGCGCAGCGCCAGGGCCGTCTCGATGTTGCCGACCGCCTCGTCGGCGCGGCCCTGCGCCCAGGCGATGCGGCCGAGCAGGGCCTTGACGTCCGGCGAGCGGACGTCGCCGGTGACGATCTCGTAGTCGCGGAGCTGGCGGGCGGCCCCGTCGAGGTCGCCGGTGCGCCACCGCAAGTTGGCGTCGGCGAGCCGGTACGTGAGCTCGATGCCGTTCGCATCGATCGCGCGCTGGTACGCGGCCAGCGCGGCGTTCATCTCGCCGTCCTCCTCGGCGATGCGTCCCTCGAGGAAGGCGAGGCGGGCGGTCAGGCGCAGATCGGGGCGCTGCTGCAGCTTCGAGCGGGCTGCGCTCACGAAGCTCCGCGCCTCGTCGGCGCGGTCGCCGGCCACGAGGATCTCGGCCAGCAGGACGTCGACCTCTGCGCCCTCGAGCTGCGGTCGCACGCGCATCAGGCGGCTCTCCGCCGAGCCGAGCTCGCCCAACGCGAACTCGATGCGGCCGAGGACCAACTGCACGTCCGTGCGGTCGTCGTCGACCTCGAGGGCGGAGAGGCAGCTCTGCCGCGCGGTGGTGAGGTCGCCGCCGGCCTCGAAGCCCAGGCACTGCTGGTAGTAGCGCTCGGACGAGAACACCTGGGCCCACGCGATCGACGCCAGCAGCACGGCGACCAGCGCGAGCGCCGAGCGCCGGACGCGCCGGCCGCGGCGTCGAGCGACGATGGGGGGCTCGTGGGGCGCGGTGGGTTGGGTCATGATCGGAGCCATCCTACCCGGTTCTTCTGCCTGATGAAGAGATTGTGAACCTCTTCCCGCCTGGCGCCGGCCGGCCTGCGGGTGGCGTTGGTAGCATGACGGCATGTCGGGCCTGCTGCTCTGGTTCCTGCTGGGCCAGGTGGCCACGCTGCTTCCGGCCTTCCCGGTCGGCACGGAACTGCGGTTGGTGTCGCCCGACCTCCTCACGGTTTACTCGAGCGGACGCGTCACCGACGATCGCCAGCTGATCGTCGACCTGCCGCTGGACGCGGGCACGGAGCTGCGGTTGTTGGTGTTCCCCCCGAACGCCAGCGCCGAGGAGGTGGCCGAGGCCTTCTCCCCGGCACGGGCGCTGTTCGGCCGCGTCGCGGACGATCGCGCGGACGTGTGGGTGCGGTTCGCCGATCGCGAGGAGCCGGTCTCGTTGCGGCGCTGGCTGGCCGAGGAGCGTGACATCGTCCTCTTGCTCGTCACGCGGAGGTGAGCGCCGTGCCCCAACGCATCGTCATCGTCGAGGACGACCTCGACATCGCCCGCCTGCTGACGCTCGAGCTGCGCGAGGCCGGCTACGAGGTGCATGCGTTCGACGGCGGCGTTCGCGGCCTGACCGCGATTCGCGAGCTGCAGCCGGACCTCATCGTCCTCGACCTGGGCCTTCCCGACCTCTCGGGCGCCGAGATCGCGCGCCGCGTGCGCCGCCACGACGTGACGCCGATCCTCATCCTCACGGCCCGCGACGACGTCGCCACCAAGGTCGAGCTGCTCAATGCCGGCGCCGACGACTACCTGGTCAAGCCGTTCCACGTCGAGGAACTGCTCGCCCGCGTCGGGGTGCAGCTGCGCAAGCAGCACGTGGGCGCCCCCAAGGAGATCGGCGACCTCACGATCGATCCCGTTCGGCGCCAGGTCTGGTGGGCGGGCACCGAGGTGCGCCTCTCGCCGCGCGAGTTCGCGCTGCTCGCCTTCCTGGCGGCGCAGCCCGGGCGCGTGTACGGCCGCGCCGAGATCGAACGGAACGTGTGGGGCGAGGACCTGCCGCCCGCCTCGAACGTCGTCGACGTGCACGTCGCGAACATCCGCGGCAAGCTGCGCGATGCCGGCGGGTTCGGGGTGATTCGCACCGTTCGCGGGGTCGGCTACGCGCTCAAGGGCTGACGGCGTGGCGGGCGGGCGCGCCGCACGCGACGGCGCCACGAGGGTCGGGCGCGGCGGAGCGGGCGGCCGGCCGAGGCGGGCCGCCTGGCCGCTGGCCTGGCGCGGCGCCGTACTCGCCAGCCTCGCCATCGGTCTGCTCGCGGCCGTCGCCTCGCTGACGGCCTTCGTGGTCGTGCGCGAGAGCCTGCGTGGCACGCTGCAGGGGGCGCTGGACGCCGACGCGGTTCGGGTGGCCGACCTGTACCGCGCGGGCGCCGCCGGCAGCGCCCGCGACCAGCTCGCCGGGCCGACCGGGGGCGTCATCGTGCAGCTCTACGACCCGCTCGGCGTACTGCTCGTCGCCAGCGATCCGCGCTTCGCGGTGCCCGACGCGTCCGTGCCCCGCGAGGCGCTCGTCGGCGCCCGCGACCTGCCGCAGCCCTGGCGCGGTCAACTGGCCGAGCGACCCGTTCAGGTCGCACTGCGGCCCTTCGAGTTCGGCGTCGTCGCCGTCGTGGCCGACACGGCCTTCATCGGCGAGGCGCTCGCGCGGCTCGCGCGAGCGCTCGGTTGGGCGACCGTGGTGCTGATCGCGATCTCCGCGCTGGTGGGCTCCGCGGTCGCGCTCGAGATCGTGCGGCCGATCCGGCGGCTGGCTCGGGCGGCCCAGCGGCTGGGTCCCGACCACCTCGAGCCGATTCCCGACCTCGGGCCGCGCGACGAGGTCGGGCGCCTGAGCGAGGTGCTCAACGGCCTCATCGTCCGGCTGCGCGACGCGCTCGACGCCCAGCGCGCCTTCCTGGCCGAGACGTCGCACGAGTTGCGTACCCCGCTGACGTCGCTGCAGGGGTTCCTCGAGCGGGCCGCACGGAAGGCCGATCCCGAGGTGCGCCGCGAGCTGGACGACGCGCAGCGCGTCGCCCGCGGGATGGGGCGCCTGGTGGGCGACCTGCTCCAGCTGTCGCGGGGGGATGCGGTGCGGGAGGTCGATCCCTTCCTGGTGGACCCCGTGCGGGACGTCCTGCGGCCGGTGGGCGAGGAGTTCCCCGGCGTGGCGGTCGAGGGTGAGCCCGGCATGACGGTGCTCGGCGACCCCGAGCGCTTGCGCCAGCTGGTGCGCAACCTGGCGGCCAACGCGGTGCGCGCGGCGGGCCCGGGCGCCGTCACGCTGCGCGCGCGCGCCGCGGACGGCGCGGTGGTGGTCGAGGTCCACGACGTCGGGCCCGGCGTGCCGCCGGAGCTGCAGGCGACGGTGTTCGAGAAGTTCTGGACCTCGGGTGGCGGCGGCGCGGGGCTGGGCCTCGCGATCGCCCGCCAGGTGGCGCGCGCCCACGGTTCCGACCTGACGCTGGAGAGCCGTCCGGGCGACACGACCTTCGCCCTGCGGCTCCCCGCCCAGGAGGTCGAGGACGACGATGGCGCGTGACCCTGGCCCTCCGCCGGACGGCGCGCGCAGACGACGGACCGATGTCCTGCGTGGCCCGTGTAGGTTGGGGCCATGACCCAGGTCGCGCACACCTTCGAGACCGAGCTCGTGACGCCCGTCCGGCTGCCCTACCTGCTGCATCTCCCCGAAGGCGTCGAGGCGCGCCGCGCGTGGCCGCTGATCGTCTTCCTGCACGGCTCGGGCGAGCGCGGCGACGACCTCGAGCGGGTGCGTCGCCAGGGGCTGCCGAGGCGGCTCGACGAGGGGCTCGACCTGCCCGCGGTGGTGCTCTCGCCGCAGTGCCCCGACGGGCAGGTGTGGGCGCAGCAGTACCCGGCGGTGATGGCGCTCGTCGACGACGTCATGGCGCGCGTCGGGATCGATGCCGACCGCGTGAGCCTCACGGGGCTGAGCCTGGGCGGCGCCGGCGTCGTCCACCTGGCGGCCAGCTACCCGGAGCGCTTCGCGGCGCTCGTGCCGATCTGCGGTCCGTGGACCTTCTACTACGTCACCCCGGGCATGGCGCGGCTGCCGCTGTGGGCGTTCCACGGCGAGGACGACCCGGTGGTGTCGGTCGAGGACTCGCGCCGGCTGGTCGCTGCCGTCCAGGCGCTCGGCGGCGACGCCCGGCTGACGAGCTACCCAGGCGTGGCGCACGACGCCTGGACGAACGCGTACGCGACCGACGAGCTGTTCGACTGGCTGTTGGCCCAGCGTCGCGGCGGCTAGGGCGCCGGCTGAGCCGGGTGGCTCAGAAGTACCAGTTGAAGCCGAGCGCGGCGCCGAAGGTGGGGATGCGGGCGGTGCCGCCCGACAGGCTGATCGATCCGCCGACGCTCCCCTCGAGGAAGACCCCGAGCGGCGCGAGCCCGACCTGGGCGAAGCGGAACTGACCGCCCACCAGGCCCTGCACGCCGAGGTCCGCGCGGCCGGCGCCGAACTCGAGGGCCGGGCCGCCGCCGACGTACGCCGTGACCGGCCCGTCCGCGAACACGTTGAGGATCGCATCGGCGCCGACGCCGAAGGCGACGCTCCCGCCGCTCGAGACCAGGCGGCCGGAGATGCGCAGGTCGGCGCCGCGGGAGAGCGCGTTGCTCATGCCGTAGTGCAGCGTGGCCCCGAGCGGGTAGCCGCTGCGGACGCCGAACCAGTTCTGGGCGCTGGCGGCGCCGATCAGCAGGAGGGCGGCGAGGACGAGGGCGAGGCGGGTGTGGCGCATGGGGGGCTCCTTCATGGGCGAGGCGTGACGTTCACACGAGGCGTCGGCGAACGCTCGAGCTCAGCGTATCGACGACGATGATGAAGGTGACGATGACGATGAGGAACATCGACACCTCGTCCCAGCGGCGGAACTGCAGGCGCTGGATCAGGGGGAGGCCGATGCCGCCCGCGCCCACCAGGCCGAGCACGGCCGCGGCCCGTAGGTTGATCTCGAAGCGATAGAGCAGGTTCGACGTTTTTTTGTTTAGTGACAGCGGCACCACCGAGAAGACGAACACGTGCAGGGCGTTCCCGCCGGCGGCGCGGATCGCCTCGTTGGGTCCGGCGTCGATCCCCTCGATGACGTCGGAGAAGATCTTGCCGAGGAAGCCGATGGAGTGGATGCCCATCGCCATGATGCCGGCGGTGGGGCCGGGGCCCGCGGCGGCGACGAAGATGATCGCCAGCAGGATCTCGGGGAACGTGCGGACACCCACGAGCAGCCCCTTGCCGGGCAGCGCGAAGCGCGTGTTGCCCAGCAGGTTGCCGGCCGCCAGGAACGCGAGCGGGAAGGCGAGGACGCCGCCGATCGTCGTTCCGATGACGGCCATGAACATCGTCTCGAGCATGGAGGTGGAGGCGAGTTCGAACACGTGCCACGCGGGGTTGACGAAGCCTCGCAGCAGCGGCAACAGGTTGCGGTCGAGCCCGGACTGCACGCGCGACCAGGTCGGCAGGTTCATGGTGACCAGGGCGACGACGGCCAGCACCAGCAGGACGACCAGCCCGATGCCGAGCAGCCAGCGGGTGCGGACGACGTG
>Ga0180430_10005067_pt1 | contig 11002 bp, 12 predicted proteins | sample SS_ome_9_FD_132999 | JGI IMG/M metagenome (GOLD analysis project Ga0180430, IMG submission 132999) | Hypersaline lake sediment archaeal communities from the Salton Sea, California, USA - SS_1_S_2 metaG | ecosystem: Environmental > Aquatic > Non-marine Saline and Alkaline > Hypersaline >... | reverse complement strand
ATGGGCTCTCCGTTGCACACGCCTTTGGCCTGTGCAACGGCAAAGGAGCCATTCATCCCCGCACTGCGCGGCTTCCGCAAGCGGACGCGCCGCTTGTACGGGGTTTCCTGGCCAAGAAAAAAGCCGGCCCTCAGGGCCGGCTTGGGTCGCAATGTGTATTGAGCTACGAACGCCTCCTGGCGATCGCCAAAAGCGCGATCATCATAGCCATGATGCCCATCCCGGCGTCGGCCGAAGCCGCGCCTATGGAGCACCCGCCCTTTCCGAAGCCGTTGCCCTCGAGGCGGTCGGGTCCGAAGTCGTAGTACTCCCTGTCGTAGGGATTTGTATCCTGATCGTTCGGGTCGTTGATGTCCGGGGCGACGTAGTCCATCGTCTCGCAGAGGTCGCCCTTGCCGTCCTCGTCGGCGTCAGCCTGGTCCGGGTTGTAGACCAGCCTGCAGTTGTCGCACCAGTCGCCGAAGCTGTCGTTGTCGCTGTCCTCCTGCTGAGGGTTGTAGTCCTCGGGGCAGTTGTCGATGGTATCCTCGAACCTGTCGCCGTCCGTGTCGGTGCAGACATCGGGATCGTTGTCCACGTCGGCAACCGTCTTGCAGGTGTCCATGTAGTCGGCGATGCCGTCGAAGTCGGTATCGTCGCAGGCGTCGCCCTCGCCGTCGTCGTTCCAGTCGGCCTGGTATCCGGCGTTGATCTCCAAATCGGTGACAGCCAGGTTGCCGTCGATGTCGCAGTTCATCTGGTCGGAGTCGCAGTTTCCGTTGGGCACGTAGCGGCAGTTGTCGACCCAGTCCCCGTCGGGCATGGTGTCGAGATCGGCGTCGTTCATGTCGGTGTTGTCTATTATGTCGTCGCAGTCTGTATCCAGGTGGTAGTCGCCATAGTCGTAGACGTAGCACTCGGCGAGCGCCCGGCCCGGGACAAACGCCACGGCCAGCACAAAAAGTATCGTTATGATCTTTATCGATCTCATCTCAAATCCTTTCGACCGCCGGTTTAGATCAACCCTTGCGCCTGCGAATCGTGCCTATGAAGCCCGCCGCTGCCATTATCGCTATAGCTGAGATCAGATCCCCGATTCCCGCCACGGCGCTCTGTGCCAGGCTGCAGCGACTGCTGTCGTAGTTTGCGACCTGCATGCCGCTGCCCTCGATCGTGGGGTCGGCTACGTTCGTCTCAGGCTCGCAGGCGTCGCCCCTGCCGTCGCCGTCGGAGTCCTCCTGGACCGGGTTGGGCACGATCGGGCAGTTGTCATCGTCTGCCGGGATGCCGTCGCCGTCCGCGTCTGTTATGCACACGTCGCCGAAGCCGTCATCGTCCTCATCCTCCTGGAGCGGGTTGGCGACGTAGCGGCAGTTGTCGCACCAGTCGCCCACGCCATCCTCGTCGCGGTCCTCCTGCCTGGGGTTGTAGGTCTCGGGGCAGTTGTCCTCGCTGTCGTAGACCTTGTCCCCGTCGAAGTCGGAGCAGGCCGAGTCGTCGTCCATGTCGATGTTGTAGACGCCGGGGCAGTTGTCCAGGTAGTCGAGGTTGCCGTCCTCGTCGAAGTCCTCGCAGGCATCGCCTATGCCGTTTCCGTTCCAGTCCGCCTGGTTGCCCGCCTGCCTCTCGACGAGCGTGACTATGGTGTTGCCGTCGAGGTCGCAGTAGAGGGCGTAGACCGAGCAGTTGCCGTTCCTGAGCGTGGGGCAGTTGTCGTACTCGTCATGCACCCCGTCCAGATCGGAGTCGAGGGCGTACGCCGGCAGCGCGACGCCCAAGATCGCCAGGGCCATTATGACTGTTATGACCTTCCTCATGGAAAGCTCCTATATAGACAGCCCCCTCCAACTCAGTTATCGGTTGCGACGCATAAAAGTTGCGCAAAAGGTGGGCCCCTGGCTACAAAAAAAGTATAATATGAATAATATCAGTGGTTTAGATATAGAAAAGCCCCGCCGAAAGGCGGGGCCTCCTGCCTGATTCTCAATATATTATCTGCGCTTGATTGCCAGCGGTATCAGCGCCAGCGCTATCATTATATAGGCCATCGAGCCCGCGGGGGCCGCCGCCACCATGCTGCAGCCAGCGCCCTCGGAGACGTTTTCGTCGGGCAGGATGTCGTCGCCGTTGTTGTTATTCCAGATGTCCTCGAAGTTGTCGCCCTCGCCGTCGCCCTCGCCGTCGCCCTCGCCGTCGCCCTCGCCGTCGTTGTCACCATCGCCGCCGCCGCTGGAGCAATCAGGGTCGCTGTTGAGCGGGCAGGGGTCGCACTCGTCGCCTATGCCGTCGTTGTCGTCGTCGTCCTGGAAGGGATCGTCCACGTCCGGGCAGACGTCGCAGGCACTGCCATATCCGTCGCCGTCCGGGTCGAGCTGCGCGAGGTTGACCACGTCCGGGCAGTTGTCGATGGAGCTGGGCACGCCGTCGGTGTCGGAGTCCTCGCCAAGCTCCATGAACTCTATATCCTGATAGAACTTTCTGCCCCAGATCGAATCGCTTTGGACCGTACCGAGGTCGAAGGTGATGTACATATCATCATAATGGAGGAGGCCCGCGATGCTCGTTCTGAACTCGTCATAATTCGCATCAGCGGAGGCGCTGTAACAGCGGAATCTGGTGCCTGCATCCGCGTGGGGTATGATCTCGCACTTCGCCATCGGAAAGGTATACACGTACGGGTCGGCCTCAGGATAGGGCACGAGCCCACTGCCGAAGTCCTTCATCATCCTTAGGTTGACGGTCATCGTGGAGACTTCGGAGTCGGCTACCTCGGCCGTAAACTTGCCGTAGAAGGCGAACGCCACCTTGCCGTCACCCAAATCCGCGATATAGATCGCGTAATCGTCCCACTCATCGGAGAAGACGCCGGGGCCCACCAGCGGCTGGACGGCCTGCGGCGGCAGGATGAGCTGCGCATCGACTGAGGCGTCCTCGAGCGTTGTGAACACGGTGTAGTCCTGGGCCTCGAAGATCGGGCCGTCCCAGGCCTGGGCAGCCTTGGCGCCAAGGATGGCGGCGGCCAGGATTGCCAGTATCGCGATTCTCTTCTTCATGGATAGTCCTCCCTTTAAATTTACGGACTATAGATATGCACTTTGCGTGCCATATCCTCGTAGAAATTATCTTTGTTATTCAATATGTTACTATGGGGCAGGTCCGTATACTTGGGATATTGGCCCCTTTCGGTGCCAAAAATGGGGTGAGTTGTCCCCATAAAAGAGGGCCCCGCGATCCCGCGGGGCCCTCGAGAACTCTCTGTTTAGCGCCTATCCGCGCCGCCTCCTCCTAAGTATCGGTATCAGCGCCAGGGCCATCATGAGGAAGGGTGCGGCGTTGGGACCGGCGGCAACATTGAGGCTACACATGCCGCCGTCGCCCGTCTCAGCGCCTGGAGGACTTGAGCTGGGCGGAGCTGCGTCGGCTTCGCAGGCGTCGCCTAAGCCGTCTTCGTCCGCGTCCTCCTGCTGCGGGTTGTAGTCGTTGGGGCAGTTATCGGAGATGTCGGGCACTCCGTCTGAGTCCGCGTCCGCCTCGTCGCCGTCCTCACAGGCATCGCCCACGCCGTCTGAGTCCGTGTCGGCCTGGTCGGCGTTGGCCACATCCCTGCAGTTATCGTACACGTTAGGCACGCCGTCGTCGTCGTCGTCGGCCAGCTGGTTGGCGACCATGAAGCCGCCGCCCGAACCGCCGGATCCTTCCGTGTTATCAGCTATACAGGTACCATCTGCATCCGTACCGACGACTATACCAGGGATGTTATAGGAATCGCTCCAGTTGCATCCAGTCGGCGTATAATTTTGTGCCTGAACTACGATTTGCGATGCGCTCCCTACCTTGATCTTCGGCACCAGGGCCCGGCATATGAAATACTGATTTTTCTGCTCAGCCGTCCCACAGGCGCATTTCATATTATCATCAATATACGCCACCGCACCTGTCGAATCGTAAACGACGCCGCGAAAATCGCCTTCACTTGAATAATAGGCAGCACAATCGTTGTCGTTGGCTACCCTGCCTACGATGCATATGTTAAAATTGGCGTCATCCTTATTGAACTTCTTGACTATCCACTCGCCCGGAAGCTTTGAGAAGAATTCCGTATCAGCGCACATAGCTGACGCGATATTTGGAATGGCGAACACCATAGCTACGGCCATGGCCACAACCAATGCCGCTTTCCTCATAGAACCTCCTCCTGTAAAAACGCTCTATCTAAGCTATGCCCTCAATTTGCTCGTTACGACCTGCGCCGGATGGCCAGCGGTACAAGCGCAAGGGCAATCATAAGAAACGGCGCGGCGCCGGGGCCGGCAGCCTGGTTGAGGCTGCACATGCCGCCCTCGTCCAGTTCCGCATCGGGCGGGGTGGCGCTGGGCAAGCCGCCGTCGGTATCGCAGGCGTCGCCCACGCCGTCGGCGTCCGCGTCCTCCTGCTGCGGGTTGAAGGTGCCGGGGCAGTTGTCGTCCGCATCCAGAACACCGTCTTCGTCCGCGTCATCGTCGCCGTCCTCACAGGCATCGCCCACTCCGTCTGAGTCCGTGTCGGCCTGGTCGGCGTTGGCCACATCCCTGCAGTTATCGTACACGTTAGGCACGCCGTCGTCGTCGTCGTCGGCCAGCTGGTTGGCGACCATGAAGCCGCCGCCCGAGCCGCCGCCCTGCGGTTCATCACTGTCCAAGATGCAGTTGCCGTTGGCATCCGTACCGATGGCGGATGAAGGCAAGTCAAGCCTCTTGAGGTTGTGGCCGGGCAGCTGAAAGTCATGATTGAGCCCGATGATCCTCATCTTGCCCTGGCCGGGGACGAGCGATGCATCCATCGTGTATTTGCAGACGAACCACTGATTCGTCGGATTCGCCTCTCCCCCCACGCACTCAAGGTCTGCGCCATCTAAGACTTTAGGATAGCTCGGATCCGACATATCCGTAATATCTATAGTGAAGTCACCCTTGTGCTGATAGACATCATGGAAATCGATATCGTTCATTACCCTTCCAGCGATGCATATATTTACCTTGCCGGCATCAGCCGTATATACCCTTACCAGCCACTCCTCATCATTGTCCGAAAACAAAGCATGCTCCGGATAGTATGGAGCTGCCTGGACATCGCCTACAGACAAACAACAGGCCGAAACCGCTACAATCACAAGAAGCGCTATCCTCCTCATATCCTTCCTCCTTACCTCCCCTTCGAAGATAAGCCGTGCTCAAACGCAGCCCTTGGCACTTGATCTACCTCCTGCGCCGGATGGCCAGCGGTACAAGCGCAAGGGCAATCATAAGAAACGGCGCGGCGCCGGGGCCGGCAGCCTGGTTGAGGCTGCACATGCCGCCCTCGTCGAGCTGCGCATCGGGCGCTGTATCGCTGGGTGAGGCACCCTCGGTATCGCAGGCGTCGCCCACGCCGTCGGCGTCCGCGTCCTCCTGCTGCGGGTTGAAGGTGCCGGGGCAGTTGTCGTCCGCGTCCACGACGCCGTCTCCGTCCGCGTCATCGTCGCCGTCCTCACAGGCGTCGCCCACGCCGTCGCCGTCGGCGTCGGCCTGGTCGGCGTTGGCGACATAGGGGCAGTTGTCCATGACGTTGGGCGTGCCGTCCGCATCGTTGTCGGCTAGCGTTACAACTGGAAAGGCGCCGCCTCCACCACCGCCGCCGCCGGAGCCCTCCGCCTCGTCGAGTATGCAGTTGGCGTTGGCGTCATCGCCCGCAATCACGTCAGGCATATCGATGTATTCGAGAATAGAGCACGCGCTAGGCTCATAAGTCTCTGCGACGATCTTGAGGCGAGACTGTATCAAATTGGAGCTAGGAATCTCATCGGAGCCAATCTCGAAGGCGCACGCGAACCACTGATTGATAGCCTTGTTCTCAGCCAAACATTTTAGAGGCTTTTCCGCAATGAGATCGCTGCCAGCGCTTATCACTTTCACAGTAAAATCGCCTTCGTTGATGTAGTAATCGTTGAAATCATTGTCGTTGATTATTTTGCCAATAAGACACACGTTGAGAGTGCTCGAATCTTTGGCGAATTTGACCGCTGCGGATTCGCCGTCCGCGTCGGAGAAGAGCTTCGCGGTCGGATTGCACGGCGCCCAGGCGCTCTGCGAGTGCAGCACCATGGCGAGCACGATGGCCACTGTCGTAAAGAATATCCTCTTCATAAAGATCTCCGGATGCAAAAATGGGCCCCGCCGGGGGCCCATTCGATTCTATCTCCTGCGCCGTATGACAAGCGGCATCAGCGCCAGGGCCATCATCAAAAATGCCGAGGCGTTAGGCGCCGCGGCCGGCGCTATCGTGGAGCAGCCACCGCCGTCGCCGATGGGCTGTACGCCGCCCTCGCCGCTTATGTCGCCGGAGAGCGGGCAGCCGTCCTCGCCCTCGCCGTACTCGCTCACGCACTCGTCGACGCCGTTGAGCAGCCCGTCGCCGTCGCAGTCGAGCGTGGTGTCGGTGACGTCGCACTCCTCCCCGTCGCCGCCGTCGCCATCTCCGTCGCCGTCTCCGCCCGAATCGGTGGAGAGCCCCCTGGCCAGGAGGGTGCCTAGGTTAAGAGGCCAGCCGTAGAACGCATTGGTGGTCGACGTTAATGCATAACCGTTTATGGGCCACACGAAGAGATATTGCGTGGCGAGATCGACGTTCGAGGCGTTCACGCCCGCGGGCAGCGGCAGGGCGCTTATCTGCGTGCAGCGAAACTTGTCGCCCTTGCTGCCGGAGCCCTCTTCGACCACCTCACAGTTGACTCCGATCTCGTGTGCGCCTGGCGGAATTATGGACTGCAGCACGAAGTCGATCTTCTCGTTTTGCATCTCCGCCCCATGGCCGGATGTCCAGCCGGCCTCGGTCCCGTCCCATTCAGCGCTGAACTTGGGCAGGCTCGTGTAGTCTGCCGACGGCACAAGCCTCCCCTCGATCGTGAGCTTGTATTTGTTCGAGGCGTCGATATCTATCTTCCCGCCCCAGTCTGCCGCGTCCATCGAGAAGACGTTAGTCAGCGCCCTGGCCTGACCAGGCCAGATAAGCACCGCCGCCAGCACGACCACCATCGTAAAGATTGCCTTCTTCATGGCTCCTCCTGTCCTCCCCCGTTCAATGTCAGATAACCTTACTATCTCGGCTATCCGTTTTCCATAATTAATTCCACCCTTCAGGCCCCGAAACGCATACTACCTGTGTCTGCCGTCCCTCCCCTTCGGGCCCCGGATGGGACTCCCAAACCACAATACATTTATAGAGCAAGAGTCGTGCCGCGGATGTCTCATAAATAAATCATATACATCAATAAGTTACGATCAGCAACCTTTGGCGCCCCCTGATCAGGGCGATAATATCGTCAAAATATTGACCATGCGGACCCGGCTGAGGCTTACAAAAAGAGGCCCTGCGGCGAGATATCTCCGCAGGGCCCTATGATGTCTGTGTCTAACTGCTACCGCCTGCGCCTGACCGCGATGAGACCGGCCAGCCCCGCGATGACTGCGAAAATCCCCGAGGGTTCGACGGGTGCGGCCGCCATGAGCGAGCAGTGTCCGGAGCCCGTGACCTCTATCTCCGGGGCCGGCAGGGACACAGGCAGCCCACCTTCGCCGGACTCCGGCGCCGTCGCCGCCTCCGAGTCGATCTCGATCTCTTTGGTCTCCCCGAGCTCCGCCAGCTTTTCCTCGCACTCCTTCGCCGCCTGACAGGCGTCGCCGACGCCGTCGAGGTCGCTGTCCTCCTGCGAGAAATTTTTGGTCTTAGGACAGTTGTCGATCGGGTCTGGCACCTTGTCCGCGTCCTCGTCGGCCATCGCCGCCGTCACATACTGGCCGAGGCTGGCGTCCACAGGGCTCGGACAGACGAAGTTGGCCCCACTCACGATCAGATGCCAGGGCGACTCCTTGAACGCCTCCATGAGCGCCTCCGCGGAGGCCCCCGGGACCGGGACGTTGCGGATGCAGCGGAAGAGCGAGCCCTCCTCGGCCACGTCTGCCCTGGCAAGTATCTCGCAGGTGGAGTTGGACCATATCGCGTCCAGAAGTATCGCTATTGGCGTGGACACGAGCGACAGGTCCTCGGGCGTCACGAACGTGAAGAGCTTGTTGCTGCCCAGCTCCAGCTGCAAAAAGGGCCAGGTCGAAAGGTCTATGAGCTCGCCCACCGACGGCAGGTTCTTCGGATCGATGCCAACCTTGAGCCTGCCGTAGAGCGCGAAGAGGTAGCGGCCGTCGTTGGTAGGTACGAATGTCGCGAAGTAGTCCTCCGCGTCAGACGAGACCACCCTGTTGGCGTCGACACAGCCGCCGGTGAGCGGCACGGCGTTGTCGGGGACATCCATCGTGCCGAGATTGTCCGCGCCCTTTATGCCGAAGAGCGTCTGGCCCACCTCGACCTCGATTGGAACCCTCTTGTTCGCACCTGCACCAGCGAGGCTGATATTGCTCTCCGTCATGTTCAGATCGGCGCTTCCGGTTCTGTTTGCATCGACGGCCTGCGCCCGGTTCACAAGCAAGAGCATGACAAAAGTGAGCAGGATTGAACTAACGAGCCCTCTATTCATATCGTCCTCCTTACCTCCCCACAGATCGGTTCACACATCTGTACATCCTATTACCTAGCAAGTTCTATACCGCACCGAGGGACAAAATGGTATTATAAAAATCAATGAGTTATGAATGAAGCGGGAATCCAAAACGATAATCGGGTCAAAAAATTGACGAAATCCGCCCCCGCGCGTATACAGCCGCCATGCAGGCCAAGCGCAAAAGGGTGCTCATAACCGGCTCCACCGGTACGATCGGTTCTGCGGTGGCGGAGCGCTTCGCAGCACCCGGGATGTGGCTCGCGCTCGCCTACGGGAGCGACGATGCGGGCGCGCAGGCGCTGGCGGAGAGGGTGGGGGCCGTCTGCCAGGTCCAAACCATCGGCCAGGACCTGAGCGAGCGGGACGGCCCGGAAAAACTTATCGCCAGATCTCACGAGCTGATGGGCGGGCTGGACGCCCTGATCCACTGCGCCGCCGTCTTCGAGCGCGCCCCTTTGGGCACCGTCACCGAAGAACAGTGGGACCGCGTGGTCGATACCAACCTGAAGGCGAGCTTCTTTTTGGCGCAGGCGGCATGCGCGAGGATGCGGGAGGCCGGCGGGTCGATCCTGATGCTCTCCGACGTCGCGGCACAGAAGCCGTATTCGGGATATCTGCCCTACTGCATCTCGAAGGCGGGCGTGGACGCGATGGTGAAGGGGCTGGCCAAGACGGCTGCGCCGAAGGTCAGCGTCAACGCGATAGCCCCCTACTTGGTGTCCAGGCCGGACGGGATGAGCGACGAGGGGTGGAAGGACATGCTGGACAAGACTCCCATTCGTCGAGCCAGCTCGCCGGAGGAGATCGCGGAGCTGGCGTACACGATAGTCCAGTCGTGCGACACCATCACCGGACAGGTGATCGCCGTCGACGGCGGAAGGATGCTCAGATGAGATACACCGTCTCCAAGACGTTCTCGTTCTGCTACGGCCACAGGCTTTTGAACGACGATGGCCGGTGCAAAAACCTCCACGGACATACGGCGCGCGCGACCCTCACGCTGGGGTGCGACGAGCTGGACGCGAACGGCATGGTGGTGCACTTCGACAGGCTCAAGGGGACGATGGGCGCATGGATAGACGAAAACCTCGACCACGCCATGCTCCTGTGCACGCGCGACCCGGCAGCCAAGGCCCTGGAGGGGCTCGGCGAACGATTCTTCCGGATGGAGGAAAACCCCACGGCCGAGAACATAGCGAAGCTCCTCTTCGGAAAGGCTGAGGGGTTCGGGCTGCCTGTGATCTCCGTGGAGGTGTGGGAGTCCGAGACCGCGCGGGCGACGTTCACCGCCTAGGCGGTCACCACTTCCTTGATCTCGGGGAACTGCCTCTTGAGCTCCGCCTCTACGCCGGCCTTGAGAGTCATCGTAGAAAACGGGCAACATCCGCAGGCGCCGGTGAGCTTCACGACGACCGTGCCGTCGTCCTTTGCCTCGACGAGCTCGACGCCGCCGCCGTCGGCGGCCAGCTTCGGCGCTATCTCTTCCTTTATGACCTTCTCTATCGCTTCCCTGTTCATACGCCCTCCGATATTCGCCTCAAATCATGTCCGAGGGCTTGATTGACCACATTCGGGCGCGCGGGGCAACCTCAAATATTTTCTGTTTACTAGCATGGACCGCCGGGGTAGTTCTCCACGCCGTCATGTCGGGCGCGCTCACCAAGAAGCAGATCCGCGAGAAGAGGGGGTGGTTCCTCTTCATGGCCGGCTACTTCACCGCCGGCTACATGCTCATAAACCGCGTGAGCGCCGCGCGCAGCTCCTTCTACGACGTCTCGCTCGGTTTTGAACATAAGATCCCCTTCATGCCCGAGTTCATCTTCGGCTATCTGGTCGTCTACCTTAGCGTCGTCATGGCCTACGTCGTCATAGACGACATGGCCGACTGGATGCGCACGGTCCGATCGTTCCTGATATCGACCACCATCTCCTACGCCTTCTTTTTGGCCCTGCCGGTGAGGATGGACATGAGGCCGGAGCTCGTGGCCGGCAGCGGGATATCGGAGTGGGCGACGCGGCTGTACTACATCGTGGACCTCCCCTACAACTGCTTCCCGTCGCTGCACGTGACATACCCGGTGCTCGCCACCATGCTCGTCTGGGGGACTAAGCGGAACTGGCGCTGGGCCTTTCTCGCCATGGCCGCCGTCGTGTCCGTCTCGGTTGTGCTGGTCAAGCAGCACTACATCGCCGACGTCGTCGCGGGCGCCGCGAACGCCGCCGCCGGCTACTGGCTGGCCCTCCTCTACGAGCGCTACTTCCTCACAAGGAAAGAAGTCACACAGACTCAAGAAGCGGAGTAATCTAGCCTAAGCAGACGGAGCGCTTCGGGGCCTTTTGGCGGCTAGGAGTAATAAAGCCGGCTCCCGCGAAAAAACCCGGGACACAAAACCGATTTTTTAAAATACGACCTAGTACACCCCGGAAAAATCGGTATTGTGTCCCGGGTTTTTTCAT
>Ga0180430_10005066_pt1 | contig 11004 bp, 6 predicted proteins | sample SS_ome_9_FD_132999 | JGI IMG/M metagenome (GOLD analysis project Ga0180430, IMG submission 132999) | Hypersaline lake sediment archaeal communities from the Salton Sea, California, USA - SS_1_S_2 metaG | ecosystem: Environmental > Aquatic > Non-marine Saline and Alkaline > Hypersaline > Sediment... | reverse complement strand
GTCGGGACTCCACCGGCGGGCGACGGGTCGGCCGACCTCTCGGCCCTCTGGAAGGTGGTCGACACGATCGCCGAGCACCTCGACGAGAGGGCGGTGGTGGTCACCAAGAGCACGGTGCCAGTCGGCACATGCGCCGGGATCGAGCGGCGGCTGAGAGAGCGGCTCGGCCGGGACTGCCGGGTCGCGAGCAATCCTGAGTTTCTCAAGGAGGGGGCCGCGATCGACGACTTCCAGAAGCCCGACCGGGTGGTGGTCGGGGTTCGCGAGGAGGAGGTGGGCGAGATCCTGCACCGTCTCTACCGTCCCTTTCTCCGTACTGAGAATCCTTTTTTGGTGATGTCGCCGGAAAGCTCGGAGATGACCAAATACGTGGCCAACGCCCTGCTGGCGACGAAGATCAGCTTCATCAACGAGGTGGCCAATATCTGCGAGCGGATCGAGGCCGACATCGACGACGTCCGCCGGGGAATCGGCCACGACAGCCGCATCGGCTTTGCCTTTCTCTTCCCGGGCGCCGGCTACGGGGGCAGCTGCTTCCCCAAGGATGTCCAGGCTCTCGCGGCGATGGCCCGCGACAAGGGTGTCGCCTCGCGGATCCTCTCGGCGGTGCATGAGACGAACCTTGCCCAGAAGAAGATCCTCGGCCAGAAGATCACGGCCCATTTCGGTGGCAGTGTCGAGGGACGCACGATCGCCATCTGGGGTCTGGCCTTCAAGCCGAAGACCGACGACGTTCGCGACGCCCCCGCCCTCGACCTCATCGACCGGCTGCTGGCTGGCGGGGCAACCGTGCGGGTCCATGACCCGGAGGCGATGGACAACGTGCGGGCCATCCATGGCGACCGGATCCACTTCGCCGCGAGTCCGCTGGAGGCGGTCGAAGGGGCGGAGTGTCTGGCGATCGTCACCGAGTGGAACGATTACCGCCGGCCCGATTTCGACAGCATGGCCCGCGGCATGGCCGCGCCGGTGATTTTCGACGGCCGCAACCTCTACGAGCCCAAGGAGATGCTCGCCCGGGGGTTTGCCTACCACGCGATCGGCAAGCAGCCGGTCGGCGGGGAGGTGGTGGTGCAGTGACTGATTTCGGCAGCGATCCCTGTCGTTTTCCATCACGGCCCGGCGGGGTGGTTGCACGCCCGCTGCGGGCGAACCATGCTGCCTCCCGCCGCCCCCGTGGGTTTGACAGTCATTTTTCATTCACAGTAGATTTCGCGGTTTTCCGGGGCAGCCTTTCGCGGCAGGCCTCTCCGGCGGCAGCCTCGGCGGCGCCGTCGAGGACGTCTGCGGATCCTGTTTTCCTTTTCCGTGCCCTTTCTCCCTCCACGCATCTCGGAGCTCTCGCCACGTGATCGCCCTCGCACCCGCGTCCTCCCGCCCTCGCAGGTTCATCCCGTTCGCTCTCCCGACTGCCGTCGCGGCGGTCTCCCCGTCGGTGGCCTTTGCCGGTGAGCAGGCGGAGACCTTCTGGCTTTTCGGCCCCTACGGCTTTTGGTGGCTGGTGGGCATGGCCGGCGCCATCGTGGCCCTCGTGCAGGCCTGGCGGTTCTTCCAGTGGATGGAGGCCCAGCCGGGCGGCTCGAAGGAGAACGAGGAGATTGCCGGATATGTGCGGACCGGCGCCGATGCCTATCTCCGTCAGCAGTACAAGGTCGTCGCCGGATTCTTCGTGGTGATCTTCCTGTTGCTCGTGGTGATGGCCTTCACGCTCGAGGTGCAAAGCCCCTGGGTTCCCTTTGCCTTTCTTTCTGGCGGGTTCTTTTCCGGACTGGCCGGCTGGTTCGGCATGAAGACCGCAACCCTGGCGAGCAACCGAACTGCGGCCGGCGCCGAGCAGAGCCTCAACCAGGGTCTGCAGGTCGCCTTCCGCTCCGGGGCGGTGATGGGCCTGACCGTGGTCGGGCTCGGCCTGCTCGACATCATGGTCTGGTTTCTGATCCTCTATTGGCTCGTGCCCACCTTCGGCTACGAGCCGATGAGCCTCACCGACATCACCGTGACGATGCTCTGCTTCGGGATGGGGGCGAGTTCCCAGGCCCTCTTTGCCCGCGTTGGAGGAGGCATCTTCACCAAGGCGGCTGACGTCGGCGCCGACCTCGTCGGCAAGGTGGAGCAGAACATCCCCGAGGACGACGCCCGCAATCCCGCCACGATCGCCGACAACGTGGGGGACAATGTGGGCGACGTGGCCGGCATGGGGGCCGACCTTTACGAGAGCTACTGCGGCAGCATCCTGGCCACCGCGGCACTGGGCGTGGCGGCCTTTCAAGGCAGTGGGGAGAACGCCCCTGCGATGCAGATGAATGCGGTGTTTTTGCCGATGACGATCGCGGCGGTGGGCATCGGCCTTTCGATCTGGGGCATCTGGCAGGTGCAGACCCAGGAGGATTCCTCGCAGAAGACCCTCCTCGCGGCCCTGGCCCGCGGAATCAATCTCTCGACGATGGCGATTGTGGCCGCCGCCTTCGTGCTCACCTTCCTGCTGCTCGGTGTCAGCCATATCGGCGTGGCGGTGAGCGTGATCGTGGGGCTGTTGGCCGGATGGCTGATCGGCAAGTGGACCGAATACTCCACCAGCAACGAGTTCGCCCCCACCAAGGAGCTCGCCGATCAGGCCCTGACCGGCCCTGCCACGATCATCATCGGCGGCGTTGCCGAGGGGATGATGAGCGTTTGGGCGCCGGTGCTGATCACCAGCGTCGCGACGCTCCTGGCCTTCGGGTTTGCCAACGGTTTCAACTTCGCCGACCCCAACTCCTTCGCGCTGGGGCTTTACGGCGTGGGCATTGCGGCGGTGGGCATGCTCTCGACCTTGGGTATCACTCTGGCCACCGACGCCTACGGTCCGATTGCCGACAACGCCGGCGGCAACGCCCAGATGGCCGGCATGCCCGAGATCGTCCGCGAGCGGACCGACGCCCTCGACGCCCTGGGCAACACCACCGCCGCCACCGGCAAGGGCTTCGCCATCGGCTCGGCGGCGCTCACGGCGCTGGCCCTGCTGGCAGCCTACGTGGAGGAGGTGCGTATCGGCTTCGAGCGGTGGGGGCAGGCGGTCGTGGAGACCGCTGACGGCACGCCGCTGGCCGAGGGTGAGTGGGTCAAGGTTGCCGGCAACGTGATCCTCCAGGCCGGCTCCACACCGGCGGACAACACGTCGTGGATGGTGCTCAACGCCGGCGGCATTCCCGACTACGCCAAGATTGCCGCCCGGTCGAAGATCGAGTCGGTGGACGCCGAGGATCTGGAGAAGACCGGCCGCATCGTCGAGGTCAAGAAGGCCCGCATGGCCGACTTCATGAAGTTCTACGACGTGACGTTGATGAATCCCAAGGTGCTCGTGGGGCTGTTTGTGGGGGCGATGAGCACCTTCGTCTTCTGCGCCCTGACGATGAAGGCGGTGGGCCGCGCCGCGAAGGGCATGGTGGAGGCGGTCCGCCGCCAGTTCCACGACAAGCCGGGCATCATGGAGGGCACCGAGAAGCCCGACTACGCCGAGCCGGTCGCGATCAGCACGAAGGCCGCCCAGAGGGAGATGGTGCTGCCCTCGCTGCTGGCCCTGCTCACGCCGGTCGTGGTCGGGATTCTGCTGGGCGTGGGAGGGGTGATGGGGCTGCTCGTCGGCGGCCTGACCAGCGGCTTCTGCGTGGCGATCTTCATGGCCAATGCCGGCGGCGCCTGGGACAACGCCAAGAAGCACATCGAAGGCGGCGTCCACGGCGGCAAGGGCACCGAGGCCCACAAGGCGGCGGTGGTCGGCGACACCGTGGGCGATCCCTTCAAAGACACCAGCGGTCCGAGCCTCAACATCCTCATCAAGTTGATGAGCATGGTGAGCGTGGTGGTCGCCGGCCTGGTGGTCCGCTTCAGCCTCGAGGCCTTCGGGATCTTCTGAGCCGGGCGGCCCCGAAGGCGGCGTCGGGTGGGGGCCGCCCTGCTATGCTCCCGGCATGCGGCCCGGATTCTCGTTCACGCTCGAGGCGATCGATCCCTGCGGAGCCAGGGCCGGCAGGCTCCTGACGCCCCACGGCGAACTGCCCACGCCGCTGTTCATGCCGGTGGGCACGCAGGCGAGCGTGAAGGGTGTCGATGTCGGCAGGCTCGCCGAAACCGGGGCGGGGATGGTGCTCGCCAACACCTACCACCTCCATCTCAGGCCGGGCGAGGAGGTGGTCGAGCGGGCCGGCGGGCTGGCGGCCTTCATGGGCTGGTCCGGTCCCACGCTCACCGATTCCGGGGGCTTCCAGATCTTCAGCCTCGCCGAGCAGGTGAAGATCACCGACGAGGCCGCCTTTTTTCGTTCCCATCTCGACGGCGATGCGGTCCTGCTGTCGCCCGAGAAATCGATGCAGATCCAGCAGGCACTCGGGGCCGACGTGGCGATGCAGCTCGACGACGTGGTGCCCCTGCCGTGCGATCCGGCCAGGGTCGAGCAGGCGATGCGGCGATCGCTGGAGTGGGCTCGTCGCTGCCGGGCCGCCCATACCAGGCCCGATCAGGCACTCTTCGGGATCGTGCAGGGCGGCCTCGATCCGGCCCTGCGGCGGGCCAGCTGCGAGGGTCTCGGCGAGATCGACTTCGACGGCCTGGCCGTGGGCGGGCTCTCCGTCGGCGAGGGTGCCGAAGCGATGCGGGAGACGCTCGCGGCGACGATGCCGTACCTGCCTGCTGAGCGTCCGCGGTATCTGATGGGCGTGGGCCGGCCGGTCGATATCATCGACGCGGTGGCCGTGGGAATCGACATGTTCGATTGCGTGCTGCCGACCCGCTGCGGCCGCACGGCAATGGCCTTCACCTTTTCAGGGGTGCTCCGGCTGCGGCATGCCCGCCTGGCCCGCGACCGGCGGCCGATCGAGGAGGGCTGCCCCTGCCCGGCCTGCCGTCACGGCCGCGACTACCTGCGTCATCTTTTCCTGGCCGGCGAGATGCTCGGCCCGATCCTGACCTCGCTGCACAATCTCACGATGTATGCCCGGCTGATGCGGCGGCTGCGGGAGGCGATCACCGAGCAACGCTTTCAGGCCGAAGCCGAGCGGCTCCGGGAGTCGCTCCAGCGGGAGGTGGCCTGAGGTGTCGGCCGCCAGGCGACGGGCTTGTGGCCGGGGAAGGGGGATTCGTATGATCCGTGATCCATTCGGTTCCATCGTTCAGGCACGGCCAGCACCGACCCCATCCCCCGCCCGTAGGTACGCCCCACTCGATGCCCCCGCTTCATCTTTTGCCGACGGCCCGATTTTTTTTCGGCATCCTGGCGGAAGCGGGGGGCGGAGAGGCTGCTCCCCGGCCCGATGGAATCGTCGTGCTGCTGCAGTACCTGCCACTGGTGGCGATCGTGGCGTTGGCCTGGATGATCCTCTACCGTCCCGAGCGGCAGCGGCAGCTCGAACAGCAGCGGCTCCGCGAAAACCTCAGGAAAAATGACCGCGTGGTGACCGCCGCGGGCATCTATGGGACGGTCGCCAACGTCGATCGTGATGGTGACCGCGTCACGCTCAAGGTCGATGAATCGACCAACACGCGGCTCGAGGTCACCCTCGCGAGCGTGCTCAAAGTGCTCGGTGAGCCCTCCGGCCCAACCGTGGAATCGAAGGAAGGAAGCGGCTGAGGCATGCCCGTACTCTCCGACATGCTGACCCTCGTGCCGAGCCTGGCGGCGGTTGCCGGCGAGGCAGCGAAGGCCCCGGCGGAGGCGGCCTGGTACACCGAGGGCTGGGTGGCCTGGCTGGTCGCGGCCGCCTGCCTGGCGGGGCCCTCGCTGGCGGCCTGGATGCTCGCCCGCAGCCTGCGGGTTGCCGACATGTGGGGGCGGATCGCGGTGGTGCTCACGGCGTTGACCTGCGGGCTGGTCGTGGCGGCGATCGGCTGGCCTCCCCGGCTGGGAATCGACCTCAAGGGGGGCGTGATCCTCGTCTACGAGGTTGATGCCGCCCGTCGGGCGAACGAACAGGTCGACGATGCGATTCGCGGAATCGAGCGGATCATCGCGACGGAGGAGGGTCTCGACGGCGAGGTCATGCGGGAGGACGACGGGCGGGTGCTGGTGCGGGTCAACGAGGCCGATGCGGCTGCCCGGGAAGAGCTCGTGCGTTCGATTGACGAGGCCGATTTCGGGGAGGCCCGGGTGCGGCTGACCGACCGCGATGAGACTCCCGAGGGGGTCAGCCTGGCCTACGAGATCTCCGGTGAGGCCGAGCGGGTCGATATGGACAAGCTTGTGGCCGCCGTCAGCCGCCGGGTGAATCCCGGCGGGCAGAAGGAGGTCACCGTCCGACGCTACGGGCTCGATCAGATCGAGGTCATCGTGCCTGACGTCGAGCAGTCGGAGGTGGAACTGATCAAGCGGATCGTCTCGAGCGCCGGCGTGCTCGAGTTTCGGATCACGGCCAACCCCGACGACCCACGGCACCGTCGCGTGCGGGAACTCGCCGATACGACCGTGGGCAAGGTCGTCAGCGACGCCGGCCGGCCGATCGGCCGCTGGGTCGAGCTCGATCGCACAAAAATCGATCCTGCCGGGGAGCAGGGGCTCATCGTGCGGGAGTTTTCCGATGCCGGCTCATCGGGCGATCCCGAGGCGACACGGGCCGAGGTGCTCGTGGTGCTCGACCGCTTCAATGTCACCGGCGGCAATCTGACCCGCGCCTCGTCAAGCTACGACCAGAACCTGCAGCCCTGCGTCAACTTCTCCTTCAACTCCGGCGGCGCCGCCCTCTTCGGTACGCTCACCGGCCAGAACCTGCCCGACCCGGCCAACCGGCTGACCAGCCGCCTGGGGATCGTGCTCGACGACACGCTGCTCTCGGCGCCCACGATACGCAGCGCCATCTCCCGCGACGGCCAGATCACCGGCAATTTCAAGCAGGCCGATGTCGACTTTCTGGTGGGCGTGCTCAATGCCGGCAGCCTGCCGGCGGCCCTCTCCAGCGAGCCGGTGAGCGAGCAGAAGATCAGCCCGCAGCTCGGTGCCGACACGATCCGCTCAGGGACCAATGCGATGCTCCTGGCGCTGGTGGCGGTGCTCCTGTTCATGCTCGCCTACTACCGCTTTTCCGGCCTTGTGGCCAATCTTGCCGTGCTGCTCAACGTCGTGCTTGTGGTGGCGGTGATGATCAGCATCAAGGCCGCGTTCACCCTGGCGGGCTTGGCCGGCCTCGTGCTTTCGGTCGGCATGGCGGTCGATGCCAACGTGCTGATCTACGAGCGAATCCGCGAAGAACTCGATCGCGGCGCCGCGATGCGGATGGCGATTCGCAATGGGTTTCAGCGGGCCTTCTCCACGATCGTCGACTCCAATCTGACGACGCTGATCACGGGGGTCGTGCTTTACGCGATCGGCACCGACCAGCTCAAGGGTTTTGCGGTCACGCTCGTGCTGGGGCTCACGCTCAACCTTTTCACCGCCGTCTTCTGCGCACGGGTGGTGTTCGACCTGGCCGAACGGTGCCGCTGGATCAAGAAGCTTTCCATGTCGCGGCTGATCGGCCGCACCGACTATCACTTTGTGGCCTGGATGCGGACGGCATTGGTCATCTCGGCGGTCATCATCAGCATCGGCATGTTCGCCGCCTATCGCCGCGGAGCGGGTCTGCTTGACATCGACTTCACCGGCGGCACGAGCGTGCAGGTCGCCTTCAAGCCCGACATGGGGCTCGACGTCGGCGAAGTACGGGAGGCGGTCTCCGTGCTGCCCGACGCGGCGGTCAGTTCGATGACCGGCGGCGAGGGAGAAATCAATCGTCGCTACAAGATCGACACCTCGCTGCGGGATGCCGACGAGGTCGAGCGGACGCTGCGGGAGGTTTTTCCCGGTCGGCTGGCGACCTATTCGATGGGCTATGGCGAGGTCGAGCCGGTGGGAGACGGGGATTCGAAGCGATCGAGCGTGTCGCTCGACTTCCCCAAGAAGATCAACCGCCCGACGCTCGAGGAGGTTGTCACCACGGCTTTGGCTGATTCCGATCTCGCCGGGGTCGGCTTTTCGGTCGATTCCGGGGAGTCCGACGGCGGCCGCGGGGTGCGGGCCAAGCCCCACCGTTCCTGGGCGGTGACGTTCGAATTGGAGCCGGATGCCGCGCGAAAGGTCGTGGAGCGGATGGCGACGCGGCTTGCCGAAACGCCGGTCTACCTCTCGGCGAATCGGATCGGCGGCAAGGTCGCCGGCAATACCCAGCTCACCGCCATGTACGCCCTCGCCGCGAGCCTGGTGTGCATCGTGCTCTACATCTGGCTGCGTTTTCAGAACGTCGCCTTCGGTCTCGCGGCGGTGGTGGCCCTGGCCCACGACGTGCTGGTCACGGTCTCCGCCCTGGCAGTGAGCACATTTGTCGCGCCCTTTCTCGGCTGGGCGCTGGTGGATGACTTCAAGATCAGCCTCGATGTGGTGGCGGCTCTGCTGACGATCGTGGGCTTCTCGATCAACGACACAATCGTGATTTTCGATCGGCTGCGGGAGATCCGCGGCAAGAGTCCCGAGGTGACCGCCGAGATGGTCGATCGGGCCGTCAATCAGACCCTCAGTCGCACGATCCTCACATCCGGCACCTCCCTGTTGGCCACGTTGATTCTCTACATCTTTGGCGGCCAGGGGATCCATGCCTTCGCCTTCACGATGCTCGTGGGCATCATCACCGGAACATACAGCACGGTCTTCATCGCCTCGCCGATCGTGCTCGCCCTTCAGTCGCAGCCCCGCACCGCCAGCGGCCGCATGCCGGTGCCGCGGTCGGCCTGAGCCGCCGTTGGCCGCGGCGGGAAACGTCGGCAATAGTTGGGTTGAGATCCTCCGCGGCCAAAGCCGCCGCGGGCCCGCCTTGCCGGACGTGCCCTCATGCTCCGCCTGATTCGACTTTCCGCCGCCGCCGTGGTGCTTGCCAGTGGTCTGTGGCTTGCCTCGCGGGTGGTGGTGCAGTGGCCGGTGGTGGTCGAATCCGCCGAGAAATCGTCGTCGCGATCCCCGCAGCTCCGCCGGGAGATGCCACGGCTCGTCGACACGGGTGAGTCGGTTGGCGGGCCGGGTCGTGGCTCGATCGACGAGTCACCGGCCCAGCCGCCGGCGACGAGGGCCGACATGGCCGACATGGCCGAGGTGGCCAAGGTGGTCTGTCGGCCGCCTACGCCGCCGGGAGCGGAGCCGCTCCCGGATCTCCCCCCGGGCTTTTCGGCGAGGCCGCCGATGCTTGGAGGTGTCTATCGTTCCGCGCTCGATCTTCCCCCGCCCCCGTTGCTCGATGCCGAGGACCCGCCGCCGCTGGCCGGCTCGAGCTGGCCGGCCCGGCCGGCTGGCGGGCCTGGCGAGCCGGCTGCCGCCATGACACCGCGGAGGCCGCCGCCGGCGAGCTATGTGGTTCGTGATGGTGACGATCTGACGGGAATCGCCGTGCGGCTCTACGGCCATCCGGCTGCCGCCGAGCGGCTCTGGCAGGCCAACCGCGACCGGCTGCCCTCGCCGCAGCTGCTGCCGATCGGCGTGAGCCTGCGAGTTCCGAGGGACTGGACCCGAAGTCGCGGTCCCGAGGGTCGCGGCGGCTGGATCGAGCCGGCCGGCTCGATCGGCCCGACAGTCAGCGGGAGACAGCCTGGCTGAAGAATCCTGCGATCACCGCCGCAGGACTGGTGCTCGGCTCGGCAAGGAGTTTTTCGCCACTGAGCGTGGATCCGTATTGAAAGAAGAACAGGCTGGCATCTCGTGGTTCGCGCACCTCCTTGGCCGCAGCGGGGTCGACGCCCGGCCGAACCTCATACCACTCCTTGGGGCGAAACCGCTTGAGCTGGGCGAAGATCCGCTCGGCATCGCGGTCGTCCTTGCCGCCGGCGATCAGGATCGGGATGCCGCCGCGGATCGCCGGGCTCTGCAGGGCCGGGCCGATCGTCACGCCCTGGGTGGCATAGACCGGGCTGATCAGGGCCAGGGCTCGCACGTGGCCTCCCTGGGGGCCGGATGCGAGCGGGGGCCACAGGGCGTCGGCCGCGGTCCAGAGGCTGGCAAGCGTTCCGCCGAGGCCGACCCCGGCGACGCAGATGCGGTCGGCGGAGAGCCGGCTGTCGCGGTCAGCCTGGCGGCAAATCCAGCCGTAGACAGCCTCCAAGTCACCCCGCAGCGACGACTGTTCGCGAACCCGCCCGCCGCTGGTGACGGCGATCGCCTGCAGGTCGGGCCGCCTCAAGAGCCGCGGCTCGAGTGTCCTTGGTCCGCGGCCGGGTAGGGTCTGCGTCGTGCTGCGGCCATGGCCCCGCAGGTCGGGGCTGATCACGCTGTAGCCGGCCCGCTGCAGCGAGAGTGCGAGCGGTTCGACCTTGCGGCTCGAACCCTCGAGATCGTGGACGAGGATCACGGTGGCCGGCTTGCGGACATCCTCGCCGCAGCCGTAGTAGATCGCCGTGATGGCGACCCCATCGGAGGTGGTAAGCTCGATCGCTTCCGGATCGGGGAGTTGGGCCTCCTCATCCCTTTCGCCGGCCGGGGTGTCGGCCGGCCCCGCCCGGGCGGGGCCCATCCAGGCGGCCACCACCACGCAGGCGGTCAGCGGCACAAGCAGCCGCGGCAGGTGGCTGAGGCGGAAACGGCCGGAAAAATCGGGGTGAAACATGGTCGCTCGCTCGGCGGCACAGGATGCCATGGCTGGGATGCCCTTTCCCTCGGGAGAGTCGCAAAAATCCCGGGCCGGCGGGAATATGAGGCCCGAAAACCCTCACTTCTCGTGAGTGTAGTTGGGAAGGGCGGGCCAGGGCCAGTGGGTGTCCAGCTAGCCGAGCGGCACCCTCGGCGGGGAGCGGCCGGGGAATATTTCCGCACCCAAACGACGAAAAACACTGAGAACTCGGCTCCATGGGGGTCGAACTGGTAGACTCAAGTGGGCGAATTGGCGTTTCAGCGGCCCGAATACCAGCGGCCGCACAGCACGAGGAGGGTGGCAGGCGATGGCGATCCTGCGGCGTGTCAAGGAATCCTGGCAGGCCTACACCGGCGAAGATGAGACACCACTCGACGGCGACACGCCGGCGTGG
>Ga0180430_10005064_pt1 | contig 11007 bp, 7 predicted proteins | sample SS_ome_9_FD_132999 | JGI IMG/M metagenome (GOLD analysis project Ga0180430, IMG submission 132999) | Hypersaline lake sediment archaeal communities from the Salton Sea, California, USA - SS_1_S_2 metaG | ecosystem: Environmental > Aquatic > Non-marine Saline and Alkaline > Hypersaline > Sediment... | reverse complement strand
CGACGAGCAGTGGCACCGGTCGGCCCAGTACGCCAGTTGGCAGCTCAGCGAGATATCCAGCACCGCTCCCACCGACGAACGGGCAGCGTTAGAGCAGGAATTGGCCATCCAGGCCCTGCGGCAACAGCTCTATGCCTGGCAAGCCATCCCCCTGCTCAGCCATTGGCACTATGATTGCGTGATCGGCGAGGCCACGCGGGACTGGCGCATCGGTTGGGGACAGACACGTAAGGTGGCCTACGAACAGACCACGCATCAATGGCAGCTGGCCGCACAGTTGTTGGCGCTGGGCTTCGCGCTGTTGGTCGTGGTGGGGCTGCTGATCCGATGGCTCCTCAAACGTCGCACCTCCCGTCGCCCTCGCTGGTAGCCTAGCGGCCTCGGATCAGCCAGCGAAGGCGTCCCCAGGTCCTCACCAGAAACCAGATATCGAGTCCCAGCGCGGCCAAAACCAGACCCAGGTACGTCCAGGGAAAACGGCTATCCTGCAGCCCCAGCACCGCAAAGCCGTCGACCGCGCAAGGCCCGACGATGCCATCGTCGCGTGGCACCACGATCAGTTCGACCGTGTGCTGGCCGGCATGGAGTCCATCCACCAGTTGCAGGCGTTGACGCGACCGAGCAGGCGAGCGATCCAGTTCAAGATAGCTTGCGCCGGCCGCATCCTGCGACAGCCCGGCCACCGATGCGCCGTCGACCTTGACCTGCAGTCTGCCACCATCGGTCGCGCGGCGAATGTACAGGTCGACGCCCGTCCCCATGAACCTCAGGGTCAGGCTATCGCCCGCCTGCTCAGAAACAAACAGGCTGTCCCCCAGGGCCTGACGGTCCACCACGGTGGCCCAGTCGCCCCGGCGCTCGACCGACGCATGCGTCTCTTGATAGACGCCGGGACCAGGAGGAGGTTGGGATGTGGCCGCCTCCTGAATGGCCCAGTAGAGCGGGCGCGGCGTAAAGTCCGGGTCGACCATCCGAAAGTAATAGTCAGCTTGATCGGGCGTGATGTTGCCCACCTGCCGGAAATACCACACCATGATCACGCCGCACCAAGGCCACTCGTCTCGGGCCATATCGATGGCGCGCACGCTGTACTCGGCCTGTTGCGCCTCGTCGACGCGTCGCCAGACCAGTTTTTCGGACGGCATCGTCGCGGGCGCCGCGTTCCAGCCAAACTCGTTGACCCAGACAGCCTTGTCGCCGTCGCCATAGCGCTCCATAATCTCGCGCTGCAAGAGCAGCCTGGAAAAGTTGAGCACGTCCTCCGAGGGCGGGTCCTCCGGCGGACGATCCATGCCAAAGGCATTAGCCCCTAGGATATCGAAAAAGTCCGCAGCCCCTGCGCGATACATGCCCTCCAAAAAGTCCAGGTCGCTCATCGAGATCCACTGGCCCGGCTCTGGGTGCGGCTGCCCCAGCGTGATCGCTAGCGGCGCGCTCAACACCAAGACATTGGGGTCGGCCTCTTTGATGCGCGCATAGGCCACCCTCAAAAGTGCCACATACCCCTCGGGGTCTACCGCGCGGTTGCCCCACTCGGGAAAGATGTTGGGCTCGTTCCACACCTGGATCGCATAGATCCGACCCTGGAACCGCTCACAAAAAGCAGAGCAGAAATCGCCATAGTCCTCCAGGTTGTCCGGAGGACGTTCCTTGTAACTACTATCCTCGCGCGCCCAGTCAGGGGGACGATCCAGACGGGCAACCACCTGCAGCCCCCGTTCCTCACACGCCGTCAGGATGCGGTCGTACTTGGCCCAGGTATCAGCTTGCGTGGTAGGGTCGAGATAGACCCCCTTGCGCGTCGGCTCAATCTCTTCCCAGGGCACGTGTACCTTGACCCAGGCGATGCCTGCCTCGGCGACCATGTCGAGCGTCTTTTCGATCTTCCATGGCTCGACTTCGCGGTGCAGGAACAGGTTGGCGCCAAAGGGATTGAGATCGGTGTGGCTGATCTTGCGCATCGGCGCATTGCTGGTCAGTGACGCGCGCCCATCCCAATAGTCGTACAGCAGCAGGCCCGCGACCGTCAGTAGGACCAAAAGCACCACCAGTCCCAACCCCAGCCTGAGCCACCATCGATTCTGCCGAGTCCATGCGACGAGCAACGCGCCTAGCTCTCCCATCGGTATGATTCGCAACTCTCCGATAATAGTCCCGGCCCCAGCAGCTTGTCAACACCCGGCCCTCACCTATAATGATTGTGTACTCATAACTTTGCCATTGGCTGGCAGAGCGGCCCCCTCCCATGATTGGCGGCCGGTGCCGTTAGGTCTGCAGCCCTCCCCCACGTTTGGAGGGGAGGACAGTGTCGAGGAGAGGGCTAGTGGCGCCAGCTCAGACCGGTGTATGCTGCGAGCAGTCCAGCAGCACGCTACTGGCCAGCAAACGACGCGACCGAGTGCCAGCCCCGCAGCGTACTGAGTGTACATGCAGCAGAAGCCGTTGGCTCCGCCCCACAAGGACACGGAACCGTGACCAAGCTGATCACCAGCCACGAACGAACGGACATGGACGGTCTGGCGGCCATGTACGCCGCCAGCTTGCTCTACCCCGAGCACGTTCCAATCCTCCCGAACAAGCTCAATCGCAACCTGCAACGGTTCTTGGCCCTCTATCGCGACGAGTTTCCCTTTCGCGAGCGCTCAAGCCTGCAGCGTCGCCGCGTCCATGAGCTGCTGTTGGTCGACACGCAGGCGGTCACGCCGTTGCGTGGCATGGATTCGCGTACCGCGATCCGCGTGATTGACCATCATGCCCGGCGACAAGAGGCCTCGGAGCGGGTCACCTTTGAGGGACGTCTCTGCGGGGCGACAACCACGATTCTCATCGAGCGTCTGAGCGCCGAGGGGATCGTCCCCGGAAGGCTCGGTCTGACCCTCTTGCTGATGGGCATCTATGAGGACACCGGCTCGCTGGCTTATGCCGTCACCACCGCCGCCGATGTGCGGGCAGCTGCTTGGCTTTTGGAGCAGGGTGCCGATCTCAGCCTGGCCGGCCAGTTCCTGCATCATCCCCTGTCGCCCGCCCAGCGCGACGTCCTCGGTCAGTTCGTGGCCAACACTGAGATCCATACCATCCGCGGACAGGCCATTGCCATCGCGCAGGTAAGCCTGGACGCCTATGTGGACGAGCTATCCGCCCTGGTGCACCAGGTGATGGAGACCTTCGAGTCGGATGCCTGCCTGCTCCTTGCCCAGCACGCCGACGAGGTGCAAATCATCGCACGCAGCGAGACCGACGAGGTCAATGTGGCCCAGGTTCTACATGCTTTTGGGGGGGGAGGACACCCGAGAGCGGCTGCCGCTCGTGCCGAGAACGCCAGCCTCGAGGAGATCGTGCAGAGGCTCTTGGAGGTGCTCGAAGAGAGCGTCGAGCCCCCTACGCGAGTTCGCGAATTGATGTCGACCAATGTGCACACCCTCGAACCCGACATGTCGATCCGCGATGCTGCCCAACTCATGCGACGCTATGGCCACGAGGGCTTTCCCGTGGTACAGGGCGAGCGACTCATTGGCATCCTGACCCGCAGCGACGTCGATCGCGCCCTTCACCACCGCCGCGGCGATCAGCCGCTCTATTCCATCCTGCACACCGGCCCGCTCCACGTGCGCCCCAACGACGCAGTCGACACGGTGCAACAGGTAATGATCGAGAACAGCCTGGGCCAGGTTCCGGTGGTCGACGATGGCCGTTTCATCGGTCTCGTCACCCGCACCGACCTGATCAAGCTCTGGACGCCGGCAGCCCAGCCGTCGCGAACGGCGCAGATTCGCGAACAGATTTCCGAGACCTTGCCTCCCGCCTTGCAGGACCTGCTCTTGGTGGCGCGAGACACGGCCAACAGCATGGGCTATTCGCTCTATGTCGTCGGGGGCTATGTCCGCGACATGTTGCTTGGCACACCGACGCTCGACCTCGACATGGTCGTCGAGGGCGACGCCATCGCCATGGCACGCGAGCTGGCCCCCAAGGTCGGTGGACGCGTCCGCAGCCACTCACGTTTCGGTACGGCCAAGGTGATCCTGGAGGGCGAGCCGTCCGATGGCGTGCCCAGCGCGCTGGACTTTGTCACCGCGCGGACCGAGTTCTACGAGCGGCCCACGGTACTGCCGCAGGTCGAGAGTAGTTCGATCAAGCAGGATCTCTACCGACGCGACTTTACGATCAATACACTGGCCATCTGCCTGGACCGTGACCGCTATGGCGAATTGCTTGATTTCTACGGCGGCGAGCGAGACCTGCGCGGCAAGCGAATCCGCGTGCTCCACAACCTGAGCTTTGTCGAGGATCCCACCCGCATCCTGCGTGCGGTGCGCTTTGAGCAGCGGCTCGGGTTCGAGATCGAAGAACGGACGGCCCGGCTGATCGACGACGCCATCGAACTGATCGACCACGTCACCGGCGAGCGCCTGCGTCACGAGCTGTTCCTAATGCTGAGGGAGAACGAGCCCGAGTGCGGACTGGTCCGTCTTTCCAGGATGGGCGTCCTGGAGCGTATTCATCCGGGGCTGCGAGTAGCGCGCTCCATGCTGCCTCTCTTCGCCCGCGTGCGCGAGCGGTTCGGCGCCTGGGTGGATCGCTGGCCAAGCGAGGTACACGCCCTCGAACGTGACGCCGACGATCCCCACCCCTCGGCCCTGGCCCTCTGCTACCTGGCGTTGCTGACCAGTGCTCTCGGCGATGCAGAACTCCAGGCGCTGATCGTTCGGCTGCGCATATCGGGACCCGAGGCAACCTTTTTGCGGAACGTGGCGGCCCTATTGGACAGCGCCAAGGATCTCGATGCGCCCGCCATGTTGCCGAGCACCCTCTATCGCCACCTGCAGCCCTACTCGCGAGAGGCACGATTCGTACTCTCGGTATTGACCGAGTCGGCGACGGTGCGAGAGCGGGTGGATCATTTCGAACAGCATCTCGCGACCTGCAAACCGTCGGTGGACGGGCACTATTTGCGCGAACTCGGCGTTCCGCCGGGCGCGGTCTATCGCGAGATCATCGAGCGCCTTCGGGATGCGCTACTCGACGGACAGATCAGCACCCCCGATGAGCAGCAGCTCATGGCTCGGCAGCTCGCCGAGTCGGCCGGGCAACTCCCCGAGGACGCCTAGAATATCTGCGTGATCTGATCGGCGTCGAATCGAGGTAGCGGTCGCACGACTTGGCCGCTCCGCAGCATGATCCCGCGCTCTCGTTCGACCAGATCGGCAATGTGCGCGCAGGGAACGCCTGCCTCTCGATACACGTCCTCCAGCATCTGCCCGCCCTCTGGCGCCGCCGCGACCAGCAGCGCCCCCGAGGCAATCGCGCCCAGCGGGTCGAGCCCATAGGCCTCGCAGAGTTGTCGCCCCTCGGGGAGGATCGGCATCCGCTCCTCATAGGCCAACAAGCCGTTGCCGGAGGCGACCGCCAACTCGTGAAGCGCCGTGGCCACGCCCCCCTCGGTCGGATCGTGCATGGCGTGGACGCCCGGACACTCTGCCCCCAGTCGTGCAACCCCCACCACACTGATGCCTGGATCATAGAGATAGCCTTTGGCCCTGGCGATCAACTCGGCATCATACCCCCGCGCCAAGAGGTCATCACCACGCTCGTGCGCGATGATCGCTGTGGCCTCGATCGGCATGCCCTTGACCAAGTAGACCCGGTCGCCCGTGCGCGCCCCGGCGGTGGTGATCAGTCGGTCTTTGGCGACCTCGCCGATCATCACGCCCGTAACGATCGCGCGGTCCAAACCCCAGGTCACCTCGGTGTGACCGCCCACCAGCACGACATCCAGTTCGTCACAGGCATCGCGCAACTGGCCCAAGATCGACTCGACCAGCGCGGGCGTTGTCTTGGTCTCGGGGAGCATCAGCGTGGCCAGCATCCACAGCGGTCTGGCCCCGCTGGTAGCAATGTCGTTGGCGTTGACGTGGACGGCGTACCAACCGATCTGGTCGCTGGCAAAGGTGATTGGGTCGGTCTTGACCACCATGTAGCGGTCGCCCATATCGATCACGGCCACGTCCTCGCCCACACGCGGCCCGGCGATCAGACGGGGATCGTGGCTGCCATAGTGCGACAGCAGTGTCTGCATATAGTCGAGGGGCAGTTTGCCCGTGCCGAACACCGTTTCCTGTGACATGATTCTCACCTGCGCCAGAATGCGAAACGGACACGACCCGCGTGTCCGTTAGAAACCTAGCACCTTGTTGTTGAAGCGTCAAAAGGCACGTCCAGGCCCCGCAAGCCCACTCAGCCCATCGCGCCGTCGCCGAAACAGGTCTCGAGCAGGCGCGCGCTGCGGATCCAGGGGTGATCGACGGGCACGTACTTGGTCTTGCCGGCCACCTTGGACAGAGGTACGGCCTCACAGCAATCGCCGCGCGCCGCGACCATGATACCCGATTCACCGGCAGCGATTCTCTCAGCGCAAAAGGTGCCCAGGCGTGTGGCCAGCAGGCGGTCGGCCGGTGAGGGGCTCCCGCCGCGCTGCAGGTGGCCCAGCACCGTGACACGCACATCCAAATTGGACAGCGCGTGGATCTTTTCCGCCAACCGCACCGCCGAACTGGGGGCAGCCTGTTTTTTGTCAGAGCGATCATCATCTGCGGCCGGTGTGCCTCCTTCGGCGATGGCCACGATGCTAAATCGCTTACCTTTGCGGTATCGCTCGAGCAGTGAGTCGATGATCTGATCGACATGGTAGGGAATCTCGGGCAAGAGAATGACATCGGCGCCACCCGCGATGCCCGCGCCCAACGTCAACCAGCCCACCGAATGCCCCATGATTTCGACGATGATCACACGATGGTGCGAATCGGCGGTGGTATGCAGGCGGTCGATCGCCTCGGCGGCCGTACTCATGGCGGTATCATAGCCAAAAGTAACGTCAGTCATCGCCACGTCGTTGTCGATGGTCTTGGGCAAGGTAACGATGTTCAATCCCTTTTTAGCCAATCTATTCGCGTTTTTCTGTGTTCCGTTTCCTCCAAGACAAACAAGCGTGTCCAGATGCAGCCGTTCATAGTTGGCCACTGCGCGAGGGGTCATGTCCACCACAGTGCCATCTCCGAGGGGCATGCGATGCGGCTTGTCGCGGCTGGTCCCCAGAATCGTGCCCCCCGACGTCAGGATGCCGGAGAGGCGCGAGGGCTCGAGGCGCACCGTGCGGTTTTCGACCAGGCCGGTGAATCCGTCGAGGAACCCGATCACCTGCATGTCGAGGCGATGGGCCGCCTTGCCTACGGCACGAATCGCCGCGTTGAGCCCCGGGCAGTCACCCCCGGCCGTCAAGATTCCGATCACCTTTGATGGCATGTCGCCTCCTTGTTTCTCTCCTGACTCATTATCGCTTTTCGCGGAGGACGGGTCAAGGCGAGAGCAGTGCATAAGCAAACGCTCCGACCCGCATCTGCGAGCCGGAGCGTTTATCCTCGGTTGTCCCGAGAGCCTAGTCCCGGTTGGGCTCCGATATAAAGCTGCGGAACACGAAACCCGCCCCCGCCGCTACCAACACTAGCGGCCAAACATAGCCCAGTAGGCCTACCGCGTTGGTCATAAAGATACCACTCATCAGCAACATGATCGCCGCGGGTATCAGCGCCCAGCGTCGCTCCGAACCGCCGCGCAGCAGCGCGACCAGCACAAAGGTCAGCCCCATGCCCAGGAACAGCACACCGGCCGTCACGTCACTGCTGCTCATGTTGTCCAGGGCAACGATGGCGGTCAGCGTGCTCAGCACACCGGCCGGGATCACAGCCCACCAGGCCTCGCGCACACGCAACAGGATTACCCAAAAGGCCAGCCCGACCATTCCCAGAAACAGCGCACCGCTCCAGTCGCCGTCCAGTCTGGGGAACAGCTCCTCCAAGCCGATGAGCATCCCAATGCCCAGGAGCGAAAACCCGGGGATGATCGCCCACCAGTTCGCCGTGTTACTGAGGAACATCCCCACAAAGATCAGCCCGCCCAGGGCAAAAGCCCCCGCCCAGACAAGACCGTCGAGATCACCCCAATACCCGAGATTCTGCACCAAGATCAAGATTCCCACAATGACCAACAAGGTGCCCCACAGGGCTGGCGTACGTGACCGTTTCATCGTCTCTCTACTCCCTATGCCGTCTATGCACTCTACCCGTGGGGCGTGTGCCACCCGGCCCACTTGCTTTACGCGCGAACCCCATCCGAGTTACCTTCATCCTACAGCAAAAGCAGGGCGCTGTCTGGAGCAAATGGTCCAGTTTGGCACCTGGCCGTTCGACCAGGGCCGCTCTCGTCCGGCGACCGGGTCCCGAACCGGTCTCATTCCTGAGGCCACAGTCCCTGCCCTGTGGCACAATAGGCACGACGGTAGCCGTGGCCCACCGGGCCACCCGGACAAGGAGGAAACTCATGTGGAGCAACCACCCACTGAACGAACAGGCGATCAAGCGCGAGCAGTATGCCGACATGGCGCGGAGGGCTCAGCGCGCAGCCCTAGCCAGAGCGCATCCTCGCTCCAACAGGCTGCAAAGGCTGTTTCGCCGCCTGGCCAAGCCCGAATGGACGCAACCAGTCGCCCAGCCCGTGACGCGCCCCACGGCGTTCTCTGAGCGCTAGGCGACGCAAGCAACTGCCCAGCGTCCTGATCACGGTCCCCCGGAGAAGTGGAACCTCCGGGGGATTCGTGCGTCAGGACGCAGAACATTTCTGCCGCGGCTGGACACCCCAAGATGAAACCTTCCTTGGCCAGACACGTACAGAATCCAAGATCATATAAGAATTTCCTAGGTTGAGCTTCATTTTTTCAATCTAGGAAGAAACCACGGGCCGCACGTGTGGGCCGGGACGAGACGCAAGCCAATCGCTCGCCACGCACCGCCGCTGAGGAGACCCCACAATGAAGCACTGGGCACGTCGCTTTTTCACCATCTGGTCCGCGCAGGCGCTGTCGCTGTTTGGCAGCGAACTGGTGCAGTTCGCCCTGATCTGGTGGCTCACCTCGACCACCGGATCGGCCACCGTGCTGGCTACGGCAACCTTGATCGGGCTGCTGCCGCAGATCATCATCGGGCCCTTTGCGGGAGCCCTCGTCGACCGCTGGGATCGCCGCAAGACGATGATCGTGGCCGACGGCCTCATTGCCCTCTCGACGCTCGCGCTGGCCCTGATCAATGCGGGCGGTAACCTGCAGCCCTGGCATGTCTATCTGTTGATGTTTGTCCGTTCCACCGGCGGCGGCTTTCACTGGCCGGCCATGTCCTCCTCCACCACACTGATGGTCCCAGAGGAACAACTCTCGCGCGTCGCCGGCATGAATCAAACGCTTCAAGGCCTCTGCGCCATCGCCATGCCCCCGCTGGGGGCGCTGCTCCTGAGCCTGATGCCCATGGGCAGCATTCTGTTGATCGACGTCGGCACCGCACTGGTGGCCATCGCCCCGCTGCTGTTCCTATCCGTGCCCCAACCCCAGAGGGCCGACGATCAGCCTGTGAGCGTGCTCCTGGTCCTGAGCGACATGCGCGAGGGCCTGCGCTATCTCCGCGGAATGCCGGCCATCCTGACCGTCATGGCCATGTCGCTTCTGGTCAATATCTGCTTGACCCCGGCCTTTTCGCTGACCCCGTTGTTGATCACACAACACCACGGGGGCGGCGCCATGCAGGTGGCCTGGCTGGACACCGCGGCCGGGCTTGGTATGCTTTCGGGAGGATTGGCCCTGTCGGCCTGGGGCGGCTTTCGGCAAAAGATCAAGACCATGCTGCTGGGCCTCGTGGGCCTCGGCGTAGGATGCGTGGTCATCGCTCTGGCGCCTTCGAGCGTGCTGCCGGTCAGCTTGATTGGAGCAGCGATCATTGGGATCGCCCTGCCCATTGTTGACGGGCCGTACATCGCCATGCTGCAAAGCATAACCGATCCCGGTGTCCAGGGACGCGTGTTCTCTCTGGCGGGATCGCTGGGCAAGCTGACCACGCCGCTCGGCCTAGCCGTCGTGGGACCACTCGCCGACCGCACTGGCATCCCACCGATCTTTGGAATCGCCGCGGTCGTTACGCTGGCCTTGGCTTGCGTCGCCTTGGCCATACCGACCATCCGAAACCTCGAGGAGAATCGTGTTCCCCTGGATCGCAACGTGTCCCCCACCGACTCTCAGCCGGCTACGGCCACCTCCGCAGATTAGGCGATAGCAGGAGACGACATGCAGCAGCACTCTGAGACCAAGCGCTGGGGACCGCCCTTTTTCACCATCTGGGGCGCCCAAGCCCTGTCGCTTTTTGGCAGCGAGTTGGTCGGATTCGCGCTGATCTGGTGGTTGACTGAGACTACCGGCTCGGCCACTGTGCTGGCCACGGCCACCATCGTCAGCCAGATACCGGCCATCATCCTGGGACCGTTCGCCGGCGCGCTGGTCGACCGCTGGAATCGACGACGCGTCATGCAGTTCGCGGATGGCGCCATCGCCGTGGCCACGGCAGTGCTGGCGCTGCTGCACTGGTCCGGCAACCTCGATCCCTGGCACGTCTTTGCGCTGATGTTTGTTCGCTCAATCGGCGGCGGCTTTCACTGGCCGGCGATGATGGCCTCGACCTCTCTGATGGTCCCCGATGAACATCTGTCGCGGGTCGCCGGCATGAATCAGACGCTGCGTGGTATCTCGGCGATTGCCATGCCACCCCTGGCGGCCCTATTGCTCGCGGTGATCCCTCTGAGCGGCATGCTGGCCATCGACATGGTAACCGCCCTTGTCGCCATTTCTCCGCTGTTCTTTATCAAAGTACCGCAGCCGGTTCGCGAGGACGATGGCCCCGTGACCGTCAAGGCCGTCTGGAAGGACATGGCCGAGGGTTTCCGCTATCTGCGGGACTGGTCGGCCTTTCTAGCCATCGCACTGAACGCCACCATGATCAACATGCTGTTGACGCCGGCCTTTACGCTGACGCCCATTCTGGTGACCCAGTACTTTCGTGGTGAGGCCTTTCAGCTCGCCTGGATGAACTCGGCCTTTGGCCTGGGTCTGATCGGCGGGGGCCTGATTCTCAGTGCCTG
>Ga0180430_10005061_pt1 | contig 11012 bp, 6 predicted proteins | sample SS_ome_9_FD_132999 | JGI IMG/M metagenome (GOLD analysis project Ga0180430, IMG submission 132999) | Hypersaline lake sediment archaeal communities from the Salton Sea, California, USA - SS_1_S_2 metaG | ecosystem: Environmental > Aquatic > Non-marine Saline and Alkaline > Hypersaline > Sediment... | reverse complement strand
TGGTCTGGCGGTTGTGGGTTATGACCACGAACTGCGATTGATCCAGAAACCCCTGCAGGATGTTTACGAAGCGGCCGATGTTGGAATCGTCCAGCGCCGCGTCAAGCTCGTCCAGCATGCAGAAGGGGCTGGGCTTGATCATGTAAATCGCGAACAGCAGTGCTACGGCCGTGAGTGTGCGTTCGCCTCCCGACAAGAGCGACACATTCTGAAGCCGCTTGCCCGGCGGACGGGCGATGATCTCGATTCCCGATTCGAGCACGTCTTCTTCATCCACCATCACCAGCCTGGCGGAGCCGCCGTTGAAAAGCTTCTTGAACGTTTCCTGGAAATTCGCGTTTACCTGGTTGAATGTCGTTTGAAACATTTCGGAAGTGGTCTTGTTGATCTTGCGGATCATGTCCATGAGTTGCTGCTTGGACTTCGTCAGGTCCTGCTCCTGGGTCGAGAGGAATTCGTACCGCTGCTGAAGTTCCTCGTATTCCTCTATGGCGACCAGGTTTACCGGGCCCATGCCTTCAAGCTTCGTTCGCAGCTCGGCGACGCTTGTTTCAAGCTGCTCCAGGGTCGGCGGTTTGTCCTTCCACTCCGGAGTCGGCGCTTCCGTGATCTGCTCCGGCGTCATTCCGTAGTCGGAGGCGAGACGGTCGATCTGGTTTTGCCGCCGCAGCCGGCATTCCGACAGGCGGATATCCATCGCCGACTTCTTCTCGCGCAGTCCGTCGAGTTCCGTGCGTTTCCGCCCGAGAGCGGTTTCCATCTGCTTCAGTTCTTCGGATTGTTTCTCGCGGTTTCTGCGGAGGCTTTCGGCCCGTTCGCCGTGCGCTTTCACGGCTTCTTCAAGATCGGTGAGCTTGCGCTCCAGTTCTGCAACTTCGCCCTCGAGCGATTCTATGTTGGCGGCATAGGCGCGGATACCCTCGGAGCGCCCTCCCATGGCGCCTTCCATTTCCTCGACCCTGAGGCGCACGTTGGCATGCTGGCTGCCGAGGTGCTCGAGATTCTGGTCGAGCGCCGCAAAACGAATACGGGCCTCGGTGGTCTCCGACTGCAGCGCGGATTGTTCGGACTCGAGCTGTTCGAGGGCCTTCGTACGCGCGCCGATGTCCTTGACGACTTCTTCGCGCTGGCTGCGCACTTCGTCCAGACGGTTCAGGATCGAATGCTTTTCATCTTCCCCCGACGCTTGGCGGGCGGTAATGTCGTCAAGTTCCCACGTAACGGTTTCCAGGCGCTTCCCCGCCTCCTCGGCTTCGCGTCCGACGACCTGGCTTTCGCCCTCCTTCTGCGCCGCGGACAACCGCGCGCGGTCGGTCCGGTCCTGAGCTTCGCGAATTTGCTGGCCCAGTTCGCGTATCGCGTCGTCAAGTCGGCAGACGGACGCACTGAGCGCCTGCAGCTCGCTTTCGTCCCGCGCCAGGGAGCTTTCGGCTTCGGCCAGCATGTGGCGGCGCGAGAGGGGGTTGGCGTTGCCGGTCTCAGCCATCCAGAATTCCGCGCGTCCATCCGGGCGCACGCTGGAGCCTGCGCGCGAGACGTAAGTCCGGTCGTCATGCGGCCGGACGGGGAGGTCCGCTGCGCGTTCCACGACCAGCACATGCCCGATAAGGGATTGAACCACCGCCTTCGCGCCGTCATTGCTGAAGCGCACGTGGTCGATAAGCCTTACCGCGCCGTCCGGAGCGGTAGGCGGAGATTTGTCCGATGCGGCATCGATCGCGAGTATTCGCGCCGGGCCTTTGCGGGCGTCTTCGAGGCGGCGGAGAACGGCATGCGCTGCTTCGGCGTCGGCAACCAGCACGGCATCGAGCCATGCGCGCAGCGCGGTCTCCAGTGCCGCCGTAAATTCCGGCTCGGCTTGAACGTGCGCGGCCAGCGCCCCCAGTACGGCGCTTGCACCGGCTTCCATGCTCTTGCTCTCGTCCAGCAGCATGCGAGTGCCGCCGGGAAAGTCGTCCCGAGCCGCCTCGTCCTCGCGCAGCATCTCGATGCGCGCCCGCCGCGCCGCCGCCCGCGACTGCGCCTCGGCGCCTTTCTCGCGGAGCCGGGCAATTTCCTGTTCCTTTTCCTCTTTGCGGCGCAGCAGTTCGCCGAGCCGGCTTTCCGCTTCTGTCGCCTTCTCCCGCAGAGACGCAAGCTCAGCCGCCATCTCTTCGCGCCGCCCGGCAAATGTCTCCACGGTTCGGGCGAGCTGCGACTTCTCGGATGTCAGGCGCTCGCGTTGCAGCACCGTCGAGCGCTCCTGGGATTCGTGCCGCACCATTTCGTTCTGCAGATGCGATGCCGCGCTTTCGAGCTCAACGGCGTCCGCGCGCAGTTTCTCAACCTGTTCTCGAACCGCATCGGTTTCTCGGCGCCGGCTCTCCAGGGCCTCGGCCGCCCGGCGCAGCTCGGATTCGGCCTCCGTGCGTTGAGCCTCAGCTGCCTGCACTCGTTCGGCCTGCTCCCCAAGCAGGTTCCTGTGTTCCTCGATCTGACCGCGCAACGTTTCGATTTCCCTGCCGTCGCGCTCGGACAGCGCGCGGTACTCCCCGATACGCTGCCGGTTCATACGGATCAGCTCATGCGTGTGATCCAGCCGGCTCTGAGCCTGAACGCCCGCTTCCATGAAGCCGCCGATCTCGCGCTCGGTGCGCATCAGGCTTTCGCGCATCGACCGGTTGCCTTCCTCCATCTCGTCGACTTCATTGCGGGCGGCGCGGATGCCGCCGTCGTGGCGGGCGATGTTTTGCGCGATGGCGCGAATCTCACGATCGGCTTCCTTGAGGCGCTCCCTGGTGGCGAAGACGTCCAGGCTGCGCATCTCCTCGCGGTAGGCTTTGTAGCGCCGCGCCTTACCCGCCTGGCGCTGCAGCGAGCCGATCTGGCGTTTGACCTCCCGGATGACGTCGCTGAGGCGCAACAGGTTGGCCTCGGTGTGCTCCAGCTTGCGGATGGCTTCCTTCTTGTCGGCCTTGAACTTCGTGATGCCGCTGGCTTCCTCGAAAACGGCGCGACGGTCTTCCGGGCGGGCGCTGAGGATGCGGTCGATGCGGCCCTGCTCCATCAGGGAATAGGAAGTCGTGCCGATGCCCGTTCCCATGAAGAGGCGCTGAATGTCTTTCAGGCGGCAAGCCGTTTTGTTGATGTAGTACTGCCCCGCGCCCGAACGGTCCACGCGGCGCGTCACGGTGACTTCGTGGAATTCGGTTTCCAGCATACCCTCGCAGTCGGCGAAGGTGATGTTGACTTCGGCCAGGCCGACCGGCTTGCGGCTGTCGGTGCCGTTGAAGATGCAGTCTTCCATGCTTGAACCGCGCAGCGCCTTGGCGCTCTGCTCGCCCAGCACCCAGCGAACAGCGTCCGAGACGTTGCTCTTGCCGCAGCCGTTTGGACCCACTATTGCCGTCATACCGGGCTCGAACTGCAGTTTCGTCTTGTTGGCGAAACTCTTGAACCCGGACATCTCGAGTAATTTGAGATACACTTCGTCTCCCTTGGATCCACTTTCAAACGCAGCCCGAACAGCAATCTCGACACGGCCGAAAAAAGCGACCCGATCCGAATAGAAACTTCGGGGGGCCTAGTCCAGCACTGCCTCGTAGACCTTCTCCACCACCTTGTCGCGCACTTCGCCGGCCCCGGATAACCGGGGAGCCGCCGGTGACGATCCCATTGAGGAACCGGCTGCCGGATCTTCCGGAATCACGCTGTGCGCACCGGTCATGCGGATCGAACTGTCTTCCAGCCTGTTCTTGGCATTCTTCTTCACCCTTGCCGCTCCGTAAAAGATAGCTAACAGAATCTTCCGGCTCTATATCATGGGGTAGAAGACAATGCAACCCCAATATGTAGGGATTTTTCGGCTTCATCCGCATTTGCCGGAGGTTCCGACTTTTCCCGCGATTTTCGAAGCCGATTTGCCTCGCATTACGGCGAACTATTGCGGCAGGGACGCGATCATGCCCCGGGATGCAGCACTGCATGTGAAGCTGGATGCAGAAACCGACAACAGGGCCTCCGGCTTTTGTCTCGCAGCATTGAGGCTTGTTTGTATCACGCCGGGGTGATATTTCCTGAAGAGATGAAATCGTACCGAAAGGAACTATGGTTCGATACGCAAACGCGCCGGGACTTCGTCAATATCACGCCCGAAGTCGAGGAATGCCTGCGTGACAGCGGAATCCGGGACGGGCTGCTGCTCTGCAACGCCATGCACATAACTGCTTCCGTCTTCATCAACGATGACGAAAGCGGACTGCACGCCGACTTCGAGAAGTGGCTCGAGAAACTCGCGCCGGAGAAGCCGTATTCCCAGTATGCGCACAATGGCTACGAAGACAACGCCGACGCTCACCTCAAGCGCACCGTCATGGGGAGGGAGGTCGTTGTCGCCGTGACGGACGGCAGGCTCGACTTCGGTCCGTGGGAGCGCATCTTCTACGGCGAGTTCGACGGCAAACGCCGCAAACGTGTTCTCGTGAAGATCATCGGCGAATGAAGGCCGCCGATTTCGATTACGATCTGCCGCCGGAACTGATTGCACAGCAGCCGCTGCCCGAACGGTCTGCGTCGCGCATGCTGGTGCTTCACAGAAGCAGCGGCGCTATTGAACACTGTGTCGTCACCGACCTGCCCGGCGAACTTGCATGCGGAGACCTGCTGGTCTTGAACGATACCCGCGTACTGCCGGCGCGTCTCTTCGGAACCTGGGTCGACACGGGCGGCCGGCTGGAAGTCCTGCTGCTGGAGGAGAAGGAACCGGCGCTGTGGGAAGCCATGCTGCGCTCGGCGCGCGCACGGCGTGCCGGGCGGCATCTTCTGCTGGCCGACGGCCGGGCCCGCGCCGCGGTCGAGCACGACGGCGGGGGCGGACGGGTGCTGATTCGATTCGACTCGCCCGGTTCCGTGCAGGGCATTATCGCGGAATACGGTGTTCCGCCGGTTCCTCCGTATATTAAACGGCCGGAGAACGCGACAGACAAGGTACGGATGGATCGTGAACGCTACCAGACCGTCTACGCGCGGGTGCCAGGGGCGGTGGCCGCGCCGACAGCCGGCCTGCACTTTACCGACGAGCTTCTTGACGAACTCGCCCGCGCAGGCGTTGCGCACACATTCCTGACCCTGCACGTAGGCCCCGGGACTTTTCGTCCCGTCAAGGTCGAAGAAGTCGAAGAGCACGTCATGGAATCCGAGCGCTACTCGATTGGCGAGCCGGCTGCCGCCGCCATCAGGCATGCCGCATCCTCCGGCGGCCGGGTAGTGGCCGTCGGCAGTACGACGGTCCGCGCGCTGGAAGCTGTTGCCGCCGAGCACGGGAGCATCGCGGCCGCCACCGGGCGCACCGGGCTGTTCATACGGCCGCCCTACAGTTTTGGCGTCGTGGATGCCATGCTGACAAACTTTCACCTGCCGAGATCAACTCTCCTGATGATGATCTGCGCCTTTGCCGGAGCCCACGACGGGAGTGACAGCCGACGGGGCATCCGGATCGTGATGTCGGCCTACCGGGAGGCGGTGCGGGAACGCTACCGCTTTTACAGCTACGGGGACTGCATGCTCATAATCTGACGAGCTTTGGCAAAAAACCTGTTGACCATTATTGTGAGGAAGGCTAGTATAGCTACTAGACATAGAGAATTGTGCGGTATTTTCTTAACTCAAGTACGTTTATTGCAGAAATGAGGAGGAACCAATGAGAGGTGTGTGGAAAAGGAATGGTTTAAGATCGTTTACGCTGATCGAGTTGCTCGTTGTTATCGCCATTATCGCAATTCTGGCCGCCCTGCTGCTGCCGGCCATCGCCAAGGCGAAACGAAGCGCCAAAATGATGCAAACCCTGAGCAACGGAAAAGGAATCTATACCACGTTGTTTGCCGAAGACATGGACGCATTCGCCGTGGGGGGCATGTCGCCGTTTCCGCGTTCTTCGGGGGTGGCGCCCACTTACGGGGATTCGACTACCTACTTCAGGGACATGGTGCAGTCGGGCGTTCTGAACGTGGATTACTCGTTCTTCTCGGCTCCGGGTATCGTGCCGGCCACCGGGACGACATTCCAGGCCGCCAACAATGCATGGTGCGTGACGGCAGACATTGACGAGGGCAACCCCGCGCAGACGCCGATTCTGTTCACCGCGAACATCAGCGGAAACCAACTGTTTCCGCGGGATTCGGGACAGAACCAGTTGACCGGCAACCCGCCGTTCGGCTCACTCGGCGCGGTCGTGGTGTACGTCGGGGGCAGCGCCTTGAGACTGACGCCCGACAACATCGGACAGAAGTTTAATCCGACTTCGCAATCCAACTTGGTTCTGCGGCCCCAGTAATCCGGTCCGCCGGAGGAAGAGCGCACGTTAACCGGGAACGCTCCGGCGTTCCCGGTTTGCTTTTTGGGTGCGCTGCCTTATCCTGACATTCAGCGGAAGCGGATCTTCCCGTTATTCTTTGAGCTTCAACCGCGCGCGCATTTGTCCTAGCCTGTGGCCGGTATGAACAAGATCGCCAGGGTGGCCGTTGACAAGGCGCTCGACCGCGAGTTCGATTATGAGATCGGCCCCGAATTGCGCGGCCGGGTCAAACCGGGATCGCGGGTCGTGGTGCCTTTCGGCAAGAATCGCACGCGCGGTTTCGTGATAGGACTGGCGGACCGTTCCGAACACCCCCGCTTGAAACAGATTGTTTCGCTTGATGGGGAAGACCCATTTCTGAACGATCGCATGCTCGATCTCGTACGGTGGATTGCCGCATATTACTGCGCCCCTCTCGAGTCGGCCATTCGTACGGCCCTGCCGGGCGCCGTACGCCGGGAGGGCGCTCGCTTCAAGGAGCAGCTTTGCGTTTCTCTGTCGGGCGCCGGCGACCCCGGTGAAACGCGCGTCACCCCTAAACAACGACAGGTCCTGGACTACCTGAAAGATAAAGGCCCGGTGCCTCTTCCGGAGCTGAGTTCCGGGCTTGGAATCAGCCCGGCGCCCGTGCGGGCCCTTCGGAAAAAGGGCCTCGTGTCGATAGAACCCCTTCCGATTCGAAGGCAGCCGCGGGGCACGCGCAACATACTCCCCACGAAACCCCTCGAACTGATGCCCGAGCAGCGCGCAGCGCTCGCCGACATCATGAATTCAATGGAGACGCTTTCGCCGCCCGTCATACTGCTATACGGGGTAACCGGAAGCGGCAAGACCGAGGTCTACCTTCAAGCCATTGCCCGGGCTCTCGAAAAGGGGATGGGGGCAATCGTGCTGGTGCCGGAGATTTCGCTTACGCCGCAGACTCTCGATCGTTTTATTGCGCGATTCGGCGACCGGGTGGCCGTCCTTCACAGCCATCTTTCCGAGGGCGAGAGGCACGACGAATGGCACCGCATCAGCCGGGGCGAAGCCGACATCGTGATAGGCGCCCGCTCGGCGGTCTTCGCCCCCGTTCGTAATCCCGGCCTGATTGTGGTGGACGAAGAACATGAACCTTCCTACAAGCAGGAAGATGCGCCGCGCTACAGCGCGCGGGATGTGGCGGTCATGCGCGGGCGCATGGAGAAGTGCGGTGTTGTGCTGGGATCGGCCACGCCTTCTCTGGAATCGTGGTTCAACGCGGCGGCAAGCGGCAAGTACGGGATCTCGGTTCTGCCGCACCGCGCCGACAACCGCACGATGCCCCTTATGCGTGTTGTCGACATGCGCGTCGAGACGGAGCGAACAGGACATGTCAGCGTTTTCTCGCGGGAACTGCTGGACGCGCTCAGTCTCAGGATCGAACGCGGCGAGCAAAGTATACTTTTTCTGAACCGGCGCGGATTTGCGACCTCGTTGATCTGCCCCAAGTGCGGCTACGTCGCCGACTGCGGCAGATGCAGCGTTTCCTACACCTATCACCGCGAATCCGAAAATCTGCGCTGCCACGTCTGCGGCGCATGCCGCAAGGTGCCGGCGCGCTGCCCGGGCTGCGGGGACCCGGCTTTCCGCTTTTCCGGCTTCGGCACCCAGCGCGTCGAAAAGATTGTCAAAAAATGCTTCCCGCAAGCGGTTGTCGAGCGGATGGATGCGGATGCCACGGCGCGCAGGGGAACGCATGACCGGATCCTCGGCAATTTTCGTTCCGGTAAGACTCACATTCTGATAGGGACGCAAATGATCGCCAAGGGGCTGCATTTTCCGAACGTAACGCTGGTGGGAGTGGTTTTTGCCGACCTCAGTCTGCACATACCGGATTTTCGCGCAGGAGAGCGGACATTTCAGCTCCTGGCGCAGGTCGCCGGCCGCGCGGGCCGCGGCGACGTATCCGGAGAAGTCATTATTCAGACATACACGCCCTACCACGTTGCCGTGCAAGCCGCCAGGCGGGTCGACTTCGAAGGGTTCGCCGACCAGGAAATCGAATTCAGGCGCGAGCTGAAATACCCGCCCTTTGCGCATCTGATCTGCATAACGCTGCGCGGGCGGTCGGAAGACAAAGTGCGATTCAGCGCCGCTTCGCTTGGCAAGAACATCAAACGGGCCTTGACGGGCAAGGCTCTGGTTTCGGAACCGTCGCCCGCTCCCCTGGCCAGGGCCAAGGGCTTCTACCGCTACCAGATCATGCTGCGCTCGCGTTCGGTCAGCTCCATGACCGGCGCCGTCAGGAGCGCAATGAAGGAAGTCAAACTGCCGGCGGGAATCAGGGCGAGCGTCGATGTCGACGCCGTCAACTTGATGTGAAATCTGTTTCAGGGTTGCGGATCGCAGGGCGTTGCTGTATTGGGTAAGGGATCCAGTGACTCGATGGAAGGCCGGAAAAATGAGCGCGAAGAAGTTCTACGTCACGACGCCGATCTATTACGTGAACGACAAGCCCCACATCGGGCATGCCTACACCACCATTCTGGCGGATGTGCTGGCCAGATATCACCGCCTTGTCGGAGTTCCCACCCACTTCCTGACCGGCACGGACGAACACGGCCAGAAAGTGGAACGCGCCGCCCGCAAAGCCGCCATATCTCCGCAGGAGCAGGCCGACAGTACGGTTGTCCGCTTCAAGGACCTGTGGCGGCGGCTTGAAATCACACACGACGATTTCATTCGGACGACCGAGGACCGCCACAAGACGGTTGTGCGCGAGATCCTGCAGGACCTTTACAACCGTGACGAGATTTACAGGGCGGAATACGACGGTTGGTATTGCGTTGCCTGCGAGCGGTTCTTCACCGAGAAGGATTTGTCCGGCGAACACTGTCCCGAGCCGGGCTGCGGCCGGGCCGTCGAGAAGATAAAGGAATCGAACTACTTTTTCCGAATGAGCAAGCGCCAGGATTGGCTCGTCGAATACATAACGGCGCATCCCGGTTTCATCCAGCCCGACTTTCGCCGCAACGAGACTCTCGGGTTTCTCAGGAAGAAGCTGAACGATTTGTGCATCTCGCGTCCGAAGAGCCGTCTGAACTGGGGTATCGAGCTGCCGTTCGATCCGGAATTCGTCACGTATGTCTGGTTCGACGCGCTGGTCAACTACATCAGCGCCGTCGGCTACCTGTCGGACGAGGATCGTTTCCGCAAATGGTGGCCGGCCTCATACCATCTGATCGGCAAGGACATTCTGACAACCCACACGGTGTATTGGCCGATCATGCTTAAGGCAATGAATCTTCCGCTGCCGGAGACGATCTTCGCGCACGGCTGGTGGCTTGTCGGGCAGGACAAGATGAGCAAGTCCAGCGGCAACGTCGTCAACCCCATGGAGTTCGCGGAGAAGCATGGGGTGGATGCGTTCCGTTATTTCCTGATGTCCGAAATGACTCTCGGGCAGGATGCCGGTTTCACCGAGGAGGCCTTCGTGCGCCGCTATAACGCGGATCTGGCCAACGATTTGGGCAATATTCTGAACCGCGTGATGAAGCTGATCGCGCGTTACTGCGGCTCGGCCGTGCCGGATGCGGGGGCCAGCGGGGAGGAAGAAGAGAGGCTCAAGACCGCGACTCTGGCGGCGGCCGCGTGCATGGTTGATTGCGTCGAGAGCATGAAGGTAGATACGGGTCTGGCGGAACTGGCCGGTGTGATGCGCGAGGTCAACCGCTATATAGAGAAGAGACAGCCCTGGGTCCTCGGCAAGCAGGGCAGCACGGAGGAACTTGGAACCGTTCTCTATACTGCCGCCGAAGCGCTGCGCATCGTAAGCGGAATGCTTTACCCGGTGATGCCGGGCAAGATGGCGGAACTGCGGCAAGCCCTGGGTCTTCCTGCGGGCGAACCCGACGCGGCGGCGCTTGACCGATGGGGCGTCTTGAAACCCGGCACGGAGATCGGAGAGATGCGGGCGCTTTTCCCTCGTATTGTTACGGAAGAACAACCTGAAGCAAAAGAGACTGTGCCCGCCGATGCGGGGCGGGAGGGTATTATGCAAATCGATTATGACGACTTCAGCAAGTTGAATCTGCGTACGGCCAGGGTTGTTTCGGCCGAAAAAGTGGAGGGGGCGGACAAACTTCTGAAGCTGCGGATTGAAGTGGGCTCCGAACAGCGCCAGATAGTGGCGGGAATAGCCAGGGCGTATGAACCCGAAACTCTCACGGGAAAGACTATCGTAATCGTGGCGAATCTGAAGCCCGCCAGAATCCGGGGAGTTGAATCCAACGGCATGCTGCTGGCCGCGTCCGACGGCGATTCTCTCCGTCTGGTCACAATTGACGGTGAAATCCCCAGCGGATCGCCGGTTAAGTAACCCATTGCTTCAACAGCCGATCAGCGCCGCCCCTATTACCCCGGCCGAATCTCCGATCTGGTGCTTGACGATCGGCGTCTCGAGGCTGTCGCTGAAGACCTGCCGCGCCACTTCCCTGACCCCCTCGGTGTACAATTCGTCCATCTTGGAGACTCCGCCGCCGAGGACGACGATATCGGGATCAAGAATGTTGATCAGATTGGCCAGGGCCCTGCCGAAGTTTCTGAAGAAGGTGCGCATGAAGGCCGCCGCTTTCTTTTCGCCGGCCCTGTAATCGCCTTCGACGTCGCGGAGGGCGCGGCGGACGCCGTATGCTTCCTCGTAGCGGTTCTCCAGCCCCCC
>Ga0180430_10005060_pt1 | contig 11013 bp, 7 predicted proteins | sample SS_ome_9_FD_132999 | JGI IMG/M metagenome (GOLD analysis project Ga0180430, IMG submission 132999) | Hypersaline lake sediment archaeal communities from the Salton Sea, California, USA - SS_1_S_2 metaG | ecosystem: Environmental > Aquatic > Non-marine Saline and Alkaline > Hypersaline > Sediment... | reverse complement strand
TGTGGCTGCGTTGCCGTTCGTGCTGATCCTGATGTTCATCATGTTTGTGCTCCGAAGATCGTCCGATCCGATGAACTCGGGCATGTTCGGCAGTTTCGTAAAGAGCCCCGCTAAGCGATTTCGCCCGAGCGATCACAAAACGACCTTCGACGATGTGGCTGGCATGTCGCACGCGAAACGCGAACTCCAGGAAGTCGTCGAGTTCCTCAAAGAACCCGCCAAGTTCCAGCGACTCGGTGCCGAGATTCCCAAAGGTGTCTTGCTGATGGGACCACCGGGAACTGGTAAGACATTGCTGGCGCGTGCGGTGGCTGGCGAAGCGGGCGTGCCATTCTTCTCGATCAACGGTTCCGAGTTTATCCAGATGTTCGTCGGTGTCGGGGCAAGTCGCGTTCGGGACATGTTCAAGCAGGCCAAAGAGAGTGCCCCGTGCATTCTGTTCGTTGACGAAATCGATGCTGTCGGTCGCGAACGTGGTGCAGGCCTGGGTGGTGGGCATGATGAGCGCGAGCAAACACTCAACCAGATTCTGAGTGAGATGGATGGCTTCGAAGCTTCCGAAGCGGTCATTGTTATCGCAGCCACAAACCGTCCAGACGTACTCGATCCAGCGCTGCTGCGCCCGGGGCGATTTGATCGGCACGTGACTGTCGACAAACCAAGCCGTGAAGGTCGTCTCGGAATTCTGAAAGTCCACGCGCGAAAAGTCCCGCTTTCGAAAGATGTCGATCTTGAGCGGATGGCCAATGTGACCATTGGTTTTTCTGGAGCAGATCTGAAAAACCTCGTCAATGAGGCTGCGTTGCACGCAGCTCGCGAAGGACACACCGAAGTCATGCATGATGACTTCGAAACTGCCCGTGACAAGATCATCATGGGGGTGCCTCGCGAAGAGTTGATGAATGACAAAGAACGTGAGATGACCGCTTACCACGAAGCGGGACATGCTCTCATTGCCTGGCTCTTGCCAGAACTCGACCCCGTACACAAAGTCACCATTGTCCCACGAGGACGGGCTCTTGGCGTCACCCAACTGCTGCCTGAAGAAGAACGTTTACACATGGGCGAGAACCGCCTGCGTCAGCAACTCGCGATGGCTCTAGGCGGTCGTGCGGCTGAAAAAATCATCTTTGATGAGTACTCCGCCGGTGCCGAAAGCGATCTCAAACATGCTTCGCAAATTGCTCGACGGATGGTGAGTGCCTGGGGGATGAGTGATGTCATCGGTCCCGTTGCATTCCGTGATGGAGAAGAGCATCCATTCCTCGGCAAAGAAATTCACGAAGCTCGCAAGTTCAGCGATCAGACAGCCCACGTGATCGATCAAGAGATGCAGAAGATTCTGCGTGGAGCTGAGAAAGTCGCCATCGACACGTTGAACGATCATCGCGACAAGTTGGACGCAATCACCCACGCACTCCTTGAGAAAGAGATCCTCGATCGCGATGAGCTCGTTGGGATTCTTGGACCACGCGCAGGTGATGAAGAAAAGAATTCACAAGCTGAGTCAAAGCCCGCTGAGGATGGACAAACCGAATCAGATGACCAGAATGGAGCCTCTGAGTAAACCGGTTCATGCACAACGGAAATCTCAATGCGCTCAATTTTTTTCGTCGCCTCACTCACTCTGCTCGTATTCCTCAGTTCATTCACGTTCGCACAAGATTACGATCTGGCTGGGGCGTCGAAGCCGCGGCCCCAGTTGTCCCTCAAAGGCACGGGCGACAATCAGTACAAGCGCGTCCATCAATATGCTCTGCGCTTGCTCATCAATGGTGAGGCTGACGGTTCAGAAAAGTTTTTGGAGAAGCATCTCGCCAAACACCCAGAGGATGAAGAGACCCACTTCCTACTGGGAGTTGTGACCGCTCAGCAAGGTGATGCAGCCGCCGCAGCCAACTGGTTGAAGAAGGCGGTTGACCTGGGGCTTCCGCCAGGACGCATCGTGGCTGGCCCACGCGAATTGCTTGCTGAAGCGATCCAGCAGCCAGCTCTGCGAGAGATCGTTGAAGCACAAAAATCGCGCCCCGTGCATGGGCCATTGATTGGCAGCACGACAGACACATCCGTTTCCATCTGGCTGCGAACCGCTCAAGAGGCAGACGTACAAGTTCAAGTTCGTGGTGGAAGGCAAGTTGTCAAATCCGATCCTGTGCGTTCCAAGCAGGAAGACGATTTCTCGGTGGTGGTGACTCTTTCCGGGCTCCAGCCAGCCACAGAATACACGTATTCGATTCAGATTGGGGACGGAGCCCCGATCGAATCTGATGTTCAGCGATTCAAAACTTTCCCAGCCACAGGCAAGCCGGGCAAGTTCTCGATCGCTTTCGGCGGAGGTGCTGGTTACGTACCGCCACACGAACGTATGTGGGATACGATTCGAGAACGTCACCCCGATGCCCTGTTGCTGCTGGGCGACAATGTCTACATCGACGATCCCGAATCCCCGCACCTGCAGCGCTACACCTACTACCGACGTCAGTCCCGTCCCGAATGGCACAAGCTCACAGCCCAGACGCCAACGTACACGATCTGGGACGATCACGATTTCAGCACGAACGACTCATGGGGCGGACCGAAGATTGATGCTCCATTCTGGAAACGGGATTACTCCTGGGACATCTTTCGTGAGAACTGGGCCAATCCCGGATACGGGGACGGCTTCGAACAACCAGGCTGTTGGTATCAGTTCAAAATCGCAGACGTCGATTTCGTGATGCTCGATTGCCGGTACTACCGCACGAGCCCGCGCGACAAGAATCCCACGATGCTCGGTCCCGTCCAAATGGAATGGCTAAAAGAAGCCCTCAAAAACTGCGACGGCACATTCAAAGTGATTTGTTCTTCAGTCCCATGGGACTTCCGCACCAAAGGTGACAGCCTCGACACCTGGAACGGATTCAAGAAAGAGCGAGAAGAGATTTTCCGTTTCCTTGAAGACAACAAGATCGAGGGCGTGGTGCTCATGTCCGCCGATCGACATCGTTCCGATGCCTGGCACATCGAACGCCCCAACGGCTACGGCTTCTATGAATTCAATTCCTCTCGACTCACCAATCAGCACGTCCACCCAACCATGGTGAAACAAGGGGCGATTTTCTCCTACAACAAGAAGCAATCGTTCGGTCTGGTCACATTCGACACGGCTGCGGACAAGCCCGCGGTCACATATGATGTTTACTCAATCGATGGAGAAAAGATTGACTCCTTAACGGTCGATCGCAGCAAGCTTTCCTACTAGCCGTTGATTAATGTCATTCTCATGCTTGAAACATTGACGATTCCGAATTCACGGTTTAATGATCTTTCGTACGTCGAATCGCGAGTTGAAGCGGCTGCCACTGAACATCAAGGATCACTTCGAACTGCACTGACATACCTTTACTGTTTTGGTGGACCAATCAATTTGCCTCGCAAGCGGCTCTTGGCGTCGGAACAATACCTGGATCGCGCAGAACGCATTGTTGTTCGCTGGTTGTACACCAGAACGAATGGGTCTGAACGCAAGAATTATGGAGCAAACGCATTGATTGCTGCACGCACCGCTCACTACCAATGTCAGGTTTGTGATTTCGCTGATGTGCGTGTCCTCAATCTTGATCATGTAAACGGTAGATCTTCTGATTCTGATGAATTCGCATGCCTTTGTGCGAACTGCCATACTATCAAATCGCGTCTTCATGATTGGACTGGGTAGACTACGAGTCGTTTCAGGAAGGAACTCGATCGGTCACGAAAGATTTCAGAACTATGCACGCCACAGAATTTGCCAAGAGTCTCGACAAAGTTGCCGCCGCGTCGATGATTGCGCTGCATGGAAGTGAACGCCACCTGAAGCATTCGGTCGTCGCGCAGCTATGTGAGTCCTACCTCGGTTGCAAGATGGAAGATTCCATCGGCCTGACTCAGTTCGCAGGGAAAGACACGGACTTCCGGACGGTCCGTGATGAGCTAGCGATGGTCTCAATGTTCTCGCCCAAGAAGTTGGTGCTTGTCGAAGATGCCGAGGACTTTGTCAGTCAATATCGGAGCCAGTTGGAAACGCTAGCTGACAAATCGAATTCTTCATCGCTACTCATTCTGGATGTCAAAACTTGGCGGAAGAATACGAAGCTGGCCAAGAAAGTTGCGAAGACTGGCATTGATGTCGACTGCTCTGAACTGGCTGGTGGACAGCTCGCAGCGTGGCTGGTTCGCACAGCCAAAGAAGAACATGGTAAGCAGCTCACGCGAGATGCTGCCCAACTGATGATGGAGTTGGCTGGTACCGGGCTGGGCTTGCTCGATCAGGAACTGAGGAAACTCTCGACTTACGTGGGTGACCGCAATCGCATCAATGCTGAAGATGTGCAAACGCTGGTGGGGGGATGGAAAGCAGAGACCACCTGGACGATGGTCAATGCAATGCGTGATGGCAATGTCGATGTGGCTTTGAGTTGCCTTCGACAGTTACTCCATGCAGGCGAACCCGCGCCAAAGATTTTGGGTGGTGTGAACTTCGTGTTTCGCAAACTTGCGGAAGCGACAGAACGCTCGCGACAAGGAACCTCGTTGAGAGTAGCACTCAAAGAGGCTGGCGTGTTTCCTCGCGAGATCGATGCTGCCGAACAGTATCTTCGCCGAGTCAAACGTCCGCGTGCTGAACGCATTCTGCATAAGCTGGCTGACACGGATTACAACTTAAAAGGCGGCAGCAATTTGCCTGACCACTTGCAGTTGGAGGATCTGGTATTGTGGCTGTCTGGGGCTGTGCCTCAGACGTGACAGGCCAACGGGGTGAAGAACGCGAATCTTCACGCTTCGCACTTCTGGGCGCACCAACGCAGGGGGCAACAAAAATTCTGAGGGTTCGCTCAGCCATCCACAACACTTGTCATTCAAAGCCGTTGTGGATTGGCGATTTTGCTTGAGACGAAAAAGCGAAGGGCCGATGCGAGAAGAAATTCTCACTGAATTTTTGTTTGTGCCTGCACAAATCTCCTCGCGTTGACCTAGAATGAGGGTGCGCATCAATCCGCATTTGATTCACCCGACCAACAATTTCCTTATTTACAGAACGGTTCAGGACAAGACACATGGCCCCACAGGTTTTAGTGTTTGTGCTTCTCTTTGCCGGACTGGCACTGATCTTTGCTGAGGTGTTTCTTCCGTCAGGCGGAATCATCGCAGTCATGTGTGTCGCCTCCTTCGGCGGTTCTCTGTACTACGCTCACCAAGCCTGGGCGGAATCCAATCCAGTTTACTGGTGGACTTACGTTGGATCTCTCTTGCTCATCATTCCGGCAGCCGTCATTGGTTGCTTCAAGATCCTGACGAGTACGTCGCTGGGCAATCACATCTTGCTAACGGCACCGAACCGCGAGTCTGTCACTCCTTACCAGGAAGAGATGCAGCGATTGAATGCCCTCGTGGGCCAGCGTGGTAAGGCGCTGAATCTCATGACCCCAGGCGGTATTGTGCTGGTGAATGGGGAACGCCTGCACGCCACTGCGGATGGCCTGATGGTTGAACCGCAAACTGATGTCGAAATCATTGGCCTACAAGGAAATCGTGTCATCGTGCGACCAGTAACAAGCATCACTGAAGAGACATCCCTGCCGGAAAGCACCCCGTCAGGCAGCCCAGATGTCGACCCTTGGGTTCAGGAATCTGATGCTTAACCGGCTGTTGAGCTTTTCAAGGGACCTGTTCACTGATTGTGGGGCGAATTGCGGCTCATCCGGCGGGTGGAGAGTCGCAACACGAAGTGCTAAAGTTCGTGACACTGGTCTTGCGCCACGCGTTTTCCAAATCAATCGCTAAGATTTCATTGTTCAAGTCATCGGTCAACGATGCAGCAGGTTTTCTATGAACGGTCCCAATTTTTCCAAATCTGAATTGATCCCCGTCATCGCCCAGGATGTGGACAACGGTGACGTCCTGATGTTGGCGTACATGAATCAAGAAGCGTACGAGGAAACCCTGAAGACGAAACGGGTTTGCTATTTCAGTCGCAGTCGCCAGAAGCTGTGGCGCAAGGGCGAAGAAAGTGGAAATGTGCAGGAATTGCACGGGATTTACTTTGATTGCGATGCGGATACACTGCTCGTGAAGGTGAAGCAAATTGGCGGCGCCGCCTGTCACGAAGGCTACAAAAGCTGCTTCTTTCGCAGCGTCGATCCGGAATCACGCGACGTGTCAGTCGTTGGTGATCGGGTCTTTGATCCCGCAGAAGTTTACGGCAAAAAATAGAGCAAATCTCACGCAAATCAAAACCGAACTGAGCGCAACATGTCTGGTAACATTCTCAAACTTGGTATCCCTGCTGGCAGCCTGAAAGACGCAACGGCCGCGCTTTTCAAGAAAGCGGGATACAACATCACATTCTCGTCTCGCTCTTATTTTCCCTCCATTGATGATGACGACATCGAATGCCTGTTGATTCGAGCTCAGGAAATGGCTCGTTATGTCGAGAACGGCATCCTGGACGCAGGCATCACGGGACATGACTGGGTCCAGGAAACGCAGGCTGATGTTCACGAAGTCTGCGAACTCGTCTTCTCGAAAGTCAGTCGACGACCTGTCCGTTGGGTACTTTGCGTTCCTGAAGACTCTCCTGTGCAATCGGTCAAAGACCTGGAAGGCAAACGCATTGCCACGGAAGCTGTAGGGCTGACTAAAGCCTATCTGCAAAAACATGGCGTGAATGCCGAAGTGGAATTTTCCTGGGGCGCCACGGAAGTCAAACCACCACGACTGGCAGACGCTATTGTTGAAGTCACTGAGACGGGGAGTTCGCTAAGAGCCAACAATCTGCGGATTGTCGACGAAGTGATCCAAAGTACCACTCGCCTGATCGCCAATCAGGACGCCTGGAAAGATGAGTGGAAGCAGGAGAAACTGAACAACATCGCACTGATGTTACAGTCTTGCCTGGCTGCCGAAGGCAAAGTCGGCCTGATGATGAACATCCGCCGCGGTGATCTCGACAAGATCCTTGACGAACTCCCAGCCCTCAAAGACCCAACGGTCTCATCGCTCTCAGACCCAGACTGGGTGGCTGTCAACACGATTATTGACGAATCCACTGTCCGCCACATTGTCCCCGAACTGAGGGCTGCGGGAGCGACAGGCATCGTGGAATTCCCGATCTCCAAGATCATTGACTAACTGAGCCCATCTTCGCCATTGGGGGTGCAGATCATCACGCACTCAGAACTCCTGGCGCTACGATCAACCTGAACAGGATTGAGCCAAAAATCCATTCGAGGACATTCATGAAATCGACTCTTGTTCCGCTGCTGCTCATCATTCTGGGGGCTTTGAGTCCCCTTCAAGCCGAACAAAAGGTTCCCAACATCATCGTCTTTCTTGTTGATGACATGGGAGTCATGGATACGTCGGTTCCATTTTTGACAGACGAAAGCGGAAATCCAAAGACTTACCCGCTCAATGAGTACTATCGCACCCCCAGCATGGAGCGTCTGGCCCAGCAGGGAATTCGCTTCAACAACTTCTACGCCATGAGCGTCTGCTCGCCGACTCGGATCTCGATCATGACGGGGCAAAACGCTGCCCGCCATGGAGCCACGAACTGGATCAATCCACGTGCGAACAACGCTGGTCCGCAAGGGCCTCCAGACTGGGACTGGGAAGGTCTCGACTCTGGTGACGTCACCTTACCAGGCCTGTTACGTGAAGCAGGCTATCGCACGATTCACGTCGGCAAAGCTCACTTCGGTCCAGATGATACTCCAGGTTCGGAACCACTCAATCTGGGGTTTGACATCAACGTGGCTGGTGCCTCGTTCGGTGCACCAGGTAGTTACTACGCAGAGCAAAACTACGGAAAAGGGACCAAGCGGGCTCATCACGCAGTCCCTCATCTCGACAAATACCACGGTAGCGACACCTTCCTGACGGAAGCCCTGACGATCGAAGCCAAAGCCAGACTCGACGAAACAGTCAGAGATGGTGAACCGTTTTACCTCTACATGGCTCATTATGCGGTCCATGCTCCCTTCGATTCCGATCCCCGCTTTGCTGCCAACTACGCTGACTCTGGTAAGCCTAAGAATGCTCAGGCATTCGCCACCCTCATTGAGGGCATGGACAAATCCCTGGGTGACTTGCTGGATCACCTGGACGAGTTAGGTGTCGCTGAGGAGACATTGATCTTCTTCCTCGGAGACAATGGTTCGGATGCACCACTCGGACATCAACACGCAGTAGCGTGCGCAGCTCCACTTCGCGGCAAAAAGGGCGCCCACTACGAAGGTGGCATGCGGGTTCCGTTCATTGCCGCATGGGCAAAGCCCGCGGACAACAAGTTCCAGAAACAACTGCCGATCCCAGCCGGTGTGATTCAAAGCCAGGTCGCTGCGGTTCAAGATCTGTTCCCAACCATCAACACGTTATTGGATGTCGAAGCTCCAGAGGATTACCCGGTGGATGGAAGTTCGCTACTGACACTTCTGCAAGGTAAGCAAGATCCATCACGTGAAGAGAGCTTTTTGATGCACTACCCGCACTCGCCACACCGCAGCAACTATTTCACGACCTTTCGGAACGGAGACTGGAAAGTGATTTACCACTACGTTCCTTACGAGGGTTCTGAAAACTCACACTATCAACTCTATAATCTCGCGAACGATCCTTTCGAGCAAGATAATCTGGCAGCCACGCATCCCCAAGAACTTAAACGGATGATGCAGGAACTGGCCGCAGGGTTAGAATCGCATCATGCTCGCTATCCCATCGTGAAGGGAGATGCTTCAACGCGTCTGAAACCGATCGTCCCCTGATTCTGAAATCAAAAGATTGTCTACAAGTATCTTTTTCGTTGTGAAATCGATCAGATAGCGACAACGGAGTGGTCGAGTTCACCAAATCATGGGACAAGTAAAGCTCGGCAGAGGAATAGGTCACGGCAACTGCGATCAATGAGCGGTGCGCGTGAGTATCGGGTTGCTGCATGAAGTTGAACCGGGCTTCCGCCCGGCACAAGCGATGGCGGTGTGGACGTGACGATGGAATCGTCACACGTCCACATGCCTGACCCATCGAATCGGGTTAATCCGATTCCTTCTTCAGACTGATGAGATACTTCAGCAGGTCATCGAATTCCTGACGACTCTTCAGAGACCGCACTAATCCATCAGGCATCATCGAGTTCTTGGACTCGACCAATTCGTCAATCGAATCTGTTGCGATTGTGATTGGCTTGGGTTGCGCGATGTTTCTCAAGACAATGCCTTTGTCGTCCTGCGAAATGCGAATGCCGGTGATCACTTTGCCATCGACGGTCACCACATTGACCTGCGCGAACTCCTTGTCGATCTGTTTGGACGGATACAACACGGAATTCACCCAGTCGTGAGGTTTCATGGGCTTGGCGAGTTTTGTGAGGTCTGGTCCCAATCTGGGCGCGTTGCCTGGTGGGTCGTGGCAGGCGAAACACGATGCTGCCGAGGTGTAGAACAATCGCTTTCCGCGATTGAGGTTTCCTCGTTCCCAGGCCATATTGGCCAAGGCTTCCGGTGTCTGCTTGAGCAATTCCTTTTCCAACTCAAGGTTGTTAATCACCTCAGGTTGCACCAGATCTTCCTTCGCCATCAATTCCTTCTCAAGTGGATGCAGCTTCTCAAGATCTTCTGGAATCCAGAACGTGGTGCGGTCAGAGGATTCCGCACGCACTCGGGCGACTGTTTTGGCATCGATCGGTGATGCTTTGTTGCCCCATGTGTTACGCACAAAGGTCAACACATCCGCCATGTCTTGATCATTCAACAAATCACGGAAAGCCGTCATCGGTGGAACACCACGGGCGGGGTCGTAGATTTTTCCACGTACCTGCATCTTGCCCCACATCCCGTGCAGTGCCAACTTGATGAGACGCTCTTCACTCCCGTTCACCCACGGACTGCGGACCAACGGAGGATAAACCACGCCGTTCCCCTGACCACTCGTTTGGTGACATGTCGCGCAGTGTGATTCACGCTGGAAGATCTCACTGCCCCGTTTGTAAGAGCCGTGGAACTTGCGATCGAGGTGCCCAGGTGGACGAAAGTCGACCACATGCAATTCTGGCGGAGCGGCAAAATCCGATGCCAGCTTGGTGTCGAACTTCGTCCAGAAGTGCTGAACCGTTCGGGCAGCCACAGCCGCATGTGGCACGTTTGATTCTAACAATTTATCCAGCAATTCTTGGTTGGTGACGTTGTGCTGCTGGTGCAGCCACAGCGCCTCCAGAAGATGGTGGGCTTCCGCTTCGTCATTGGGATCAAAATCCTTTGCCCATTTCTGAGCGGCAGCGATCACTTCGTCTGAGTCGTGTGCACTCAGTTCGACACGTGTTCGTTGACGCACTCCATCGACAGGGTGCTTCAAGTTTTCCAGCAACGCTTCGATGGGCTGACCGGCAATCGCAACAGGTTCCTGAAGCGGTCGCCCTTTCATTGTCAAACGCAGGATGCGGCCGTGCTTGTGGTCACGGCTGGGATCGCGAATGTTATGTTGCATGTGGCCGATAATCATGTTGTGCCAGTCAGCCACATAAAGCGCTCCGTCTTCACCAACAATGGCGTCACTGGGACGGAAGTTGCGATCTTCTCCATTGAGCAGTTCTTGAACCGGTGTGCCCCACACGACGCCGTACTCACGCCTGCCACCATCCCCACGGTTCAGGTCGTACTGCTTGATGCCCAGGAAGCCGATCACGTTCAGGATCAGGAAGTCCTGCTGCATATCTTCGGGGAAGTGTGCCGATGACAAGATTTCGTTAGCTGGTACCGGACGAAACTCCTTCTCCAGCAGTGAATGCATTTGAAAACCATTGTTTTTCGGTCGCACCTGGTACGACTTTCCACCAGTGCCATCGTTGGCATACAGATAGCCCCAACGGTCGAAGCTTGTGCCGTGCGGGTTCGGACTGTTGGCCGCCACCGGTGTGATCGCAAAGGTTCGCGGGTCGAACCGATACATCCCAGATCCACCGGTGTTCAGGTTCTGCTTCCAGGGCGTTTCGTGGTTGTG
>Ga0180430_10005059_pt1 | contig 11015 bp, 7 predicted proteins | sample SS_ome_9_FD_132999 | JGI IMG/M metagenome (GOLD analysis project Ga0180430, IMG submission 132999) | Hypersaline lake sediment archaeal communities from the Salton Sea, California, USA - SS_1_S_2 metaG | ecosystem: Environmental > Aquatic > Non-marine Saline and Alkaline > Hypersaline > Sediment... | reverse complement strand
TAGATGATACTGACACCAATTCCGCAGCACGCGTTGGACGCTGGGAAACGCCCCACGGCGTGGTCGAAACTCCTGCCTTCATGCCGGTGGGAACTCGAGGCACGGTGAAAGGGCTCTGGCCTAGCCAACTGCGTGAGATCGGAGCCCAGATGATCCTGGGTAACACCTACCACTTGGCTCTCAGACCTGGTGAAAACGTTGTCAAAGAACTGGGTGGGCTGCACGCTTTCATGGAATGGGATGGCCCCATCCTGACGGACAGCGGTGGCTTTCAGGTCTTCAGCCTGGGCGATTTGAGGAAGTTGACCGAAGAAGGAGTCAGCTTTAAGTCACACATCGATGGCAGCGTCCTGGAACTGACACCAGAACGAGCGATGCAGATTCAGGAAGACCTTGGAGCTGACTGCATCATGTGTCTGGATGTCTGCCCACCAGCGGATGCTCCCACTGAACCGATGCGTGAAGCCGTGGATCGAACCACACGCTGGGCACAACGGTGTCGAGATGCCCATCAGCGGGAAGATCAGGCCCTGTTTGGAATTGTCCAAGGTGGTATCGATCCCCAAATGCGGGAGCGGTCAGCTCTGGGCCTGCTGCCACTCGACTTTCCTGGTTATGCCGTGGGTGGGCTGAGTGTCGGCGAGAAACCAGTGGACATGTACGAGACATTGACTCACACAACGCCATTCCTACCCGTTCACAAACCCCGCTATCTGATGGGCGTCGGGCGCCCGATCGACATCATCGAAGCGGTTCTGCGAGGAATCGACTTGTTCGATTGTGTGATGCCAACCCGAAATGCCCGTAATGCTACGGCATTCACAAGCCAGGGCCCCATCAAGATGCGGAACTTGAAGCACCAGCTCGACACAAGCCCGCTCGACCCCGACTGTGATTGCCCCTGCTGTACCCAATTCAGCCGCGGATATTTGCGTCATTTGTGCACCGTGGGGGAGATGTTGGGAGGGATTTTGCTCTCAGTGCACAACCTCGCTTACTACCAAAAGCTGGTCCGAGATCTGCGCGAGGCAATTAAGTCAAACTCTGCACAAGAGTTTCGACGCGATCATCTTGCCCGGACCGCAACCAAACCCTAAACTGCCCGCTTCGCCAAACTGGCGGGAAGGACTGTTTTGACTCAAGTACGCCTCAGGTTTGCCCTCATTATGGGCTTGGGTGGAGTTGGAACAGTGCTTTTGTATTTATGTAACTCGCTATACCGAAAACATTTCGGGCGTTCTCATGACACCTTGGATGATGATAACACTACTGGCTCAGGATCCCCCGGCCCAACCGGAAGTCTCTCCGTGGTCGTCGTTTCTCATCATTATGGTGCCGACGCTTTTATTCATGATCATCATGCAAACCGTCTTCGGGCGTAGCGATTCAAAGGAAAAAGCGAAGCGCGATGAGCTGATCAGTTCATTGAAGAAGAATGACACCGTCGTCACAATCGGCGGCATTTTGGGCACCTATGTCAGTGCGTCCGCGGACAAGACTGAGGTGACCATTAAAGTCGATGACGGAACACGCCTGCGAATGCAGGCGAGCGCGATTCGCGAAGTTGTGACAAAAGAGTCTAAGGAATCAACAGAGTCTGCGAAGAGCTGACTCTCACTTTCAGTTTGTGATCAACCTAACACACGCCAAGGCGCAGGCCAGGATGGTCAAACGCCCGAATGAGATGGAGACGGGATGAATCCGTTGAGTTTGAATCTGCAACTTTTGGCCCAAGAAGGTGGTGCTGAAGAGGCCATCCAGGCTGTTGAAGAAGTCGCTGCATCGACGTCTGGTGCCGGCTGGCTTACGTTCCTGATTTTGGTGGCCATTCTTGTCCTCCCCTTCGTGCTGGGGACTGTTATTGCAAATGCCCTGAAGCTGAAAGAGTATGCCACCAAAATTGGTATCGTGCTTTTCGCACTGACATTGGGATGTTACCCATTCGTCTCACGAGTGGCGACGGGTGGTAGCGTGCTGGATGCCATTTCACTTGGTATCGACCTCGCTGGCGGTGCCAACATGGTTTTTCAGGTGGACCGCAAAGCTGCGGAAGACCAGGACAAAATCATCACGGCGGAAGTTATGGATCAGATGGTCGAGGCTGTCAGCCGCCGTGTGAATCCGACAGGTACCGAAGAAGTGACCGTTCGCAAGGTCGGCAACGACCGTATCGAAGTCATCGTCCCTGGCGAAGATCGTGAAAAGATCGAGCAAACCAAGCGTCGCATTACCAACCTCGGTAAGCTGGAATTCCACCTTTTGGCGAACAGTGTAGATCATCAACAGATCATCGATCTGGCCGATCAACTGAGTGATTCCGATAAAACTGTCGTGCAAGGGGACCGTACAGTCGGTCTCTGGCGTCGCCCCGCCAAGAACGCCGACGGTGATCCGAAACTTGTGGATCGTGATAACCGTGTTCACACACGCATGATTGAAGAGAACGGAAAGCAAGTGCAGGAATATCTGTGCGTTGTGGACCCGGACCCCAAGAAACAAATTACTGGTGAACTCCTCAAGAGTGTCCAGGAGCGAGTTGGTCAAACGGGTGGCTTCGTTGTTGGCTTCACATTCAATGCTCGCGGTGGTGCCTTATTCCAACGTCTCACGACAGCCAATCAACCGAAGAACGGAGCTGGCTATAAAAGTCGTCTGGCAATTCTTTTGAATAACGAAATCCACTCGGCCCCGGTCATCAATGAACCAATTGGTGCCTCTGGTCAGATTGATGGTCAGTTCACCCAAGACGAAATCAGCGAATTGATCGGCGTGTTGAACGCTGGTGCGTTGAAACTGCCCCTCATGGAAAATCCGGTCAGTGAGTTCACCGTCAGTCCGCTGCTCGGCGAAGAGGTTCGCGAGAAAGGCTTCACAGCCATCTTCATCGCACTCGCCGCCGTGCTGGTCGTGACGCTCGTTTACTACCTGAAAGCTGGTTTTGTGGCAGACGTCTGTTTGGCCGTGAACCTTTTGCTTGTGATGGGTGCGATGTCGCTGATCGATGCCACCTTCACCTTGCCAGGTTTGGCTGGTCTCGTGTTGACGATTGGTATGGCGGTCGATGCCAACGTGCTGATCTTCGAGCGTATGCGGGAGGAGATGGCCAAAGGGTCCAGCGTACGTATGTCGATCAAGAATGGCTTCGAGAAAGCCTTCTCCACCATCGTCGATGCCAACGTGACCACGCTGCTGACAGCCATCGTGCTGTACTACATCGGAACCGATCAGGTCAAAGGTTTCGCAGTCACCTTGTTCATCGGAATTTTGATGTCCATGTTCAGTGCTCTCTACGTTGGACGCCTGATCTTCGATATCTCCGAGAAGAAGCGCTGGATCAAAGACCTGAAGATGATGAGCATCGTTCACGCGGAAAAGATCAACTTCCTTGGGGGCAAAGGTTTGGCCGCCGCCGCTTCGATCGCTCTGATTCTCATTGGCCTGGGAGCATTCACCACACGTGGGAATGACAACCTCGACATCGATTTCCTGGGTGGATCGATGGTGACCTTCAAATTTGCAGGCGATCAACCAACCGTTGACGAAGTTCGTTCAACGCTACAACCAGAATTCGAATCCCTCGCACTTGAACAACTGCAAACCACCGAGGGAAGTCAACCGCTGTTCCGTATGCGAACGACCGAGTCCAATGCGGAGAAGGTGAGTCAGGGTGTCAAAGAAGCCTTTGGTGCAACCAACTATGAACTTGTCCAGCAGCATGTGACATTCGGAGACATCACCGACATTCCACCTGCTGATGAAGGAGCGACTGGCCCACCCGATTTGTTCGCTGGTGGCCACGAAGTGGTCGTCACGCTCTCCGAAACCATGACAGCCCAATCACTGGCCGAAGAAGCTCAAGAGGCACTTGTCGCGCTGAAACAGTACACGGAAACAACAGTCGAAGGACTGACCAAAGCCGCCGCTGTGAACCGCAATGAAGTGAAGACGAATGAAATCAAGTTGAGCATTGCTTCCAGTGTCTCGGACGAGAACGTGCAAGCCATGCTTGATGGTCTCAAAGAAGACCTTGAGAAAGATCCTTACTTCGAGGAAGTCAACACGTTCGATTCGCAGGTCGCTGGTGAAATGAAGAATGCAGCTATCACCGCCATGGTGGTCAGCCTCGTCATGATCGTAGCCTACCTGTGGGTGCGCTTCCAGCAGGTCACTTTCGGACTGGCAGCCTGCGTGGCCCTGGTCCACGACGTGTTGATCGTGATGGGCATGCTGGCTCTGGCGAGCTACATCGGACTGGATTACAAGATCAACCTGCCAATCGTGGCTGCGTTTCTGACAATCGTCGGTTACTCGCTGAACGATACGATCGTGGTGTTTGACCGTATTCGCGAAGTGCGTGGACGCAACCCAGCCATGACCGAGTCAATGATTAATACCAGCCTGAACCAGACGCTGTCACGAACGTTGTTGACCTCGTTGACGACTTTGGTCGTGGTTGTGATCCTTTACTTCATGGGAGGCGAAGGCCTCGCAGGCTTCGCCTTCTGCCTGATTCTTGGCGTTCTGGTCGGTACGTACAGTTCGATCTATGTCGCCAGCCCAGCACTGCTGTGGTTGATGAATCGCGAAAGCAAAGAGAACTCAACTGCCGCAGCTGCTTAATGGCGAGCGGGGAGCGTAAGCTCCCTGTTGTTTTCTCGTCCATCGAACTCGTCGGGCGCGGTTTTGAATTACGAACTCGAACTCAATCGGCTCGGGCTGACTATACAACAGCCCTGGGCCGAATTGATTTTACGGGGTGTAAAAACGCTCGAAGTCCGTTCGGTCAGCACCCCTCCGAAGTCCGTCTACCTCTACACCTCACGCAAGCTCTCTTCATTGCCGGATGCCCTCCGGGCTTGCGAACAGTACGAAGTCGAGATCGAGACTCTCCCCTGCGGCATGGTCGTCGGCAAAGTCGACATCACCAGTTCGCGTCCAGCCACCGCCGATGATCTCACAGCCACATGCCTGACTGATCCCGATCTGTTAGCGGATCATTACGTCTGGGAACTGACCAATCCAGAACGCCTCAAATCGCCCGTGCCCGCGACTTACAAGCCATTCGGAATGTGGTTCTACCCATTCCAGCGGAAGGGCGATTGAAGTTCATTGCGAAATTTGACGTTGCCTCGCCATTTCCTTGAAGAACGCAATGATCTCACCAGGAGCGGACTGTGGAAACTTGTGACCACCCTCGTGCAATAGCGTGAACACTGGTGTTCCATTCGTTGATGGGAATACCGTCAGACCACGCCCGCGCGAGACCGGATCACCGGTTTGGTTCAGTTGCTTGAGATACTCGATGGTACGTTCCTGCCACTGATAGCGAACAAGCGGGTCGTTAGCACCTGCGATGTGAAGAACCGGCTTAGGCTTGAGTCCTTTGAGTTGTCTTGAAGCTGCTGAGGCACTGGGAGCCATGGCGGTGAAGACTTCAGGTCGCTGAGCCCAGAGCAGATAAGTGAATCCGCCACCGTTGGAGTGCCCTGTCGAGAAAACATTGCTGGCATCAATTCCAAACTCAGCTTTCATTTTTGCCAGGACAGCATCGAAGAATCTGAGGTCACGATCTCCCAACTCACCTGCAGAATGCTGCCAACCATTGCGTTTTCCCTCTGGGTCGGTCAAAGGCCCAGGCGTGGGAATTCCTTGCATGTAGACAACGACGGCCTCAGGCCAGAGATCGTGCAATCGAAAACTCCTCGCTGCATTTCTGGCGTTTCCGCCATGCCCGTGGAAACCGAAAACCAGTGGCGGTTGTTGCGGTTCGTCTGGTGCATAGACGATGGCTGTCCGTTGCAAGCCATCAACCTCAAACGTGAAGGTTTTCGCATTAGGATCGCGATTCCAGAATCGCTCTGCGGCCGCACGTTCTTGAGCTGAGAGTTGCCCGTCATTGTTGGCATCAAACAATTGCAGAGCACGATCAATGACTCGCTGATTGCTCTGGGCTGACAACGTGGGAGTAATCAAGATGAGGAAGAGGAGAGTACGAAGCATGGATTTTCTAAGCGACTTTGATCAAGACAGATTTAAACATCAAGTCCTTTGACAAACCAGTCTGGCGGATCGTTTGGCCAAAGTGGCCCAAACTGGTCCAGTACTCCAGATCGTGGAGTTGATTTGTTGGTTCCGTCTTGCTGTAGGTCAGCGATGACGGCGCATTCGATACTTGAAACGGAGAGTTTACCGCAAGATCTCAAAGTCAGCATCGCATTAGCGCGGGCTGCTCGTTCATCTGTTTCGAAGTCGGCGACGCAATCAATCGCCGAATGAATGATCACGCCTGCGATAGAACAACGTTCGTTCACCATGGATGGATCGTTGCGAAATCGGACAGCGTTGGTGGCTGCAATCTGGTAGACGTTCTCGGAAAGAGTCATCAGTCGACTGGTGTCTTCTTCTTCAAGTAATACGAACCGCGCGCATGCTATGGCATTGCCGAGAATCGCACAGTCCTCCACTTTCAAAGAAGGCATCAACGGCCGAACGCGCAGGGCAGCTCTCAAACAAATGGCAGCGATGCATTCAGCTCGGATGTCCTCCAGTTGTAAAGTCGAGATGGTTTTCAGTTCCATTGGGATCAGTCTTTGCTCCTGTGAATTACCGCGCCCGTTTCGGGTTGAACAGCAAGTGATTCACCACCTCAATGTCAGCCGCGTTGCTGATTGGGGAGATGATGGGGTAGACGATGTTGTAAGTTCCGGTGGGGTTGGAGCGGTCGTAGTAGAAGCGGGCGTCCTGGTTGACGATGTATTCGTACCACTCGCCCCAGTCATCAGGGGCTTCGTCCATTTCCAAATCTTCGGGCGTAATCGGCGTGCAGATCTGTTCGGGGTTGGCTGCGAGAACTTCCAGAAACTCCGCCTGTTCGCCGTCGCTTAATCCTCGCCACCACTCATGAACAGCGGCATGATGCTGCTTTTCAACAGCGACCATCAGCGACGGCGGAGCAAAGGAATCCGGTGTGGTCACGGGCAAACTCTGTTCGGATGTTGATGAATCATAGTAAGCCCATGTTGGTTCGACGGCCCCTCACCGCAGAGGGACGCGAGGGTGTGATCAGCTACTTCAAGTCAAACACTGTGGGCGCCTGGGCGTCCTTGCTCGATGACGAAGGTTCCCTTGGTCTCAATCGGGGCTCCAGGTTTGTCCACGTAAGGAGTACAGCGGAAGTACGAAGTCCACGTCTCGGGAGTCAATTCGCAGGTGACGTATCCCCGGTTGGAATTGTACCACTTGACGAAATCGTTCTGCTTGGCAGCTCGCTCGTACTCGGGGATGAAGTTGCCACCGTTGCCTGCGGAGGTCATCGATGTGCCGACCAGTTCGGTGCCAACGAGTGGAGACTTCGGATCCTGGAAGTCGAGTTGCAGGTCGTTCACCCAGTTCAAGTGAATATCTCCAGTCAGCACGACTGGGTTCGGAACTTTTCGGTCATGGAAGAAGTTCAACAGACGTCGGCGGCTTACATCGTAGCCTGGCCATTGATCCATGCTGTACCGACGATCTTCACCCTCCCCGCGATTGAGCGGAGCCATCATCACCTGCTGAGCCAACACATTCCAGGTTGATGTCGATTGCAGCAGGCTGCTCATCAACCAGTTTTCTTGCAGGCGACCAAGCATCGTCGCCTGCGGATCAAACACCTTGCCTTCCATCGGTTTCTGGTGGTCGCCATTGGGTTGATCGGTACGGTACTGACGAGTATCCAGCACGTGGAAATTCGCCAAGCGACCATATTGCACGCCGCGATACAACTTCATGTCTGGCCCATGCGGGAATGAACGTCGTCGGAGTGGCATGAATTCGTAGTACGTTTGATACGCATTTGCTCGGCGCATCAGAAACTCTTCGGGAGCAATGCCGTCCTCTTCGGAAACCAGGTTCGCATAGTTATTGTCGAACTCGTGATCATCCCAGGTCACCACCCATGGGAACAGCCGATGCGTATCCTGCAGCGTCATGTCGAGACGATACTGTGAATACCGGGTGCGGTAATCGTCGAGACTGACAACCTCTTTGCCGATATGCTTGCGAGGGCGGTTGTCGACTCCCTGATACTCATAAATGTAGTCCCCCAGATGGACGACCAAATCCAGGTCTTCCTGCTGCATGTGCGGATACCCATTGAAGTAACCGCTTTCAAAATGCTGGCAGGAGGTGAATGCGAACCGCATCAAGTCCGGGGAGGCATCGTACGCTGGGGCAGTGCGCGTTCGACCAACTGGGCTGACCTCATCACCCACATGGAAGCGATAAAAATACCAGCGATGTGGCTGCAAACCGTCCACTTCGACATGAACCGAGTGCCCCAGTTGCGGCATGGCCAGGGATGTTCCCTTTTGCACAACATCTCGAAACGCTTCATCATGGGCGACTTCCCAGTTCACCTTGACCGGCTCGGGCGGCATACCACCTTCGAGCGGTTTCGGAGCCAGACGTGTCCAAATGACAACACCATCTGGTTCAGGATCACCGGATGCAACACCCAACGCGAACGGATCGCTGCTGAACTTCGGCTTGCTGGTGACTTGTCCTTCAGCACGCAAACCGATGTTGGGAATGGCGGAGACCGCAGCCATATATTGCAGGAAGTTCCGACGATCAATTCCGTAGGTTCGCTTATTCATTTGGGCAGGGCTGTTGGGTGGGATGATGAAATGAATTCAGAGTAACAAAGAAACCGTGAAATCTCATTCCGTGGGAAATGCTTCGAGTAGCCGTTGAACGATTTCATCACGGTTGAGCAGTTCCGCAGTCGGCAGATCATGAATCAGCACTGCGTACGCAAGCCGAAATGTTTCGCCACGTTTCACAAGAGTTTTCACATAGGGCTCGCGTCGTTCTTTCGGTTGCTTCGGAAACGGATTGGTGACGATCACACCATAGTCGCGAGCATGCAGCCACGAAGGTCGCGAATTGTTCGGCGAGGGAACCACCATGATGCCGACCTGTCGACTATCAATGGTGCCGAAGTAGTCGAACCACTTCGCTTCTTTGCCCCAGATCTCGGCTCCGTTACGTTCACCGCGGTCATTGACGATCGTGCCATTGCCACCCTGGACGCGGATTGGAGACGCCACGCGCACGGCCAGCCCCGACTCTTCCTGATCGCCAAAGTAAAAATCGTGATCGTCAGATTGGTATGCTGCCTCCAGATGAAGAGTCAGTCCCTCTGGGACGCGCGCAAACCTGTAACGCGTGGTCTCATTGCAGACGACATTCTTTCCATCTTCACTCATGAACCGATTTCGAACAGCGAACTGCCCCGATGTTTTGGTCCCTTGAGGTGGTTCGACAAAACCATCGAATTCCACTTTGGCCTTGAGACGCCAATAGTCGTTGCCGTTCACATCACCGAAGCCAATCCACAATCCAGGATGCATGTTGGGGTGAATGATGCCATCTTCCGCGTTGTAACCGGGATCGATGTCTTCAGGTTTTCGTGGAGGAAAATTTCGTGTGACCTGGATGCCGCCGGGCGTGGTCACGTTCACAAGTGCACGTCGCGTGAGTCGCGAATGTTGCTTCAAGTAGGTGGCGATTCGCTGTTCGCCAAAGTGAATGTCCATATGATCGTGATGGTCTCGAAATGAAAACCCTGCACGATCTCCAGTCACTTTCTGAGTGAGTAGCCAGGCCACAATGTCCGCGATTTCCTGGGCGGACATCAACTTGTTGAAGCCTGCAGGCATGGGGGAGAGCTTGGTGCCGATGCGTTCGTCGATGTCGGCAATGTCCACCGACTTCACGACGCCATCGGTGCCGACGACTTTTAAAGTTCGCCCCGTCTCTTCGATCACGGCACCAGAGATGACTTTGCCATCGACCGTTGCGATCTGCTGCTGTGCAAAGCCTTCCGTAATCACGGCACTGGGATCGAGAATCGATGCGACAATCGCGTCTGGTGTTTTCGCCCGATTGCCAAGATCGGACAGGTCTGGAGCCAGCAGGCGATCAACACGATTCATCGCATGGCACTTCACACAGCCGGCCCCACGTGCATGCAGAAACAATTCACGTCCTCGTTCTGGGTCGGCGGCTTTCATGGCTGCCAAAACTTCGGCTTGCGTCACAGGGTGATCGGCAGGATGCAAGAGTTGTCGATCGAACAGGACAATGTAGTTTCCACGCCCAGAATCGGTAGGAGAATTCGTGTTGCCGCCGAGAACGACTTCGCCCGCCGCAAAGTGTTTGCGATAGAACTGGAAGTCAGCATCATAGGTGTCGACGCGCAGCCCGGTATCGGCAAATCCATCGGGCGAGTTGATCTGCATCCAAGCCAGGGGAGCGTTGTTGCGTGTGTCAACGCCTACCAGAACATCCACGTCGACATCGCTCGTGAAAGTTAGCCAGCGATTTCCTTGAGAACGGTCGTCATTGTTGGCCACCCGCAGGAACGGAATGTCACGAAGTTCCTCAGCCATCTCGGTGACAGCGTAGTTACGATCGGTGTAAACGCGTTTCCCCTTTTTGAGTCCCAGGTAATCCATCTCGTAGTGTCGACCACTCGGTGTGGCGACTTCGTGAATGAATCGGAGGCCCGGGTATTCTGGAGCTGGCAGAATCTGATAATTGGCTGTGACGATTCGACCTGCCAGATCGTTTCCGTAGAGGACAGCCACCTTCAGTGTGGTGTCCCGATCAATCGTGATGGGACTGTTGTACTGCGGTGAGGTCCCAGCTGGCACGGATCCATCCGTCGTATAGGTGATGCGATGCCCGGGCAGCGATGTCTTCAATTTGACCGTGACACGTTCGGCATAGCCTCCAGGCTCTGGGGACAAGACCACCAGCGGCTCTGCCGCTCCAGTCTTCACAAGCCACTGTTCTGCAATGGCCGCAACGCGATCGTCGGGATCATGTCGAAGTGGCTCGACTTCATCAGAGGATAGTGCATCGTCTGCGAGCAAGCTCAGTAATAACCCCAACCTGGAAGCCCCTGAGGTTTTCATCAACTTTGTTTTGCGTTGATCTACTGTCTCCAACTCACGCAGCACATTCCATGAGGC
>Ga0180430_10005058_pt1 | contig 11015 bp, 9 predicted proteins | sample SS_ome_9_FD_132999 | JGI IMG/M metagenome (GOLD analysis project Ga0180430, IMG submission 132999) | Hypersaline lake sediment archaeal communities from the Salton Sea, California, USA - SS_1_S_2 metaG | ecosystem: Environmental > Aquatic > Non-marine Saline and Alkaline > Hypersaline > Sediment... | reverse complement strand
GAGATATCTCCTGAAGAGGTATGGGGCCAGGAAGAACTCGAGGCCCATCCAGAACCGTTCCCCGAAGCCGGGCCTACGTGTCGACATGGGGCACGCACCTCCTATGGAAGCACCTTGCGCTTGCCTAGCGCCCAAGATGCCCGTATATTACTGACTGGTTAGTTACTTATCAATCAGATCTGGGGAGGTCCTTGATGCAGCCGACTCGACGCAAGCGCCTCAGTAGAGAGGAGCGCCGCGAACGAATCCTCGACGCCGCCCTCAGTGTGTTCGCTGAGTCCGGGTACGCGGGAGCTCGAACCCAGGAGATCGCATCTCGCGCTGGAACAAGCAATGCTCTCATCTTCCAGCACTTCGCCAACAAGGAGGATCTGTACCGGAGCGCGCTGGAGTCCCTCTTCGGCGAACACCCGATCCAGGCGGAACTGCATGGCGTGGACTCAGCCGTGCCCGCCGAGCAGGTGCTGCTCAACTTCGCGCTTCACTTCATGCGACACGTCCGCGAGGATCCGCGGATTCCTCGATTGGCGCTCCATGTCGCACTGGAGCGCTCCGCTTCGCAGGCAGACGGAAAGGCACTGGCCTGGCCAGCTCGCGATCTCGTGAACATGCTGGAACGCTTCTTCAAACAGCGCGCCGACTCGGGTGAGCTTCGAGCCTTGGACGCACGAGCCGCGGCAACGGGTTTCGTCGGCGCCGTGTTCCTGCACGCAATCCAGGAGACGATCGAAGTCCGAGCCGGCCACTGCAGCCAAGAAGACGAAGACGTGGCAGCTTCGCTGGCGAGAATCTTCCTCTCAGGACTGCTGGCGAAGTAGCTCGTAACCCCACCGCGTAGATGTTACGGAGGTCCAATGCTCGCGAAGAACCCAAGGAACCATGGCACGAAGAAGATCCGAACCTACTGTGCTCAGTGCTACAACAACTGCCCGGTCATCGCGCACGTAGAGAGAGGAAGGTTCGTCCGAGTCACAGCGGATAGAACCCATCCATACTATCGCCCCATTTGCCCGAAGGGCTTGGCTGGACCGGAGCTGGTCCACAGTTCGTCGCGACTGACGACGCCTCTCAAGCGAACGAATCCGAAGACGTCGCACGATCCTGGGTGGGCACCCATCTCGTGGGAGGAGGCTCTGCAATACACAGCGAGCGAGCTTCTGAGAATGAAGGAGGAGCGAGGGCCGGAAGCAGTCGCGTTCACGCAAAGCTTCGTCGCCACTCCGCTGTGGGAGATCCAGCCCTATCTTCGTCGTCTCTCAAACATCTATGGTTCGCCCAACACAGTGACAACGAGTCACATCTGCAATTGGCATCGGGACTTCGGCTCCGCCTTCACGTTTGCCCAGCCACGAACGGAGTTTGCAGCAGGATGGCCGGAGTTCGAGAGGAGCGCGAGCATCCTTATCTGGGGATGCAACACGCAAGCGACGATGCCTTCCCTGCATGTCCGCATCGAGGAAGCCCTGGCAAGGGGGGCACGGCTGGTTGTCGTCGATCCCCGCTGCACGGAGCTTGCCCGTCGCGCTGACGTGTGGCTCCAAGTCCAGCCCGGGACCGACGGCGCGCTGGCCTTGGCCATGCTGAACTGGCTGCTCTCAGAGCGGAAGTACGACAACGACTTCCTGCGTGACTGGACCAATGGTCCGTTCCTGTTGCGAAGGGATCAGGGGACGCTGTTGTCCGCTACGGACGTCACGGGACTGCTCGGGGAGGGGTATGTGGCAATCGGCGCTCAAGACAGAGAACTGGTTCACATCGATCCGAGCGAGGGATGCGCAGGCGGGCTGGAGGCATTCGCGCAGCGGGATGTGGAATTGAAGGATGGAAGTCGGGTCGACTGCGTTACCGTGGGAAGGGCGCTCGCCGATTCCCTCGCGTCCTGTGGACCAGGAGATGTGCAGGACATCACTCGTGTGCCAGCAGCGACCGTTCGTGAGGCGGTGGACCTCCTCGCGGAGAACCGTCCCGTGAGTTGGTACTCGTACAACGGCATCGAGCAGTCTGCCAACGCAACGCAGACGAATCGCGCGCTGTGCATCTTCCATGCCCTTCTCGGCAGCTACGATGTGCCGGGAGGGAACACGATCTGGAAGCGCCCGACGTTGACGTACCCGATGGGACTGGAGTTCGTCACTCCGCAGATGGTGGGCAAGACGGTCGGACGCAGCGCCAATCCTTTGGGGCCATCCGGCACACTCATGTCGGTGCCGGCCCACGACTTCTACCGGGCCGTTCTTCACGGGGAGCCGTACAGCATTGTCGGCCTGGTCGGGTTCGGCGCGAACCTTCTCGTATCCAATCCTGATATGCGTTCCGGGTCGGCCGCGCTTCGCCGGCTGGAGTTCCAGGTTCACTGCGACCTTTTCATGACGCCGACGGCGGAATCGGCCGACATCGTTCTGCCGGCGGCGAGCTTCTGGGAGACCGAAAGGCTCGGGTTCCTTACAGACTACTTGGGCCGGGAGTTCTACTTGCATTGGCGTCCGGCGGTCGCGGCCCCACGCGATCAGAGCCGGGATGATCTGGCCGTGATCCTTGATCTGGGAGAGCGAATCAGTTCCGAGGCAAGTCTCTTCTGGGATGGGGATTCGCGCGCCGCACAGGCGGTGCAGCTCTCCAAGCTCGATCTCACGCTCGAGGACATCGCGGCCTCTCCACTCGGCGTTCGGATCCCCATGCAGATGAGCTACAAGAAGTATGTCGAGACCGGATTCCGCACTCCATCCGGCCGCGTCGAGCTCTTCTCGCAAACGCTCCAGCAGATCGGCCAGTCCCCCTTGCCGAAGTGGGAGGATCCGTTTGCGGGCACCCCACTTCGTGCGCAGTTTCCTCTCACGCTGACCAACGCGAAGCTCAAGCACTTCTGCCAGACGCAGCACCGTGCGATCCCCTCGCTACGGAGGATCACGCCCCATCCCTTCGCGGAAATCCACCCCGATACGGCTGCGGAGCATGGTCTCCATGACGGCGACTGGGTTACCATCGAGACCGCCTCGGGAAGGATTCAGGTCAAGGCACGGGTGACCAGCGCGCTTCTGAAGGATGTCGTGTGCGTCCAGCACGGATGGTGGCAGCCATGTGACGAGTTGAAGCTGCCGGGGTACGCCTCCGAGTCTCCGGACGGCGCCAATGCGAATCAGCTTCCCGATGCCTCCACAAGGGATCCCGTCAGCGGATCGGTGCAGATCAAGGGAGTCCCTTGCCGAATCCGCATTGCTGCGTAGCACAGGGCCAGGTACTCGTCGCACGACGAAGCGAAGGCCGGACCCATACGCCGCGGAGGGGTACGACGAGAACGGCTACTCGCCGGGACCCCAATCCGGATCGACCGTCATCAGAAGGACGTCATGAAGGCCGGCACCCGACGCCGTGGTGTGGCCTGCAAGAACCACGTCGCCCGCCTCCGTCTGGCAGATCGCCGAGGCCCACTCGTTTCCTTCTCCGAGACCCGTTCGGGATTCCCATGCAGGCACGATATGTTCCCAGGGGAGCAGGTCGGTGTTTCCCACACGCAGCAGCCACACATCGTTTCGTGTCGTCGCTTCCGCCGTGGTCGCTCCACAGATGAGGTAATCTCCGCCCGGCAGCTGAATGACGCCCTGTCCGTAGTCGAAGCTTCGCGATTGGCCATAGCGCTCGAACCAGTGTTCCTCGCCACTCGTGTCATAGCGAGCAATCTGAACCATGTTCGGATCGAGCCCCTCCTGATCACCGTACCCGACAACGGCCAGGTTCCCTTCTTGTGTCAGGATCAAGTCCTCGGCCACATCGAACTGCGCATAGCCGTGCGTCCTCTGCCACAGTTCGTCCCCATCCTCCGAGATCGCGAGGAGCATGGCATCGTAGTTCCCGGCGCCCTGGCTCGTCGTTCCTCCCGCAACATAGAGCGTCCCGTCCGGCCCTTCGAGGATTGCATGGGCCCGCTCCAGCTCGACATCGCCGAATGCGCCTGACCAGATGACATCGCCGCCACCGTCAACACGCACCACGAACGCATCGCTCCAAGGATCGACGGCGGCTGCTGTGCGGCCGCAGAGTGCGAAGCCACCATCTGCCGTCGCGGTCACGTCGTAGCCGGCGTCGGGTCCGTCGCCTCCGTAGGTGCGCGCCCAGACCCAGTCGCCGGTCGGTGTCATGCGCACCAGCAGCACGTCGTCAGCGCCTTCGCCGGCAGACGTTGTGTGCCCGACAATCACGATGTCGCCATTGGAGGCGAGACAGACGCCCTCGCCGTACTCGCGACCGGGGCCGCCAACCGCCTTGGACCAGATCACGCGTCCGGACAGGTCGCACCGCATCACGAGCAGATCCGACATGCCATGCCCGCCAGCGTACGTGTAGCCGACGAGAACGACGTCTCCGCCAGCCTTGCAGAGATCGAGCGCGCCGTCGGAGCCCGTCGTACCAATCGCCCACGCTCCGGTCGAAGCCTCGCCCAGCTCGACCGACTCTGTCGATAGCGCCACATCCCCGACCTGGATCGAGTCAAGCGACCGTAGGTGACTGGCCCCGCGCTCGAGGGACCAGAGGATGGCCTCCGGAACCTCCTGGGCGAAGAACCGCCCACTGGTTCCCGTGACCACGTTCGCATCGATGATCGGAAGCTGGGATTGCCCGCCCCTCACGCACTCGCCGGCAAACGACGAGCAGTCGCCGCGCAGTCCGGAGTGCGCAACCACGGTGTGGCCGGCAAGAACGCCGGCTTCGCCGAGGACGAGCAGGCCAGAGCAACCGGTGTAGAGCGTCAGCCCGTCGGCGTCGGCCTCGCGAATGAGATCGAATGCAGCCTCACTCGATCGCAAGTCAGCCGCGGGGACTGCCACAGGGCGGAAGGTTCCAGGCGATGTCGAAACGACGAGCGCATCGAAGCCCGAAGCGGATCCGATCTCCGATAGGGTTTGGTCCACACGAATCGGCAAGCACAGCGAGCTGCAGTTGCGAATCTGCGACTTCACACCGGTCAATGTCACCGACCAGCCCAACCGCTCGAACTGGTTGAACCAGAGGCTCGTGTTCGCCCCATACGGCTCCGCGAGCATCATCAGGATCGACACACCGTCTGACAAATCGGGACCCGCCGCCGCGAAGCATGTCATCGCAAGTAGCGCCACCAGTGTCAAGCACGAAACCATCGAGATCCTCAATCCGATCACCTCAAGAGTTGGGTTCACTCGATGAGACGCTACATGGCAGCCGTCGCCGCGACGTTCACAGGCCGTCTCGCGTCAGTTTCATTTTGCGGGCGCAGCGGGGGAGTCCGAGCGTAGGTTGCGGCTGCTCGTCGACTGTACAGAAGCTGGAGAGGCATTCGCGTTGCTCAAGGCGAGACGACCTGGAACCGCCCCGGCGAGCAATGCGACCAGAGAGATGACCACCAACGCGGCCGATACCCCGCGAGCCGGCGCATCGTGGCACATGGCGCGGAGATGCGAGCCTACGCGCAGGGCACTCCAAGACGGACTGCTTGCTCCTGCGGGCGTCTCTCCCCGCCAACTGGTGCCGGATGAGGCTCTCAAGTGACATCAATCGAGCCCCTCGGCATGTGGACAATCTCCCGCCGAGACGATGATCCCGCCGCCGTCCGAGGCATGTCGGATTCTCCTCCAGCGCAGGCCTTCCGACGCTACAGCACCTTCTTCCACACGCGCCCGGTCTGCTGATCAGCGAATCCAACCGATTCGTAGATCTCACCAGGATCCGATGCATACCACGACACGTACGCGCCGATGGCACCAAGGCGGTGCAGCCGCCGCAGGGTCTCCGTCATGACAGCCTCTTCCAGGCCCTTCTGATCGTGGGGTGGAGCGGATCCGACGAGAAGGAAGACACCGGTTCGCGAGACATCATCGAAGTAGCAAATCGAGAAAGCGGCGATATCACTGTTCCCGGCCACGGCGATCACGTCAAGATCGCGTCGATAGAGCGGAGCGCGTTGCACGTTGCGGTACCAATCCCCTGTCGGGCCAGCGCCTTCGTCCGGTTCTCCGGGGTGGAATGCTCTCCATGACGCGATGTTCCTCGCTTGGAGCTCCTCGACGCCTCCCATCGATCGAATGGTGTAGCCAACAGGAGCTTGGATGTCATCGGGAGCTGCCGAGAGAGGCAACCAGGCGTTGTACTCAGTTGCGTGGCCGCCCTCCGCGAGCGCATAGCCGCGATCCGAGAGAACCTCGTTCAACGCGTCGTCCGTCTGATCTGACCAGGCGAAGATCACTCGCCGACCGTCCCGCGCGAGCACCGCGAAGGTAGCCTCGGCAGTCTCGAGCATCTCGTGATACAGGGCGTCCGACACCTCCTCGGGATGAACCATCAGATGACACACGCCGGGATCGCCCTGGAGGAGAACACCTGCGACGTCTCCTTGGCCTGTCTCCCAATATCGAAGCTCCTCCGGAGTGCACTCGACAACGTTCTCGAGCCAGTGCCAACGCCAGTAGTCGAACTGACCTATATGCCATTGACTACCAGGCCGTGGATTCGCTGCGTGGAGCCGTCGGAAGAAGCCCCGAAGCTTCCAGTAGTCATCTGATGAGCCGTACTGCTTCCGAGACAGAGTCATGAAACCTCCTGTTGAGCTACGCAAGTCCCCTGTGAGGAGCCTGTTCGACTGATCAATCCAACCACGTGAGGCGTGCCCAGAGGAAGTCATCTTGGTCATCCCCTTCTCGGCATGCGTTCCCCGTGAGCACGTACCCGCCCTCAGGGTGAATCGCGATGCCCCCGAAGTGGATCTCTCGATGCGCAGGGTCTTCATGCGTGGCCTGCCAGAGCACGGTCCCGTCCCGGTCCGTCTTCAAGACAAGCCCACAGCGGCGAGTCATTCCCGTTTCAACGTCTCGATCGGTCACGACCGCGCCTGCCATGACATATCCACCGTCGACATCTTCTAGGATCTCCCAGAACTGAGACTCGCCATCTTGTCGAGGATAGCGTTTCACCCAGACCTCGTTGCCATCCAAGTCGAGTTTGACCAGAGCGGCAAGCTGCGGACCCTCGTACGCTGCCTGGAGGCCCGCCAGAACCAAGTGGTTGTCGGACGTCAGGATCATGTCGAAGGCAAGATCTCCGTCTCCAGGCACAAGGTCCCACGTTCTCTTCCACTCCATCGTTCCTGTGGAATCGACCTTGATGGCGACGAAGACGCGATCGTCGTGCGTCAGTGCCTCCCACCCCGAGATCACGAATCCGCCGTCCGGCGTCTCTTCCAATCCGTACGCCAAGTACAGAAGATGCTCCCCGTACGGCCGGGCCCACAACCGCTTCCCCTGAGCATCGGTGCGGATCAGATAGAGGCGACCGAGATGCAAGCCCTCTGTAGGACGCGAATCGTAGATCGCCCCCGCGATCACGAATCCGCCATCTGCAGTCTCTCGAATGCGACTCCCCTCGTCGGCTCCCTTGCCACCGTAGGTGTGCATCCAGATCTCGTTCCCGTCGCTATCGACCTTGATGTAGAAGATGTCGGCATCCGTCTGCGGCGGAGATCCGGCAAGTGTTCCCGCGGCGGCGAAGGCCGACTCATCGACCTGGATCACTTCATTGAACCCACCGTCAGCCCCACCGTAGTGACGTTCCCAGAGGACGTTTCCCTCCTCGTCGACGCGGATCAGGCTGGCGTCTCCGGGCATCACGGCGTGTGACAAGTACGAAATGCTACCCCGACCACAAACCAGCGCTCCGCCATCTTCGAGCGCCACGACACAGGCGCCCCAATCCTCGTAGGGGCCGCCAAACGTGCGCATCTCGAACAGTGGCTGGATCCCCTCTGCGGCCCAAGGGGTGACTGCGACCATGAACAGAACCAGAAGAGCGGCCATCGCACCAATCGCTCGCCATCTACGAATACACATGCGGTATCCCCCTTCGTCCTCCTACAGAATCAACGTCCAAACGAAGGCCACCAACACAGACTCGCCGCAGGTCCGCATCCATACTTGCGAGCGCACCGCGGCAGCCATCCTCGTGGCGATCCTTTCCTCTTACCTGTAGAACGAACGAGCCCGGCCAACTGCTCACATGGCCAGACACCCACAAGGCTGCGACGCTTGCCGAGGAATCTCTCGAGCGCATCGCACCCTCGTGCGAGAAGACCAGGCGCGGCTTCATGCAGCCGTCGGCGAGCGAATCGACAGAATCAGGATCGGTAGTGCCCCTTAGGGGATGGAGCGCTCGCAAGGGACGATGCGGAGGCGGTCACGCCGCATATCTACGGCCGCTCGCTTTCCAGCCTTTCTAGCAGAGTGGCGAAGTCCATGTCCGAACGACGATCAATCGATTCGAGGATGAACCTGAACTGGTAGTGCCCGTATCTCGCCGGATCCGAAGCCAGGTCGGCATAGCGGGCGTTGAAGAAGCTCGCCTCATCGACGCCTTTGGGGGTCGGGTTCGGAAGGGGAGTCATCGCTCCGATCATCGCCGCCAGCTCCGCAAGGCTCTCTTCGTCATCTCTGGCCATGAAGAAGGCCGCCGCCAGATCGTTCGCCTCTCGCTCAAGGGTGTACAGGTCGCGTACCAGGCCAAGACTCCACTGCAGCCAGTGGGCCATCTCGTGGGCGACGAGGAACTCGTTGAACAGCGCGACGAAGATCTCGGCTGCTTGGCTTGGCGTCTGCGTCAGCCCCAGGAAGAACGATTGCTGTTCCGGATCCAGCGTGTGCCAGTGCGGCACGACGATCCGTTTCGATCGAGGATCGAAGAAGGCCAGGCTCGGCGTGTTCCAGGCCTCGACGGTCGGGGGAACCAGTTCAAGTTCGAGAGTCTCCGCCACCAACCCTGCGAACGCCTCCGCAATCCGCGCCGCTTCCGACTGCACGTCGGCCACGGAGGAATCGACCGTCACAGAGGGGAGCCGAGCCGCCTCGGCAAGGAAGGTGGCAAGAAGGAGCACTGCACACGTTGTCGCAAGTCGACGAACCATAAGCTCATCGTAACACGTGGCGACCGCGCGGGAACGCGCTCGCCTGCGGAAGCGGCGAGCAGTGGTTCCTAGGTTGATGGCGGCTGGCTGTACGGCAGCAGGTCGTAAAGGAGCACAACGTCACCGTCTGCCACCAGCACTTCGGCCTGACGGTTGTCCGGGTGCAGCTGGCCGACGAACTCGCGGCATCGGCCGCAGGGCGGCATGATGCGCCCATCCCAACCCACGGCAACCATCCTCAGCACGCGGTTCTCTCCCGCCGTGACCATCGCTGCGGCTGCAGCATGCTCAGCGCAAAAGCCCATTGAACTCCCCGTGTCGATGCAGACGCCTGTGTAGATCCTGCCGTTCTCGCTCAGGATGGCCGCGCCGACGCCTCCCGCCTCGGCCGAATCCGACAGCCTCCGTGGGTTGAGGACAGCCTTCGCCATCTCGTAGAGCTCGCTGAAATCGATCGCCATCTCGCTCGTCTCCTTTCGGCGTCGCATGATCCGGAATCCGCTGCGGTCGATCAAAGCTTCGACACACCGCCCTTGGCAGACACCGGTGGCGCCCGACGCTGTGCGCTATGATTGCCGGGAAAGGACGGGGAGAGACGTGAAGCTGACCTTCTGCGGCGCTGCGGAAACCGTCACCGGATCGTGTCATCTGGTTGAGATCTCCGGGCTCAAGATCCTTCTCGACTGTGGTCTGTTTCAGGGAGGCCGAGACCGGAGCGACAGAAACCGTGAGCCGTTCCCGTTCGACCCTCGAGAGATCGATGCCGTCCTCCTGTCGCACGCCCATCTCGATCACGCGGGGCGCCTGCCCTTGCTCGTTCAGCGCGGCTTCGCCGGACGCATCTACTGCACCACGCCGACCGCGGAGATCGCCAAGCTCATGCTCGCCGACTCGGCCCATCTCCAGATGGAGGAAGCGTCGTACCGCGCCCGAAAAGCGAAGCGCCGCGGCGAGACGGCCGAGCCGCCGCTCTACGACATGGATGACGTGCTGCGGTGTGCTGCGCTGTTTCGTCCGATCAACGGGTACGGAGAGGACCTACACCTCAGCGATCGTATCTCGGCGACATTCCACGATGCCGGCCACATCCTCGGCTCTGCCGCGATTGAACTGAAAACGCCGGATGGAAACGTGCTGTTCAGTGGCGACCTCGGCAACCGCCATCAGCCGATCGTGCGGGACCCGAGCGCCCCGCCGAGGGCGGATGTGGTTCTGGTCGAGTCGACCTACGGCAACCGAAGGCACCGGTCGATGGAGGACACGGTTTCGGAGTTCCAGGAGGCGATCGACACCGTCATTCCCAACGACGGCAACCTTCTGATCCCAACCTTCGCGCTGGAGCGGGCTCAGGAGGTTCTCTACGAGCTGTTCGTCCTCTGGAGGAATGGGAACCTTCCTCGATGCCGCATCTACCTCGACAGCCCGCTCGCCATCTCGACGACGCGGGTGTTCGCCCGCCATGAGAACTACTTCGACGAAGAAGGGCAGGCGCTCTTCTCGAGCCACCCGAACCCGTTCGACTTCACACCCCTGCGCTACTCACAGACAACTGACGAATCCAAAGAGATCAACCGCGCCTCGCGCGGCAACATCATCATCGCCGGAAGTGGCATGTGCACCGGCGGCCGCATCATCCACCACCTGCGCCACAACCTCTGGCACGAAGGCTCGGGCATCCTCTTCGTCGGCTACCAGGCGGTGGGGACGCTCGGACGCCGCATCGTTGAGGGAGCGGACCACGTACGCATCTTCGGAGAAGAGATTCGCGTGGCATCCCGCGTGTGGACGGCCAACGGCTTCTCGTCGCACGCCGATCAGCCGATCCTGCTCGATTGGATTCGCCAAGCCGATCCGGAGCATCTCATACTCGTCCATGGCGAGGACGACACGCTCGAAGCGTTCGCTCAGATCATCGAATCGGACCAAGGTCGTCGCCCCCACATCGCCCAGCACGGTGAGACCCTCGATCTCTAGGGACCGTCTGAGCCGCGCATGGAAGATTGGCTTCGAGACCGAAGGGCAAGGGGGCGCTCTATGGGTTGGCGTCCTCGTCCGAGGATGCATTCGGTGACATTCGCTTGAGCCTTCGGAGATCTGT